>SESG01016224.1_pt1 | contig 11298 bp, 8 predicted proteins | sample 3171421 | NCBI WGS metagenome assembly SESG01 (sample SAMN10866946, study PRJNA518727) | freshwater metagenome | biome: subpolar coniferous forest; feature: holomictic lake; material: water; isolation source: holomictic Lake 227, 6 m and 8 m depth | place: Canada: near Kenora, Ontario | collected... | reverse complement strand
CGGCATTTGAGCACATGGAAAATTTTTCGCGCGGGATTTTGGATGTGCGGCCGGTTGTCTATTACTTGAGCGCGACGGCGTGGGCGCTGTTCACAACTACGCGAATCGTCGAATCTAGGAAGTGGAGGTAGCCATGGCTGAACCAACTTCCACAGGTCGCCGCCTCGTCATCAGCGCCAATGTGCTCGTGCAGATTCTGGCTGTGCTCGCGTTAGTGGTGATGGCTAACTGGCTCGTCAGCCGGCATTATAGTCGGTTTGACTGGACAAAATCTGGTTACTACAAAGTCTCTGACAAAACCCATCAGGCACTCGGTGCATTGAAAGAGCCGGTTAAGGTCATTGTTTATCTTCAGCCCAGCGCCGAAAGCGATCTGGAAGAAAAAATCTTTCAGGATGTCCGCCACCTGCTGACCGAGTTCAAATTCTATGGCCAGGACAAATTGCAAATCGAGTACGTGGATCCCGACCGGGACCTGGCGCGAGCCAAACAGGTGGTTGAGAAATACAAATTTGACGTACGCGAGCCGGCCTTGGTGATTTTTGCCTGTGGCACACGGAATAAATACGTCGGCAAAGACGAACTGGTCGAGATGGAAACCGGCATGGGCTATGGCGCGCCGCCACGTATCAAGGCGTTCAAAGCTGAGGGTGCGTTTCTCTCAGCAATTCAGACCGTAACCGAAGGCGAACCACCGGCCATCTACTTCCTGACCGGCCACGGCGAACGCGACCCGGAAAGTTTCGATCAGCGCGCCGGTTACTCGACGCTTGCCACCTACATCAAACGCGACAATTTGAAAGTCGCAAAATGGAATTGGCAGGAACAACAGGCCTTGCCCACCAACGCCAACGCCATTGTCATTGCCGGCCCGCGTACAAAATTTTCTGTCGCCGAGCAAACGGTCCTTGACCAATATTTGAAAAATCGCGGTCGGTTGCTGGTCATGCTTGACCCAAAAACCGAGAGTGGGTTGGAAACGTTCCTAAAAAAATGGGGCGTGCAAGTGGACGATAACCTCGTCGGACGTAAGGTCGTTGTGCTCGGCACGGAACAGTTCGACGTGAATGCCATCGCCACAACTTACGCACACCACCCGGTCACGGCAAAACTCACAGATGTAAACACGGAATTCCTGTATTGCCGGTCCGTGCGCCAGGCCAAGACTGACCCCGGCCGTACCGATCAGCCCCGCGTAACCGAACTCGCCACTGCCTCGGCCGCGTTTTGGGGCAAGGCAGATCTCGGCAGCAATCAGGTTTCAAAAGATCCTTTCCGTGACATTGCCGGACCGTTGTCGCTGGCGGTCGCAGTGGAAACCGGCCAACCCCGTGGCGCGGACGTAGATCTCGGCGAAACGCGAATGATTGTTGTTGGCACGGCAAGCTTCGTAGACAACAGCGTACTCACTGCCGGCAACCTCGACTTTTTTATGAGCGGTCTGAACTGGCTACTGAAACGCGAGCAACTCCTCGCTGTCGGCCCGAAGGTGCCAGAGGAATTCCGGCTCGATATTTCGCCGAACGAACTCAACGCCGTCTACGCGTTGACCATCGCTGGCTTGCCGCTGCTCGTCGGCATCATCGGCTTGAGCGTCTGGTTGCGACGACGGAAATAATAGTATGAACTTCCGGAAAACACTTTTTCTTGTCGTGTTGGCCGGCATCGGCAGCGGCTTAGTAGTGTGGGATTATTTTAAAGGAACCCCAACATCTGACCGGGAAATCCAAAGCAAGCGCCTCCTCAACCTCGACACTAAACAAGTTAGTCATTTCGAGCTAGTACGCTCCAACCAAACCATCGTTCTAGAGAAAACCGGTGATAACTGGGATATCAAACAGCCCATCGCTGTCCGCGCTGATTTCAGTGCGGTCAGTTCCACGCTCGACGAATTGGAGTTTGTTGAACGCAGTCGAACGTTGGATTTGCATGGCGCTAGTCTTGCTGTCTTCGGTCTCGAACCGCCGCGTGCAAGTATTAAGCTACAGGCTAAGTCTGGCCCGGTCACGCTGCTCATCGGCAATGAAACGCCAACAAAGAATGCGTTGTACGTTCAAGTCGCCGGCCGCTGGGAAGTCTGCGTCGCGCCGGTATCGCTTTACGACCGTGCCACGCAGAGTCTCGACGCGTTGCGCAGCCGGACAGCCATTGAATTTACGCCGGCCTCGGTCACACGCCTCGAAATTGGACCAGCCAACCGCGCGATTGAACTTAAAAAGTCAGATGCGAACTGGGCAATCGTGCGCCCGCTAACTGCACGTGCTGACCAGGACAAGATCAGTGAATTATTGAGCGGGCTAGCCGGGTTACAGGTTCAGGATTTTGTCAGCGAAGACCCGAAAGATTTGCACAATTTCCACCTCGACGAACCCGACCGCGAAGTAACGGTCTTTTCCGGTGAGACAGGCAAGACGCTGCTGCTTGGACGTTCCCCGACCAATGACGCCAACAAGGTTTACGCCAAACTCAAGAGCGCTGATTCGATTTTTACCATTGCCAGCGAACCGGCTAAAAAGTTCGCCGTCCAAATCAATGACCTGCGCGACCCACGGGTACTGGCGTTTAAGCCGGCCAGCTTGAAGTCCATCGCCATTGTACGGGGCGCGGACAAACTTGAACTTCAACGCGATGCACAAGGCTGGAAATTGACCGCACCGGTTAGCGTGGCCGCTGAGGAAGCGTCGGTCAATCGATTTCTTAACGATCTAACCAGCATGCGCGCCAAACAATTTGTTGTCGACGTGACAACTGAGCCACAGCGTTACGGCCTCGCCACACCCGCCACAACGATAACACTGACCGGCACCGGAACGAATGTGTTGCTAGTTGGTTCAGTGGACACCTCCAACACTATGTGCTTCGTTAAGTGTGTCGGTGAGGAATTCATCTACGGCGTGGAAGCCACTTTGCTTGATCAGCTACCCGCAAATTACGCTGCATTGCGTTCCCGGTCGGTGTTTGATTTAACGGCTGAGAATATTACGCAACTCATCGCCGGTAATGTGACGGTGGCGCGCGAGGCTGGTAAATGGAAATTGGTTGCGCCCTCGTCCGGCGCGCTGGATACGAACGCGGTGAATGCCGTTGTGGCTTCTTTGGCTAAATTACCAGCAGATTCATTTGGCCGGCCAAAGACCGCACAGGATGCCAGCTTAGGCTACATCATCAAAGCCACTATCGACGACACCACCCATTGGCTTGCAATTACTACCAACGGCCAAGCGACAGCTAGTAATGTTGAGTTGCTATTTCAACTACCGGCGACCAGCGTCACGACGCTGACGCAACCATTGCTGATCACAACGCCATAGCCGGTATTTTTCATTATCGGCGTTGACGCTGGCAGCCGACATGATTAAGTTCAGCAAGCGTTGAAGACTTTTTTAAAGCTGATTGCCGGCGGTTTGCTGCTACTAATGGGATTGCTGATAGCGGTCGTGATTTATTTCGATCGGCACGCCTTACCGCCATTTCTAACACGACGCGTCGAAGCACAATTACTTCAGCGTGGCATTGCGGCACATTTCAAATCTATCCAGCTCGATATTCTCCGTGGCGTGATCGCCACCGATGCCGCCCTTGCTGACGCGCGCAAACCCGATCGTGTCCTCGCGCGCATTGACCGACTGCAAATCGACTGGGGTTGGCACCGGCTATTGCGCGGTGAAAACGCTATCAATGATCTCCGCATCGCCAACGCCACAGTTATCTTACCAACCCCAGCAGATGAAATCGGACCGGAAATTTTTACCGCATCCGAAGCTTCGGCAATATTGCGATTTACGGAAGAAGGTGTAATTCAGTTAGATAAACTGACTGGCATCTACTCTGGAATCCGGATGCACATGAGCGGCCGAATCAAGCTCCAGTCCGACATCTTGGCCCGCAGAAAAAAACCGACAAACCAAAATCACCTTGTGGCTATTACCAAGGCTCTGCGTGAACTCAGCAACCTGCGCGGCGAACAGCTACCACAATTAGATATTAATTTTGACTTGGATCTAGCCGATCCAATCGGCAGTCACGTCATTGCTAAACTCACGGCGACAGAGGTGTCTTATCGAAAAATCAACATCGAGTCACTCGCTGTTGCCATGGAAATGCGCGATGGCGCCATCGATATCCGGGAGGCCCGACTGCGCGTTGGCCACGGCGAATTGGCAGTGACCGGCCGATATGATGCGTTGGGCGGCGGGTTCGATCTGCAATTGGCCAGCAGTCTCGACCCGAATCTATTTTTGCCAACGTTGCCGGTGACTATTCAAAATACACTCCGCGATTTTCGCGTACTCGCACCGCCGCGTATTTCGGCTAGATACGTCCTGTCGGTGGAGACCGGAATCGTACCGGTCTTGCAAGGGCGCATTGAATTCGGCTCGCTGGAGTTGCGAACGGTAGCATTCCGTTCGGTGGCGTTCAATTTCGAGAATCACGGCCCACTCATGAAGATTTCTGACGCAAAAATCGTAATGGCTGAAGGGCAACTAACCGGCCGCGGGCAATACAACATTGAGACAAGCGATTTCCGATACGAGTTCGACAGCACGCTCAACCCATGCAAACTATTACCATTGATGTTTTCCGGACCACGGCAAGTAGTCGAGCCATCTTGGTTTGAAAGAGCGCCGCACATTGTCGCATCGGTCAGCGGCGATTTTGTGGACCCTGACGCCTTCACCTACGACGCAACTGTGACAACTGGCCGATGCACCTACCGGGGCGTGGCGTTTAATGCAACCACGAGTCAGCTAAAACTCCGCCACAACCAACTTGACGTCCGCAACATGCTATTGCACCGCAACGAAGGCGATATCAGCGGCAACCTGTTCGCTGATTTCATCATGCACCGTGTAACTTTCGGCTTGGACATCACCGCCAACCCGCTGGAGACAGCGCCGTTGCTCGGCCCGAAGGCCAGTGAATTAATGCGTACCTACCGGTTTGGACCGCGCACGATAGCGACGGCGAAAGGGTTAATTGATTTGGATGCGCCATCGAATTCCTGCTGGCAAGCGCATGTCAGCAATGAAGAATTTGCCTACTGGAAGCTTGCCGCAGACAGGGCAACGGCCGATCTCGCTGTCACTAATAATACACTGACTATCGAAAACTTTGCCGCCGATTTTTACACCGGTAAGCTCTATGGCAAGGCGACTTTCTCACTAGCCAATGATGCCGCTTACCGGTTTGATTTTGCAACCGAACGCGTGTCCGTGCAACCGCTGTTCACTACAATTCACGGCAAGCCAGTCAAGACAACCGGCTTCCTAACTGGCCAGTCCTCAATTACTGGTAACGGCACCAATCTGGCCAGTATTAAAGGCGATGGCAAATTGACCGTCGAGGACGGCGTGTTATGGGAAATTCCCGCCTTCGGAATTTTGTCACACATCCTTAACGACATCGCGCCCGGTGTTGGTTCTGCCGAAGCGACCAAGGCCACGGCAACGTTTTCCATCGCAAATGAGGTTGTTAAAACCGACGACTTAAAGGTCGATGCCGGCGCGTTCGTCATCACCAGTAATGGGAAAATTGGTTTTGATGGCCAGTTGGACTTTCGCGTGCAAGGCCAATTTCTAAGCAACCTACCCGGTATCAACATTGTCACGTGGTTCTTGAAAAATATTTTTGAGTATAAAATTGGCGGCACGATTGGTAACTACACCTACCGGCCTGTCAACTTGCCTAAAGAAATTATGCCGCATACCACAGGCGAAAAGAACCTGCTGCCTACCGAATAACTCATGCGCGTTGAACTTATCAATACCGGCAGCGAGCTACTGCTTGGCTTCACCATCAACACCCACGCCAACTATATCGCCCGGAAACTTGGTGAGATCGGCCTGCGCCTTGTTCGCCAAACCACCGTCGCCGACGACCGCACTGAAATGCGGACTATCGTTGCCGACGCGCTGGGTCGGAGTGACATCGTCCTGATTACCGGCGGACTCGGACCGACTAGTGACGATTTTACACGCAATGTAGTAGCTGAACTACTCGGCCACACGCTGTACCGGGATGAGACGGTAGTCGCACAAATCACTGAGCGCTACCGGCAGAGGGGCATGCCATTGCGTGAACAAATCCTCGTCCAAGCGCAAGTGCCGGTCGGCGCGCAAGTCCTCACCAATCTTCACGGCACCGCGCCTGGCTTGGTGCTCGAACATGCCGGCAAGCAAATCTTTCTACTACCCGGTCCGCCGCGCGAACTTTATCCAATGTTTGAAAACCAGGTATTACCGCGCCTGCCACGCCGCGAGCGCTTGGACTGCCGGGTCTTCAAAGTTGCCTGCCTGCCGGAATCAGTTATCGAACAAACCGTTGCACCCGTGCTGACTGACCTGCCGGAACTCGAACTTGGCTATTGTGCGCGGATGGGCGAAGTTGAGGTCCGGGTAATCGCTCCACCGGCCACCGCCTCTGAAGCCGAACGACGGATCCGCGCCGCGCTCGGCGACAACATTTTCGGCACGCACGCTGACCAGTTGGAAGAAGTTGTTGTCAAACTGCTCAGCCGCGCCGGTCAGACCGTCGCCACGGCGGAGTCCTGCACCGGTGGACTAATTGCCCACCGACTTACAAGTGTCAGCGGCGCGAGCGTGGTCTTTCCAGTTGGCTACGTCACGTACAGCAACGGACCTAAGATGCAGTTGCTGGGTGTTCGGGAAGAAACACTCCAAACCCACGGCGCTGTCAGCGCAGAGACTTGCCAACAAATGGCGGAAGGCGCCCGGCTTCGCGGTGGTGTTGATTTTGCTTTGAGCGCGACCGGGATTGCCGGCCCGACCGGTGGCACGGCGGAGAAACCGGTCGGCCTGGTTTTCATCGGCCTAGCCGCGCCAGACGGAACGACGGTTGTGCGGCATCACTTCCTACTCGACCGTGAAACTTTCAAGCAGCTTGTCTCGCAGTACGCAATTGACATGCTCCGACGGAAAGTGCTGAAAGAGTAGAGGTAACCTCGTGGTTGCCAGCTTCGCCTCAAAACAAACCGGGCGGTTCCAAAGAGGCTAGAACTTGCCGGTAATGGGCTGGAACGGAATTCTAGCCCCACGGAAATTGGCAAAACTAGCCATTTTGACCAGAAACTGTGAACATTGACTCCGAGTGTAGAGAGGTAGAGATTCTTCGACAAACATCAGAATGACAGCTGGTCTGTTCTAATGGCAGGCCTACTTTAACTTCGTTTGTAGTTCGGAAATTTGCTGTTCGAGTGCCCGAATCTTAATAAGCATTTCCGGCAGACGTTGCGTGGCGGCGTTGATCTTTTTAAATTCCTTGTGCGGCACAGCTGGGGCACCGAGCATGAAAAAACCGGGCGACACGTCCTTGGTGACACCGGCTTGCGCCATGATGATGGACTTGTCGCCGATGGTAAGGTGGCCGGCAATGCCAACTTGACCGGCAATAGTGACGTAGTTACCAACAATCGTACTGCCGGCCATGCCGACGAGTCCGCAAATAATGCAGTGCTCTCCGATAACGCAGTTGTGGCCAATCTGAACGAGGTTGTCAATTTTTGTGCCCCGGCCGATGCGTGTAGTACCGAACCGGGCCCGGTCAATGGCAGTGTTGGCACCGATTTCAACGTCGTCACTAATTTCAACATTGCCAAGCTGAGGAATCTTTTTATGCCGGCCCTCGACCATTTCAAAACCAAAACCATCGGCACCGAGGACAACGCCAGCATGGAGAATCACCCGGCAACCGATAACGGTGTACTCACGCAATGTGACGTTGGAATGAAATATGCAATCCGTTCCAATTCGACAGCCGGTGCCAACGAAACTGCCGGCGCCGATGACTGACCTGTCACCGACAACGGCATCTGCTTCAATGACGACGTGCGGTTGAATCGAAACGTTTTCACCGAGTTTGGCAGTCTGAGCAATTACCGCTGTCGGATGGATACCGGGCACAAAGCGAACCGGTGGTGGCGTAATTTTTTCGACAAGCCGTGCAAACGCCGGCATTGGATTTTCGACAACAATCAACACGGCCGGCAGTTGGTCGACAACACTGTCGGCCAACGCTTGAGTCAACAAAATAACAGAAGCTTGCGTGGTTTTAAGTGCTGCAGCGTATTTGGAATGCCCAATAAAGGTGGCATCGCCGTGTCTAGCTTCCTTGATACCGGCGACACCGGTCACAACTGTGTCCGAATTGCCAGTGAGCGTCCCGCCGGTAATAGCAACAATATCGCGGGCGGTTAGCTGCACGATTATTTCTTCTCGGCCGGTTTGTTGGAGCTTTTTTCTTCGACCTTAGGCGATTCAGTCGGCTTGTTCTTGTTAAGAACCTTGAGCATATCTTCAGTAATATCAATGGAGTCTTGTGAGTAGATAATTGTCGGTTCACCGTTAGCTGTGTTGCCAGACTTATCAAAAACGATTCCGTAGCCGGCATCACGGGACTCTTTCAGGACGATCTCTTTGATTTCCTTTATGATGTTCTGGCGCATCCGTTGAGTCTGTTGGTCGAGCATCTGACGATGGCCGGCGCGATACTCCTCAATGTTGCGCTGCATCGCCTGGGTCTCAGTCAGCTTGTCCTGAATCGCTTTTTTCTTTTGTTCGCGGACTTCTGGGGTGTACTCAGTCTTGTCCTGCTCTTCGCGTAGCTTGTTAAGATCGTCAACTAATTTCCGGTATTGCGCCAGCATCTCATCATGCTCTTTGTTGAAGAGCTCGGCGGTATCTTTCAGCTTGGCAGAGGCAACAGGTGTCTTGTAGTACTCAGTGAATAGCCGGTTAAGATCAATGGTGGCAATTCGTCCGCCAGGCGCTTGGGCGAATAGCGAGCCATGGACTACCAAACTTGCCAAAGCGACACCAAGTAGTTGTTTTATTTGTTTGTGCATATGTTTATTCCTTTCGTTGTTAATTATATCAAAATTGAAAGCCGCTACTAAACTGAATTTTACCAGTCTTACCAGTCTGGCTATCAGTCTGGATTGGATAACCATAATCCAAACGTAATGGCCCAACCGGTAAATTCAATCGCACACCCAAGCCAGCATCCGATTTTATATCGCTGACGCTAAAACTATATGAGTTTCTTTCCACTTCGCCAATATCAAAAAACACCGCGACACGCACGCGTTCCACAACCGGTATGGAGTACTCCGCCATAGCATTTACCGTAGTGTTGCCACCCACTGGCTGACCATTAACGTCCTTGGGTCCGACACTTCCGTACGTGAACCCTCGCAATGAATTCGCACCGCCAAGGAAATACCGGTCAAACAACGGCACATCATTAACCTTGACTGCTTCCGTCAATTTCAGTCACAGTCCCTCCTGAACCCTCTGTGCTACCAAAGGCACTAACAGTCCCAATCGCCCCGAGGATTTGCAAGACTTGCTTGTCGAAGAATGGAAAAAATATCGTCGATTTTGCGTTCAGTTTGTAATCGGCCACATTACCACCAAGCGGCCCGCCAGCCAGTTCCACCGACAATTCCGAACGCATACCTCGTGTCGTCAGAAATACGCTATCGCGCATATCATGCACTAACGATAACAGCATCGAACTGCGCAATCTAGAGCCACTTTGCGACTGCAATTCTTCCGAAGCAGTATCGCTGACACCATAGTTGATGTCTTGAATTGTGTATTGGGCTTGCGCACGCAGAAAGTCGTTCAAGGCTTTTTCGAGTCGTAGGGAAGTACCGGTCCGTTGTTCTGAGAATTCACTGCTCAGGTAACTGCTCTGAGTATGGAATAAATCCCAACCTAGCAATAGTCGTTGGTCGAGAAACCACGGCTCAGCCAACGAAATAATGTAGTCTTGCCGCTTTAAGCCCAACTGCATGCGCACTCGCGCTTTTTGACCAGCACCGGTAAAGCTTGGCCAGTTGAATAGGTCAAAATTACCCTGCGAGACCTCCACAAACCCCATAAGATTGTCGACGGAACTAAAACCGGCGCCGAATGTGACATTCCCAGTACGTTGCTCTTCTAGTTGAATTGCGACGTCACGATGATTTGGAATTGATGTCGGCTCTGGTGTCGCGTCAATCTTGGAGAAGTAGCCGAGGTTCTTGAGCCGCTCTTTGCTGGCATCAACCTTGACCGTGTTGTAAATGTCACCCGGCGCAACCGCAAGTTCCCGACGGATTACTTTATCCTTGGTCTTCGTATTGCCACGGATGACAATCTTTTCGATGTAAGTGAGTTCACCTTCTTGCAGAGTATAAATGAGGTCGAGCTGGCCGGTCTCGACATTAGCGTCACGTTTTGAATTGATGCGTGTGTCCAAATAACCACGACCACCATAGTAATCTTCTAGTGCCTTAATATCTTTTGACAAACCATCAGGCGTAAAAACCTTACCGCTTGTCATCTTGAGAAGTTTTTGGAGCTGAGTCGCTGGGAATAACTTGCTTCCTTCAATCTTGACTGTGCCGATTTTGTATTGCTGACCTTCAAACAAATTAATATGCACAATCAACCATTGTTTTCCAACTCGCTCAATGCGCGTCTCTTTAATTTCTACGTCAATGTAGCCTTTCGACCGGTAGTGGTCGCGAATCTTCTCTAAATCCTCCACAAATTGTTCATCTTTTAACACGCCGGAGCCGGCCATCCACGACCCCCACCAGCGCCGCTTGGTTTTGACGAGTTTGAGCAATACCGGTGCCTTGACTGACTTATTACCGGTAATTTGGATGGCCTTAATAAAGACCCGGTCGGCTTCCGTGACCTTGAATTTTAAAATCGCCTTGCCGGTATCCCTGTCGATACTACTGATTGGCTCGACCTTGGCATCCGGGAACCCAGCTTTCTGGTACACTTCTACCATCTTGGCAGCACTCTCGTGGGCCTTACGCTCGTCTAATACGTCACCGACTTTCAGTTTGACCTCGCGCTTGAGCCGCTCATTGCGAATTAACTTGCCACCTTCAACTGTGATTTCCTTGAGTGATGCCTTACCGGTCACCTGATAAACCACGCGTACGCCATCCTTGATTTGTTCCTCCAATACACGTACATCGAGAAAAAAACCGGTTCCAATCAATGCTCGTACATCCTGCTCAATCGTGTCATGCAACCTGGACTTACCGACGCTCGTTTGGATATTGGCACGCACAATGGCGCGATTGACGGTTTCTGGCCCGACAAACCGAATCTCAATTTCGCGAACCGTTGGCCCTTCTTCTTCTATCGCCCAGACTGAGAAGCACGCTGCACAACAGATCAATAATATTAACCACCGTTTCATTCCGCCTCCTTGTCGCCTGGTAAATCTTCGTTACTTACGCGCGCTGCGTCCTCAAATCGCGTATATTCGCTAATA
>SESG01027107.1_pt1 | contig 11304 bp, 9 predicted proteins | sample 3171421 | NCBI WGS metagenome assembly SESG01 (sample SAMN10866946, study PRJNA518727) | freshwater metagenome | biome: subpolar coniferous forest; feature: holomictic lake; material: water; isolation source: holomictic Lake 227, 6 m and 8 m depth | place: Canada: near Kenora, Ontario | collected... | reverse complement strand
CCGTTCGCTCAGCGCAAGCAATGTCGCCGCCGACCGCCGATTGCCGGCGACTTCGGTTAGAACCTGGACCCGCTGAATGTCACGTTCGCTCATCGCAATCCATCCCACAACCGTTCTCCAAACCGCCGTTTAACCGGCGACAGACTGACAGTTCTGATTTGCCAGACCATGACATTTTAACTTTGCGCCTACACACACGATGTCGCATAAGGTTGATTATGGAAAATGCCTATAGGCAGCATCCCGAACAGGGTGCGGAAAATGGGTTCGTCCTCGTCCGATTCGTGGAGCACCGAGTCGGTGACAAGCGCATCATTCGCCTGATCCAGAAATGGCTTCGGGCGGGCACCCTGTCATGGGAACGGATGACGAAGCTGATCGCTGACTTTCTCCCAAGACCTCGTATCCGCCATCCTTGGCCCGACCAACGCTTCACCGTCAACCACCCGAGGTGGGAGCCGGATGCGGGAAAGCTGCACGTCCGGTTCTGTGCGGGCAGCGCCGAGTAATGGGTGTCCCTACCGCAACGATTCCTGAGACGACCGCCCGGTCAGGGCATAGATATCCGAGAACTCGCTCGACAATGACCGAAGCGCATCATCCGCCAGAGCAAGGATACGGCATAATGGGTGCTTGCGCGGAATCCGAGCCTCAAGGTTCACGTAGCTGAACAATTGCTCAGGCTGCCATCATCTTCGGTTCTATTTACTCGTCATATTATACGCATCATGCGCAACTTATGCTACCACATCCATTGACATTTTTCCTCAGCCTGCTATGTCATAATGTCATCTACGTTAGGAACAGGGTGTTGCTGGCATGTTGACGCACATTGATGACATAGATACCATGGGGTCCTGAGCAACGTGTCAGGAATGTTAGAGACAGTGACAGAGAACGGTGATCCGAGTGGCCTGCGTGCGGCCTCAGAAGAGAAGCGGATAGGAAAGCACCGCACCGTTGAGGCCACCACCACTGGCATGCAAAACTCCGAAGAGGTCATTACATTCAAAACGTTGGCGGAGAAGGCAGCAGCCAGCCCTCAATACCTTTACCAGAACTTCCGATCGATCGTCGATACCCTTCGCGAGTCCACGCAGGCACAAGCGGTCCAGGTGGATGGCGATGAGGTGCGCATACGAACGGCCCGACGCTCTGCAATGATAGAAGTTAGGCTGCGCGGTAAAGTAGCTGGCCTGGAACAAGAACTTGTAGAGTTGCACAAACAGCGCCCCTATTGCAGCGAAGATACGAGAAAGTCCGTGGTGATTCTGATGAATGGCAGAGCCGCCACAAACGAGCTGTAAGCGAGTTGCTTGACCTGAAGGCAAGGCTGCGGAAATCCGAATAAGGGGCAGTAATTGTTACGCTCGGGAAGCGAGTGGCTAGCATGCCATGATCGCGTAGACAATTAATATTACAGGAAAATTGTGTTACCCCCAGGTAAATGGAAAACACTCGCGCGCGCTATGAGGGTGCCCGGCACTATGGATAGTCTAATAAAGATGGCAGATCGCAGCGGCAAACGCAAGCGCCAACTGGCATGCCGCCTCGGTAGCGAGATCGCCGAGGTCGAGGGTGCTCTGGTTGGGATCGATCGTCGCCGCCTTCTCCGACTTCGTGCAGAAGATCATGGCCTTCGGGGCATCCACCCCATCGTTTACGGACCGCCTACCCTTCCGGCTCAACCATATCCTCGGCACCGTTCGGATGTCGCGGCCGATCCACCGAAGGGTCCGCTATGACTGCTTGCGCCATCATCCAGGCTCGCATGGGCTCCAGCCGCTTTCCCGGCAAGATGCTGGCCGACCTCGCCGGGCGGCCGGTGCTGTGGCATGTGGTGCATCGTCTGCGCCGCTGCGCGGCGGTTTCGGAGATCATCCTCGCCACCTCGGAGGCGCCCGGTGACGATCCGCTGGCCGCCGCCGCCGGGGAGGCGGGAATCGCGGTGGTGCGGGGACCGGAGGCCGACGTTCTCCGGCGTTTTGCCCTCGCCCTTGAGCGCACCGCGGCGCGGGTGATCCTGCGCGTCTGCGGGGATTCGGTGCTGATCGACCCCGGGTTGATCGACCGGCTGGTGGCGCTGCTGAAGAGCACGGGCGGCGACTATCCCCGCGTGACCACGCCGTGCAGCGATTGCGGCATCGACGTCATTTCTCGCCGGCTGCTGGAGCGGATCATCGTCGAGAAGGCCGACCATCCGGTGGCGGTCGAGCACGTCACCGGCTATCTCGGTGTCGATCCCGGCTTCGGGACCGCGGAGGATATCGCTCTGCCCGGTGAGGACCGGTCTTTGCCGGGCGCCCGCTTCAGCATCGACACCCCAGCCGATCTGGAGTTCATGCGCGCCCTGCACCGGAGGATGAACGCTCCGGCGGGGGAGATCGACTTTCTCGCCGCCGTCGCCTTTCTCAAGGACCATCCCGATCTGCCGGAGATCAACGCCCATGTCCGGCAGCGCCGGGCCGATGAAAGGCCGCCGTCGGTGGTGATCCGCTGCGATGCCTCCCCCGCCCTCGGCCTCGGCCATCTCGTGCGCTGCCTCGCCGTCGCATCGGCACTGCGTGACCGTTTCTCCGCTGCTGTGACCCTCGCCCTCGGAGGCGACCCTGCCCTCGCCGCCCTGGCGTGCGAACAGGCGTTTCCGGTGACGCCGATGCCCGGGCACGATCCGGCCGGCGAGCTGGCGACGGTGCTGGCGGAAACCAAGGCCGACGCTCTGCTGATGGACCTCCGAACCCCCTACGACGCCGCCGAGATCACCGCCGTCCGCGCCGCCGGTTGCCGCTTCGCCCTGCTCGACGACGGCGGCGAGCGGCGGCTGGCCGCCGACCTCGCCTTCTACCCCCCCTCCGGTCGCAATCTCGACTGGCGGGGAGCGGCGGGAGAGCGTCTCGCCGGCTGGGAGTGGTTGGCCCTGCGCCCGCAATTCTCCCCCCCTCCCCCCTGGCGGCCGACGGAACCTCCCACGGCGCTGATCCTGGCCGGCGGCAGCGACCCCCATGGTTTGCGCTCCCGGCTGCTGCGCGCCGCCGCCGCCGCGTTGCCGGCGGGTTGGCGGATCACTCTGGCGACCGGCCGCGCCACCACCGCCGACCCAGCTTTCGACGCCCTCGCCACTTCCTTCGGCGAGCGACTGACCATCACGCAGAACGTCGCTGAGATGGCGACGCTGATGGCCGCTTCGACCCTGGCGGTATCGCTGTTTGGCGGTACCGCCTACGAGCTGGCGGCGGTAGGGGTTCCGGCGATTCTGCTCGGCCTCAACGCCGACCATGTTCGCTCCGCCGCCTTCCTGGCCGAAGCCGGCGTCGCCCTGTCGCCGGGGGTGGTGGCCGAGGTCGCTGAGGACGAGCTGTGCCAAACCATCGCCACCCTCGCCGCCGATCCCGGCCGGCGGACGCGGATGTCGGCGGCGGGACGGGCGCTGATCGACGGCCAGGGCGCCCGCCGCATCGCCGAAAGGCTGGCGCGTACGGCGGGACAAGGGTAGAACGGCACCATGAGCGACCTTGCCCGAAACATCGAAACCCTCGCTGGCACGCCCGTGATGTGCGTCGGCGACGTCATGCTCGATCGGTTCGTCTACGGATTGGTGGAGCGGATTTCCCCGGAAGCGCCGGTGCCGGTGCTGCGCATCGAGCGCCACGCCACCATGCTGGGAGGCGCCGGCAACGTCGCCGCCAATCTCGAGGCTTTGGGCTGCGAGCCGCGCTTCCTTTCGGTGGTCGGCGATGACGAGGCGGGCTCGGCGGTACTGCGCCGTTTCGTCGAGGTGCGGCTGGCGGATTCTTGCCACATCGTCACCGAGCACGGTCGCCAGACCAGCGAGAAGACGCGCTTCTTCGCCCATCACCAGCACTTGTTGCGCACTGACAGCGAGACCGTGGCCGACATCTCGGCGGAATCTCAGGAGAGCCTGCTCTCGGCGGCGCGAGCGCTGTTGCCCGAGGTCAGCGCGCTGGTGCTGTCGGACTACGGCAAGGGCGTGCTCACCGCCAGGGTGACCCAGGCCCTGATTGCCGCCGCCAAGACGGTGAGCAAGCCGGTGATCGTCGACCCCAAGGGCACCGACTACCGACGCTATCGCGGCACCGACGTCGTCACCCCCAACCGGCGCGAGCTGGCCCAGGCCAGCGGCCTGCCGGCCTCGAGCGACGACGAGATCGTGGTCGCGGCGCGGTTGCTGATCGAAAGCTGCGGGCTCGGCGCCATGGTGGTCACCCGCAGCGAGGACGGTCTGACGGTGGTGACGAAGGACGGTCGGGTCCGCCATCTTTCCGCCGAAGCGCGGGAAGTGTTCGACGTTTCTGGGGCCGGCGACACCGTGATCGCTACCCTGGCCGGGGCCATCGGCGCTGGGGTGCCGCTGGAGGAAGCCGCCCATCTGGCCAATCTCGCCGCCGGCGTGGTGGTGGGCAAGGTCGGCACCGCGGTGGTACGCCGGGGCGAACTGCTCGCGGCCTGCCATCATCAGGAATGGGTGGCGGGCGAGGCCAAGGTGTTGCCGTTGGAGGGCGCCGTCGACCGAGTCGAGCGCTGGCGCCGCCAGGGCCGGCGCATCGGCTTCACCAACGGCTGCTTCGACCTTCTTCATCCCGGCCACGTTGCGCTGCTTCAGCAGGCGCGGTCGGCCTGCGACCGGCTGGTGGTCGCCCTCAACAGTGACGAATCAGTGTGTCGCCTCAAGGGGGAGAGCCGACCGGTGCAGAGCGAGCTGGCGCGGGCGACAGTGCTGGCCTCGCTGGCCTCGGTGGACCTTGTGGTGCTCTTCGGCGAGGACACGCCGCTGGCGCTGATCCGTGCCCTCAGACCCGACGTGCTGGTCAAGGGCGCCGACTACACCGTCGACCGGGTGGTGGGGGCCGAACTGGTGCAGTCCTACGGCGGCAGGATTCTGCTCGCTGACCTCGCCGCCGGTCATAGCACCACCGCCACCATCGCCCGCATGGGGCGATAGGGGGCAAACTGGGGCATTGCCGTGGCTGTCTTCGCCGCGTAGAAAGTTAGGTCACCCGTTGGGCCCCGCCCACAACGCTCGGAGCCGTCTCGGACATGAACGTTCCTTTTTATCGTCACAGCCTTGATGCGTCTTACGCCAGCCGGGTTGCCAAGGTTCTTGACACGCCCTTTCTGACTTCCGCCGGCGTTGGCAAGGAGGTCGAAGCCCAGCTCGCGCAGTTCTTCGGTGTGCCCCACGCTGCCCTGGTCAATAGTTGGACCAACGGTGCCGTCGCCGTCCTGCTCGCCCTCGGCGTCGGGCGCGACCATGAGGTGATAGTGCCGGCGATGACCTTCATCGCCTCCGCCAACGTAGTCGAGCTGGTGGGCGCGAGGCCGGTGTTCGTCGATGTCGACCCCAAAACCCTGCTGATGACGTCGGACGGCGTTCGCGCCGCCCTGACTCCGGCGACGCGCGCGGTCATTCCGGTGCATCTCTACGGCCAGATGTGCGATATGCTTGGCCTGCGGCGGGCCTTGGCCGACCGGCCCGACGTCGCTCTGATAGAGGACTGCGCCCACTGCTTCGAGGGCACCCGCGACGGCGAAGGGCCCGGCCTACATTCCGACGCCGCCATCTTCTCCTTTTACGCCACCAAGAATGTAACCTGCGGCGAGGGCGGCACCATCGTGACCCGGCGCGCTGACCTGCATGAACTGGTGCTCCAAACCCGCCTGCACGGCATGTCGGCCGGCGCCGCCGACCGGTTCCGCAATCAGCTCTATCGGCATTGGGACATGGCCCGGTTGGGCACCAAGGCCAACCTGCCAGATCTGCTGGCCATCCTGCTGCCGCCCCAGATCGAGACCATTCGCGAGCGCCTGCCCCAGCGCGAGGAGCTGGCCCAGCGCTACGAACAGGCCCTGGCCGGAACGCCGATTCGGATCCCGGGATCAGTACCGGGAGCGGTTCACGCCCGCCACCTGTTTCCGATCCATGTCGATCCGCGCCAGCGCGACGAAACCCTCGTCACCCTCAATCAGGCCGGCATCGGCGCCACGGTCAATTACAACTCGGTCCCGACCCTCACCTATTACCGGAACCGCTACGGATACACTCCCGCGGACTTCCCCGTCAGCCAGTCCTGGGGCGAAGGAACGCTGTCGCTGCCGTTCTTTCCGGGCATAACCACGGCGGAGCAGGAGCGCGTCATCGACGTTTTGCGGGAGGCGGTCATTCCCCGGCTACAGACCCTCGACCAAAGGAGTTAGCGAGATGCATGTGTTGGTAACCGGTGCCGGCGGCTACATCGGCAATGTTCTGGTCGGAGAACTGCTGGACAACAACCATCAGGTTACCGCTCTTGACCGTTTCTTTTTCGGTGAGGATGTTCTGGCCCCCTACCGGAACCGCCCTGATTTCACCGTGGTCCGCCAGGACACCCGCGACATCGCCGCCGACCAGCTAAAAGGCATCGACGCCATCTGCGACCTCGCGGCTTTGTCCAATGATCCCTGCGGCGATCTCGACCCCGCCTTGACCTGCAGCGTCAATCTCGAAGCCCGGGCCAATCTTGCCATCATGGGCAAGCGCGCCGGCGTCAAGCGCTATATCCTGGCCAGTTCCTGCTCGGTCTACGGCCACGGCCTTCAGACCGAACTGACCGAGGACGGTCCGACGTCGCCGCTCACCGTTTATGCCAAGTGCAACCTCGACGCCGAAAAGCGGGTGATGGAACTGGCGGGGCCCGACTATACCGTGACCGCCTTGCGCTCCGCCACCGTGTTCGGCCTGTCCCGGCGGATGCGGTTCGACCTCGTCATCAATCTCATGACCCTGCACGCGGTGCGCAACGGCCGCATCTTCGTCATGGGCGGCGGCATGCAGTGGCGGCCGTTGGTGCATGTCCGCGACCTCGCCCGCACCTACTGCCGTCTGCTCGAAGCCTCGAACGACACCATCTGCGGTGAAGTCTTCAACGTCGGTATACAGAACTATCAGGCCCTCAATCTGGCCTACATCGTGCGCGAGGCCCTTCCCTTCCCGCTTCAGGTCGAGGTCACCCCCGACGACGCCGACAAGCGCACCTACAGCGTTTCCTTTCGCAAGCTCACCGAGGTGCTGGGCTTCAAGCCGACAATCACCCCGGCCGAGGGCGCCCGCGAAATCTACGAGGCGCTGAAGAACGGCTCGGTGACCGACGACCCCCGGACCTCGACCGTGAAATGGTACCGCACCATTCTCGACGCCAAGACGCTGATCCAGCAGATGGAACTAAACGGCCGCCTGCTCTGATTTCATCACCGCGCGACCGGGGCGGGCGGACGCGCCCCGGCCGTTCTTCAGGAAACGAGTGGAGCCAAGATGACCTACCCCGTCACGGTCTTTCTCCACATCACCTCCGAACAGTACATTCCCGTTCCCCGACTTTCCGACCGCCTCATCCCGTGCGGCCCCTTCATCGAGACGAAACAGATGGAGGACGGGAGCTACGAAAGCCTGAATTGTCCCGCCGGACGGTTCGATCTCGCCGCCGTCCTCGCTCAGCTTTTGCCCTCGCAGCGGCCGGAAGCCGTCGTGATCTGGGCCGATTCCACGCGCACGCTGGAACCGGTTAATCTCTCCCAGGTTCCCGGCAAGCGGGTGCTGATCATCGGCGACACCCACCACCAGAGCGCTCCTATTACCACTCTGCTGAACTACGCGCTGAGCGAGCCCTACGACGCCTACGCCATCGTCGCCACCCCGCATCACGCCCATTTCTTTCGGGAGGCGGGATGCCGGCCTCTCTACTGGTTCCCCGGCCTGCTGACCACGCCCGTTCTGCTTCCCCCGTCCGAAGAGCGCAGCCGGGAAATCGCCCTGATCGGCCAAGTCGGACGTATCCATCCGCGGCGTCAGCGGATCGTCGAGGCCCTCGAGCACCTCGGCTATCCCATCCGCGCCCGTCAGCTTTTCATGACGGAAGGGGCGATGTGGTACAATCGGGCGCTGATTTCGCTGAATGTCAGCCTGAACGGCGATCTGAATTTCCGTCCCTACGAAATCATCGCCGCCGGCGGCTTCATGCTGACCGACAGGTTGAGCCCCGAGGCCGGGCTTGATCGCTTCTACACCGAAGGCCAGCATTACATCGCCTACGACAGCTTCCCCGATCTGTGCGACAAGATCGACCACTATCTGGCCCATCCCAGGGAGGCTATCGCCATCGCTACCGTCGCCCAGCGGCACTACCTGTCGACCATGAGCCGGGAGCACGTCAACCGGCGCTTCTGGAATGCGATCTTGAACGATCGCGTCGAAGAGCCATTCGATCTGCGCCGCGACGCCCGTTTCGTCCAAGCCGCCGCCGTCCCGGTGCCGCCGGAGACTCTCAGGCAGGCGATCGGCCTTTACGAATTCGTTCAGGAACTTCATCGCCGGTCGGAGATAACGGAGGTGCTACTCCTCTCGCCCTGCCGTCTCGCTTCGGATATTGTGGATATGCCGCGGCTCCGCCTTTGGCGACGGGCCGAGGACCACGCCGTCTTTCCGTTCCCGACGCGGACTGTGGCCGTTGCCGCCGACGAGGCATCGCAACGCCCCTGGGTGATAGTCGCCATCGCCGGTACGAAGGAGTTTTCCGCCGCCCGCTTGCGGGAAATTCTCGCCGCCTACTCTTGCGACCATTTGATCATCGAAGGAGTGACGGCCGCCGCTGTCGGCGGTTTTGCAGCCGGACTCGAGGGCTTCGCCGTTCACGACGTCCTGCCCGTGGTGACGCGGGTGCGAAGCGACGACGACGCGGCGACGCAAAACCCTCTCCTGTCGCCTTCCGAAGCGCTGTTCTCCATCGCGGTCCGTCACCATCAGGGCGGCCGATTGCCCGAGGCCGAACAACTGTACCGCCGCCTGATCGAGCAGAACCCCGAGAATATCAGCGCCTGCAACAATCTCGGCGTCATCGCGCTGCAGAGCGGTTGCTACCTCGAAGCGGAACGACTGGCCCGGCGGGCCCTGTCGTTGAAATCCGACTACGGCGACGCCTGGGTCACGCTACAGGCCGCCCTGAAGCAGCAAGGCAAACCCGAAGAGCACCCTCGTCCCCCGCCGTCTGTCACCCCTTCCGAACCGAAAAGGCCTCTGATGGAAAAGCAGCTTCCCTGTTCGTGGCCGAGACCGGAAGGTAGCTGGCTGCACATCGGCGGCCAAGTGCGTCAGGACAAGTGGGTAGTACTCGACGCTCTTCCCGGTCCCCACGTCGATATCATCGGCGATTGCCGGGATCTCTCGATGATTTCCGACAATAGCTGCGCCATGCTCTACCTGTCGCACGTCCTGGAACATCTAGGCTACAACGACGCCCTGCCCGCAACTCTCCGGGGGTTCATGCGGGTCCTAGCGCCTAGCGGCCTGCTGATGGCCAGCGTTCCCGACCTTGCGGTTCTATGCCAGCTATTCATACATCCTAACATTGGTTTCAGGGAAAGATTCATGGCCATGAGAATGATGTTCGGGGGGAGAACGACTGAATATGATATTCATTATACCGGGTTTAATTTCGAGATCATGAATATGTATCTGTCTGAGTCTGGTTTTGTTGACATCAGGAAAGTCGAAAGCTTCGGATTCTTCAACGACACTAGTGAACTTAAATTTTTCAATATCCCGGTCAGCCTCAACGTCACCGCTCGCAAACCGGCGTAACGTCAGGCCCAACTTCCGCAGTGCCCAAAAAATACCGGGGCTATAACCCAAAAAAAGACCAGCCCCAGTAAAAAAGTCCGCACAGGCTACTGTGCGGACTTGGGTAACCCTTAAAGGGTTTTGGTTACATGTTTTGTATTCCTGCCTGTTATTGCTCAATACTAGCAATCATCGCCTTATCTTTCGTCAACCCTTAAAGGGTTATGCGATAACGCTTCCGCAACCGGATTGAATCTTTCGTCGCCTCTCATTGGAGGCACAACCAAAATAGCAATTATAACTGATATGTCAAGCACTAAGCACAATAATTCCACCAGTTTTGCGATCACGCCTGACATTACAGCCAAATGCGTGGCTCAACACTATTCCAAGCCTGTGCATCAGGGGCATTTGTTCCATTACAATCTTTTTCGGCTCATCACGACAGATAATATATGCTATCTGCTCCATTAAGGATAGTTTCTTCTTTTCTTTCTTTGTTAATGGTTTTTCAACCGGAACTCGGAGATTCCATCTTGTCATCACATCGTTCACATATCGCTGGGCTCACCATCCATCAGTTTCTGTTGACCAGAGTGGCGGGAGAGGCAAGATTGCCAGGATGAGGCGGGCGATGTACCGTAGTCCTCTGGTAAATAATGATGTTTTAGAGCGTGCGAGCTTCTTCGGCTGATGCTTCAGGTCTTTTTTTCGGCGGGTGTCGGGTTGACCTTGGCGTCCCACAGCCCGGTCGAGACGGCGGTGTATAGGGCCAGGGCCATAACCAAGAGCAAACGGGCGAGGCGATCGGGATGCTGGATTTGGGTGTCCTCGACGCCGAAGCCTCGCGACTTAAAATCGGAAAACATGGGTTCAATGCCCCAACGAGCCGAATAGTCCAATGTTTTCAGATATCCTGGCTCTGTCGGCATGGCGATGATCCACGGCTCGGCGTGATTGGGGTCGCGGATGATGCCGATGTTGGTGGGCCATCACCACGTCCGGGTCGATCAGCGCGTTCATCAAAACGCGCGATATCCACTGATAGCGCATGTCTATCCGAGCCACTGCCCGGGGCAAACCCGCCGCCAAATCCATCAGATTGGCGCTCCGAACATCCAGCATCGTCGCCACCAACAACGCCAGCCCCTCGCGCTGCGTCTTTCGTTGTCTGGGCAAGAGCCGCTTCAATTCCAACCCCACTCCCTCGGAAACCTTGAGCAGGCCATCCATCGTCTACGTCCGCCAAAATTAGAGCGGACTCCTTGAATCACATGCAGATTCTCGACGTCAACCCCCTATCGCCAGAAACTGATGGATGGTGAGATCGCTGGGTATGATCTTTTGATATATAAAAGTGAACATCTCTTTTGCGCTCAATCCATGAATTATATGATTCTGCGGTATTATTGTTGACGCTCCCACGGGCAAATTCTCCATCTCCATGGTTTACAGCAGAATGGAGCCAAAAGTTCTTCGCAACTGCCGCATATATAATATCTTCGTCGCTCATAATGTATGCCGATTTATCTACCTGTGCTGTTGCAATTGGTTTCCACGACCAGCCTTCAGACAGGAGCCCCCGATGGCCGAGATGAGCCCTCTTCGCCGCCGCATGATCGAAGACATGACGGTCCGCAATCTGTCATCGACAATCTGCAGCCCGCCGATGTCCCTGGGGCGCTGGGGGGCAAGGC
>SESG01026613.1_pt1 | contig 11323 bp, 5 predicted proteins | sample 3171421 | NCBI WGS metagenome assembly SESG01 (sample SAMN10866946, study PRJNA518727) | freshwater metagenome | biome: subpolar coniferous forest; feature: holomictic lake; material: water; isolation source: holomictic Lake 227, 6 m and 8 m depth | place: Canada: near Kenora, Ontario | collected... | reverse complement strand
TACAGTCGAAATTCCCTGGTTATGGCTGATTGGGGCATAGTCATGAGTGGCCCTGGTTCTGCTTAAAAGAACGGTTGCGGTGTCTTTTCTCCGATAGCGATCGTTCAGGCTATCCTGTAACGCCGGGACTGTTGTGATACCGAGTGTTTGCCAGGATTTATCACCACGCCAGTATTGAGAAGTTGTACCAGTACTTATTTTGGTTTCATAATCATGAGACGCTCTTGTTTTACTAAGCAAAACAGAAGTTGTATCTGCCCTGCGATAACGATTGGAAAGAGAATCCTGCAGACCTGTTACAGTTGAAATGCCTTGATTATGGCTGATTGGAGCGTATTCAAGAGTGGCCCGTGTTCTGCTTAAAAGAACGGTTGCGGTGTCTTTTCTCCGATACCGGTCGTTCAGGCTATCCTGCAAGGCTGTAATTGTCGCAATGCTCAATGTTGTCCAACCCAGATCCCCGCCTCCGGTCGTGGTTAAAAACTGCCCACTCAACCCAACTGTCCCTGGCAAAGTAAGTGTATAAGATACCGGAGTAACAGGCGATTTGAGACCCACATAACCCGAACCAATTCCAGATAACCTCAGAGTACCTTTCACATCCAATTCCGAGCCGGGAGAAACTGTACCAATCCCAACTTTGCCTGAGTTGAAATAGATATCGCTTCCAATGCTGACCCATTGGCTTCCTAATCCAATTGCCAGTTTCACCCAGACCAATCCGTCGTAATAGTAATAAGCATTGTTCCCCTGAGGACCATTTGCAGTCACATAGATAAGAAGTCCGGTGACGAGATTAGCCGAAGGACGATTATTGTAATCAAGCCTTGGTATTAAAATCCCCTTGCTGTCACTTTTAATATCCAGCACCGCAGCTGGCTGACCGCTGATATACAATGAATCGTCAGTGATTATGGTCTGCGCCTTACCCTGAAATAATCCAAACATAATACCAGCAACAATGAGAAAGACAAACTTTTTCATGACCTTATATATTTTAAGTAAAAATGGGGAATTAAACAAACCTGGTCAATGACACAATCATGTCAATTTCAGGACATCATAAACGAAATCAAATTCAGACCAGGTGCTCCTTGATGGCCTTCGCGACGGCCTGGGCCCGGGTGTGGACCTGCAGCTTTTCGTAAATGTGACGGATATGGTTTCGTACGGTCTCTTCGCTGATAAAAAGGGAATTGGCAATGGATGAGATTCCTGCACCCCCAACTATAAGATTCAGAATCTCTTTTTCCCTTGAGGTCAGATGATATTCTTCGTTTTCCCGGACTGAATTCTTGAACAAGCCAAGCACCTGCCTTGCAACGGAGGGTGTAAGAGGGGAGCCCCCTTCATACACCTGCCTCACGGCTTCCATGATCTTCAGTGGATTGGTCTTCTTCAGCAAATACCCGTCGGCACCCTGTTTGATCGCATTAATCACATTCGAATCATCTTCGAGGATGGTGAGCATTATGATGTTTGCCTCAGGATGCTTGATTTTTAAAGGAGAAATGGCTTCAATACCCGACATGGAAGGCAGGTTGATGTCGAGAAGGATCACATCCACGTCTTTGCTGTTTTTAAGCGCAAGCTCGGCAGATTCAAAACTCCAGCTCACAAGAAAATCCCCCGCTGACACTAAAAGGAAAGACAGACTTTGCCTGAAATCTTTATGATCTTCAACGATCCCTACACTTATCATATGCTCAATTTGCTGGCAAGTTAGAACTAATCTGATGCGCTGTCAATGATCAATTTGAGTTATTTTGAAACATATACAAATCTCTGTCCCCACTCCCGGCTGTGATTTTATCTCCAGCAAAACAGAAGATTCAAACGCCCTCCGCCTCATATTCACAAGTCCGTTCCCGCTCGAACTGTTATTTGTATTGTCTGCGGATGAGATGAATCCATTACCGTTATCTTTCACCAGGATTGTACACATCCCGTTCCGTATAAACGCTATCAGGTCAACATGCTTTGCCCCGGAATGTTTAATAATGTTGTTGGCGGTTTCCTTAAGGATCAGGAAGATATTCTGTCTCAGCTTTTCAGGGATTAAAGTGTCTTTTTCCGGAGATTCAACATCCGCAGAGAAATCGATATTATTATCAACAAAAAGGTCATAGTAATAGTTGCGGATCTTCGACAGTAAGCTTTGAAGTGAATCATGCCTGGGCGATGTGATCCATATAATGTCGGAGATAGATTGAAGAGCAGAAGCAGAAAGTTCGGCTATTTTGGATGCAATGTGAGGCTCATTGCTGAAAGCGGATGTGCCGTTTTCTTTTAAAGTGCTGGAATAGATTGAAATGCTGCCGAGGGTGGAAGCGAGGTCATCATGAAGGTCCCTCGATATATTCTCTCTCACTTGCTGTTTCTCTTTTTCAGCTGCCCTTCTCACCAGTACCCTTTCGATCACAAGATGGAGGATAATGAGCAGGATAAGAACCACGGCCAGCGGAAAAACAAAAGCATACCAGGGGTTCTCATACAGCATAAGTATGTCGATGCTGATGAACGACAAAAGAATGAGCAAATAGATGATTATCAGATGACCTGGTCGCGCGAATGATTTTTTTCTCTGGATGAATACAGACAATGTGACCAAAGACAGAGCAATAAGATATTTAAGGATTTCTACCTGATCTTCGGGGTCGGTGAAAAATCGCCTGACAGATTTCCCGAACAGTGAATATTGTGCCGAAAAACCAGTTTCTTCGCGGATGTCAAGGACATCACCGGGTTTTACATCATCTATTGTAATGGATTTATGTGCAGCATGGAATGTAACGACTGCAGAATACCTGGATCCGGGCTGCAAACCGAAGATAGCTTCCTTTGCCGAAATTGAACCATAGCCGCTTCCACCGCTGATCTCCCGGCTTCCGGCGATTTCCATTCGTCCATCCGCAGAGATCCTGTATAAAGTGATCTTCGAACCTATTGCATCACGGTTCGAACTTGTACCGTGAAGTATGAATTTGGCTGAGTTCCGTGGATCGGAATTATTGACAAACAAAGTGCTGATGCCGCCGATGTAATTTGCAACATAAAGGTCAGGGTCGCCGTCCCCGTCAATGTCGCCGGCAGCACAGCCTGTGTAATAGCCTGAAAGATCCGCCCCGTAATCGTCGGTAACATCCGAAAAGTGCGATCCGTTAACATTCTTGTAATATATATTCTCACCAACATTGGTCACATAAAGATCGAGGAAGCCGTCGAGGTCGAAATCAGCAAAAACCGCGCCGTTGCTGAGGTAAGTTTCCGGCGGAAGATATTTGTCGGTGACATCCCTGAAAATCCCGTGGCCTTTATTGATATATAGCTTGTTCGGGGAGTTCCTTCTCGCGATGAACAGATCGGATAGCCCATCGTTATTGATATCGGCAAAAACCACTGCATTGCTCCGGCCCCGTTCCTGCCTTGCAAGGTCGCTGTACTTCGTAATATCCATGAACCTGACTTTTCCTTCCCGGCTCAGGTTCAGATAGATCCTGTCGCTTGAAAACCAAGAGGATACACAGAGATCAGGAAGCCCGTCATTGTTCACGTCAGCAAAAGAAGCACACATCCCTCCACTCGAAGTTGCAAGACCGGCTTCAACTGTTATATCCCTGAAACGACCGTTTCCATCATTCAAAAAGAGCTTGTTCGAACTTTTCTCGTTGGTTACAAACATATCGAGGTTACCATCCCCGTCGACATCCGCAAATACCGATACATTTGAACGATGCATATCTTCACATGCCCTTCGGTCCTGGGCTGAGACATCCCTGAAGTAACCTTTCCCATTGTTTACCAGCAGTTTATTCCTTCCGTTCAGTGAACAGATATAAATATCTTCATCACCATCATTGTCTATGTCAGCAGCGCCGGCCCCAAGCTTCAGTTCAGCAGGAGAACCAGAGCCAACGACCTCAGGTATTCCAAGGGCATTTCGTTTCAAAGCCTCCTCAAGAAACCTATCGCCGGAATGGAAAGGTTCACCAGGAACTGTAATATTGATATACAGCCGGTCAGGATTGAAAATACATACAGAATAAATATCGTTTTTACCATCCCCGTTAAAATCAGCAATCGCAACTCCGTATTCATCATCAGCTTCCCCACCGTATTTGTATATTTTGAACCTGCTAAATCCAGGGATATTCTCAGGCGCGGTACCTAATGAGCGGTTCCCTGAATACAGCAGCAAGCCCTGCTCCCCGCCAATCCAGGTTTCCCCGTTAGCGCCTATACAAATATCATTCAAACCATGGGGAAAAGACTGAGCTGATTTTTCAAATTTACCCGAACTCCAAAAAGCCAGGAATCCACCGGCACCGGTGAAAACCAATCCCTTTCCGGGGATTTCAGCCAGCTTTTCAGCCCTGAGGAGTTCATCAGAGCTAAACATCATTTTCGCTTTCCCCTTACTGATTTTAAAAACTTTGTTACGGCAGAGGGCATATCCGCAGTCATTATCAGTGAAATAAAAATCCACGACTTCAAATCCGGGCAATACAGCATGATATGCCTTTTGAGAGTAATGGAAAAGCTCACCATTGCCTGTCCTGAGCCAGAAATCATGTTGAGAAACGCCCCAAACCTTCAAAACTTCGCGCAGGCTGGGGGGGGAGGGGAGCCGACTGATCTTCCCGTTTAAATAAACCGCCATTTCACACCATCCCGCAAAGATCCCGGCTCCATCCTTAAAAAAACAACAGGCATCTATCTCGTTTGCAAACGGAGAAGCCAGCTTCTCGGTATGACCGTTTTTATAATGATAGATAACCGAAGTATGATAAGGTGTGTTTACAGTATACCAGTAATCCTCGCGACTCAGGGGAAAAAACAGGTTCACCGATTTTACATCATTCAGGTTAACCCTGCTCCAGCTATTTTTTTCCCTGACGAATACCTTTTCAGTAAGAAAAAAAGTGCATGAAGTATCACAGGCAAACACCTTTCTGATAGTGCCTTTTGTTTCGGAGTTTAGTTTGATGAACTGCGGATGGCCCTTTGCCAGGATCGGGGGAGGGAATGAAAGAAAAAGGAAAAACAGGAAAGCTGAGAAAAAACCGGTGAGGATACCAAGCTTCATTTTGATACTGGCATTTCAAAGTGCAACAATGCTGTGAAGCGAATATAGGAAAAATAGTCCGTAATTGCTGATTCCTTATCTTTGCCTTATGGTTGATTTCGTTTCACGCCTGTCTTCCTGGTACCAAACTAATGCCCGGGATTTTCCTTTCCGGCGGACGATTGATCCCTACCTGATCTGGCTGTCGGAAATCATTATGCAGCAAACCCGCATAGAGCAAGGAGTGCCGTATTACAACAGGTTCGCGGAAGTTTTTCCTACGATACATGACCTGGCGGGGGCGTCGGAGGAAGAAGTCCTCAAGCAGTGGCAGGGACTGGGGTATTATTCCCGGGCACGCAACCTGCATACAACAGCAAATGAGATCGTTGAAAAATACGATGGGAAATTTCCCTCAACGTATGAAGGACTCAGGGCCCTCAAAGGCATTGGAGATTATACAGCGGCTGCAATAGCTTCCGTATGTTTCGGCCTTCCCCATCCTGTAATGGATGGAAACGTGATCCGTTTCATAACCCGCCACTTCGGGATTACCGGGCCGGTGGATCAGTCTGCCGTGAAGAAAGAGATCATGGATGTGTTGGAAAGGCTGATGGAGTGCGCAAATGATGCAGGATGCAGGATGCAGGATAAGGAGCTTTGCTCCGATACAGGATTCAGGATGCAAGATTTCCCGCATCCCGCATCAGGCAACTTCAACCAATCCATAATCGAATTCGGTGCAACATATTGCGTACCCCGTAATCCGCAGTGCAATGAATGCATCTTCAACGACAGCTGTTATGCATTGAAATACGGAATGGTTGATAAACTTCCGTTGAAAAAGCAGCAGCAACCCCTGAAGCCAAGGTACTTCCACTACCTTGTAATACAAGTCAGGGGAAAGAAGGGGATGTATTTCAGAAAGCGTACAGGAAATGATATCTTGAAGGGCATGTACGAATTTCCGGTGATTGAGACCACAAAAACCATTAACCTTCCCCGGCTGATGAACAGCCCCGAATGGAAACAGCTTTTCGGGACGAGCCAGGTAAAAATTATCAGTCAGTCAACCCAGGTGAGCCAGCTGCTAAGCCACCAGAAGATCAATGCCAGGTTTTACACCATTGAAATCGAAAAAACCTCAGAGAGGTTGGGCAATTTCATCAGCCCCGAAAGGATCCATGAATTGCCTGTGGCCAGGATCATTGAGAAGTACCTGGCTGCTGGGGGTTAGGGGTTGGGGATTGGGGATTAGGGGTTGCGGTTGCAAGTTCGTAAGATCTCGTTTTTACTATAATTTTGTGCTTAGTATATACATAAATAATTGAAAATCTTCGCCTTCACCAAGTCTTACCATGATTAGATTCTTTTCAGGACAAACCCCCAGAACCTGGCCATCATACCCATATGCATAAAAATACGAATGAATATACCAGATTCGCCAGGAATTTTGATTTGAAGCATCATGCCATATCCTGAAAATGCATTTCGAATATTTATTATCGGGACTGTGCCAGGCTGCCGATGCGCTTAATGAATCAGGATAGGACTCTTTAGAATTTGAAGTAATGAAGCGCCATTGATATTGATAACCATTACTTTGCTCATTTGGGATGGTTGACTTTTTCACCCATTCATCCGACACGATTTGTTTACCTTCCCAGTTACCGTGTTGGAGATACAGACGGCCTATCTTTGCTAAGTCAATAGCCGTGGTATTTAATCCCCCGTAGGCTTTTGCTATACGATGTCGTTTATCATCCAGACTCCAGGAAGCCCCGTTTTCCATCCCCATTGGGATCCATACCTTTTCCTGAAGATATCTGGCAAGCGAAATCCCTGTTGCATTCTCAACAGCAATCCCCAGCAAGGCAGTGGAAACACTCTGATATTCAAATTTTTTACCAGGTTCGCTTTCAAATTCCAATTTTTTAATTTTCCCCAGTTGATTTCCCCCGTAATAATGTCGGGCCATCCGTCCGAACGGATTTAAATAGGATTCAGTGAATTTTAATCCTGCACGCATATTTAATAAATCCTCGAGGGTAAGGCGGTCAAATTTCGGATCCTTGCCCTTCAATTCAGGAATATATTTGGTTATCGGATCCTGAATACTTGAAATAGAACCGTCATCAACAGCCATTCCGACCAGAAGAGAGGTGATGGATTTTGATATTGAGAAAATCGTTGAGATTCTAGCCCTGTCGTAACCCCTGTAATATTTTTCAAACAGAATGGAATCATTGCGGATAACGAGAAAAGCCGTTGTTGCAGTTTTATTAAGAAAATAATCAAGGGTAAATGGTAAACTGTCATGTAAAGTCCGGATGCGTTTTACCTCGTCATTATTTAATATCGGCTTGTTCAGAATCGCTTTATTGCCTTCTTTAAAGTGAAATGGTACACCTTCAGGTTTAATTGTATCAGAAGGAAAAATTTTATAGGCGTCAATGCCTGGTTCCCCGTATCTTATTTCACGATAAATACTCGTGCAGGACTGAATAATTATTGATGTTATAGCAAGAATAAATAGTTTTTTGATCAATTAACTTTTTTTTAAGAGCTAGCGTACATCGTACATCATTCATCACCTTTCACCCCGAAATTTGCCCCGTTTGCCGATTCTGCTATGAAATTCACCTGCGGGGATATTAATTTTACCTTCAGACGAACAGTAATTCATAACCGCTGACACTTTGTCTGGCTCCGGGGAAAGATGCAAGGGATAATAATCGGGCTTTATGTCCCAGCCTCTTCCCCGGTTATCCCGCATCTTGTATCCTGCATCCCGCATCCCGCATCTTGTATCCTGCATCCCGTATCCCGCCTCAAGTTTCATGTTCTTCAGGCAAGACGGTAATAAGCAGGTCGACAAGCATGTTTTTCCCGAAGGGTTTGGCGAGAAAGTACGAAGCGCCTCCGCTCATGATCTTTTCCCGCATTCCGGCCATGGTAAAGCCGGTAACCGCAATTACCGGGACTTCGGCATACCCGGAAATCTCCTTAATCACCCGGGTGGCCTCTATCCCGTCCATCCCCGGCCCGAGGTTGATGTCCATAAGGATGGCGTCGTACAAGACTTTTCCTGCCATGTCAACGGCCGACAGCGCATCAGCAGCAATGTCAAGCTCATATTTCCCGCTGAGGTAGATCTTCACCAATTCGGCATTGATGGCATTGTCTTCAGCCAGCAGTAGCCTGAACTTTTTCCCTCCCGAACGGGGCGTTTTCGGTGGCTGTTTTTCAACGGAAACAAATTCACCCGGTGGTTCATCGACAGAAGGCAGGAGAGATTTCTCAACAAGGGGAAGCACATCCATCAGCTGTTCCTGCCCCTTTTCATCTGATCCGATCTTTGCAACGAGCATGACCGAATCAAGCATTTTGATCATCTCCTTGCCTGAATCATGAATATATTTTGGGATTTCAGCTTGTTCTCCTGCATTTTTCTTTTCCATCATCAGCTCACTGAAGCCCATGATGCTGTTCACGGGTGAACGGAAATACTGGTTGAGGAAGGAGATGACCGACGACTTCAGCCTGTCGGATTCCTCAAGGTTGTTCCTTGCAATGTTTGACTCCTCCTGGGCATTTTTTCTTCGTTCAATTTCCTGGTTGAGTTCGAGGGTCTTTTCCTCGACCAGCTTTTTCAGCATTTTCTCCCTCGACCGCCTCATCCCCGAATGCAGGAAAAACCAGGTAATTAAAATAAGGACCAAGGCCATTGTAAGGATAAACCAGGAAGTGCGGTAGAAAAACGGTCTGATTTTAAGAACGAAGAGCCTCTTTTCAGGGGTCCACCTCCCTGTATATCCCTTTGCCATTACCCTGAACACATAACTTCCCGGCGGGAGGTGAGAATAATACGCCTGTCTCCGGCTCCCTGCGTTGATCCAGAAATGGTCGAACCCCTCGAGCATATACTTGTATTGGATCTGTGTGGGATTTAGAAATGAAGGTGAGGTATAATCAAATTCAATGTCAACCATCCCGGGATCGAGCACCAGGGGTGAAAAGGGATCCGTTTCGGTATTGTTCACCAGGACTTGTGTGAGTATGACCTGTAATTTCCCGGAATTTGGTGTGATATCTTCTGCATTAAGCTCTGCAAGCCCTTTTGGGGTGGGTATAAAAAGCCGGTTTTCCGAAGAGATACATCCGGCAGGGAATACATGACCACTGCACTCCGAACTAAGCATACCTTCAGGTATTCCATAAACCAAAGGGTGTAAAATATCACCCTTTTTGTCGTTGTAGGCGATCAGTTCGTTACGCGGAAACGAGATAATCCCCTTGTTTGAGCTCAGCCACATCCTGCCGTTCCGGTCCTCAAGGATCTGGAGTATGCCCGCCGCATACAAGCCATCTGCTTCCGAGATGATATTCACCGAATCATTCTCGATGAGTGCCAGTCCGCCATGTGCACAACCAGCCCAGATCATGCCTTCCTCTTCGTGCAGGGTGAGCACTATATTATCAGGCATTCCTGTCAGTGTCGTGAGCCATTTGATCTTTCCCTCGTCGAGGATGTTGATACCACCACCGTTGGTTCCAACAATCATCCTCCCTTTGCTGTCTTCAAGGAAGCATAAAACCTGGTCGTGCGAAATTCCATTACCCGTATTGATCGATTCGATTTTCCCATTATACAGAATATTGATCCCTGAATTTCCTACACCCGCCCAAAGTTTTCCTTTGCTGTCAACATAAAGGGCGCGGATGACGTCCGATGCAAGTCCATCCGCAGTCGTAAGATGAACCACTTTATCATTTGCATACCCGTAAATCCCTGCTCCATCGGTTCCGATCCAGAGCATACCTTTACTATCGAAGGCCAGGGTATTTACAGGGATTGATGGAAGCCCGATCTTTTTCTCGAGTTTTCGAATGCCTGCGGATGAGATTGCGTTGACTGCACCTTTGCCGGTTCCTGCATATATAATCCCGCCAGGGCCCGCGATCACGGGGCCGATGCTGTTGTCGCTCAGTCCGTCATCGGCGGTAAGCATGTGAATACTTCTCCTCCTGAGAGCATTGAGCCCTGAGCCTTCGGTCCCTACCCATATGGTGTGCTCCCTGTCTTCGAATATGCTGCTGATGATATTCCCCGACAGCCCGTCGGCCGTGGAGATCCCGCTCAAAACCCCGTTAGTGAACCTGAAAAGACCGCTGTTTGTACCAATCCAGATCCCTTCCTGCGAATCTTTAACCAGGCTCAGGATGTATGCGGGGAGCCTGTTACCGGTGGCGTTAAAACGGTTGAATTTTTCCTTGCTGAAGATGCTGATACCTCCTCCGTTTGTGCCTATCCAGAGGTTCCCGTTCGCATCGAAGCAAAGGGAGCGGATGTCGTTATGGCTTAATCCATCGCGGGTGGAAAAAGTTTTTATAATACCGTTTTTAAGATTGCACAGCCCCGATCGGGTACCAATCCAGAGGGAGCTGTCTGGCGCAGGCAGCAAAGCCTGGATGTAGGTATTGGGAAGACCGTCCTTTTCGGTAAGGAAGTTCAATTTCCCATCGTAACCCTGATGCCCGAGGCCAAGTCCGTCAGTGCCGAACCATAGTCCTTTCCCCGGATCATAAGCCAGGGAAAGTATGCATTTGATCCAGTCAATTTCACGGTCGAACAGCCGCATGAAACTGAGTTTTTTATAACTCAGTATGTCACCATGGTAAAAGCCGATCACCAGTGAAGAATCGGGAAAGACGTACAGGCTGTGAACGTCTTTATCGACAAAACTGCGGTGGTTAGAAGGGTCGAATGTAAGGAAACTGTTGCCGTCAAAACGTACCAGGCCTTCTTCGGTACCAAGCCAGATAAATCCTTCGGGGGTTTGTGCGATAGCCTGGATGCTGTTTACAGGAAGCCCGTTGTCGGTGGTCCAGGAGCGGATGCTGTAATCCTTTTTCAGGCCGGATTGGGCGGATGCGATGTTCAGTAAGATGACAAAATACAGGATGCAGGATGCAAGATGTTTCATAATCCCGGATGGCTGATGTAAATGTAGTAATAATTTGGATGCGGGATGATGGCGCTTCGCGCCGATGGAAGATGATGGCGCTTCGCGCCGATGCAAGATGATGGCGCTTCGCGCCGATGCAAGATGATGGCGCTTCGCGCCGATGCAAGATGATGGCGCTTCGCGCCGATGCAAGATACGAGATGCAAGATGCATCGCGGCTCCTGCATCCCGCATCCCGCATCCCGCATCCCGCATCCTGCATCCCGCATCCTGCATCCCGCATCCTGCA
>SESG01002824.1_pt1 | contig 11324 bp, 7 predicted proteins | sample 3171421 | NCBI WGS metagenome assembly SESG01 (sample SAMN10866946, study PRJNA518727) | freshwater metagenome | biome: subpolar coniferous forest; feature: holomictic lake; material: water; isolation source: holomictic Lake 227, 6 m and 8 m depth | place: Canada: near Kenora, Ontario | collected... | reverse complement strand
GCCGAAAAGGTGCCGGAAGGAGTTTATGACGCGGGAGGGCAGCGGTTTATCCGAAGAGCCGGGAGCCTTGAAACCGTCGGGTTGGCGGAAGCTTTTCGCCGGGTAGCGATCCAGGGAAGCGTTCATGATGTCGCACCAGACGGGCAATGCCAGCGCTGCGCCGTATCCGTGTGCTACAATGGTTTTCGGTTCGTCCAAGCCCACCCAGACGCCACAGGTGAGGCTGCGCGTGAAGCCGACAAACCAGGCGTCCTTGTAGTCGTTGGTGGTGCCGGTCTTTCCGGCGGCGGGCTTGTGGAAATCCGCCCCGGCTGCCGTCCCGCGCGCCATTACTTTTTGCAATCCGTCGGTCACCATCCAGCAGACGCTGGGGGAAAGCGCGTTGTATTCCAAGGTGGGGGCGCGGTAGATCGTTTGCCCCTGGGAATCCTCCACGTGCTCGATCAGGAACGGCTGCCGCCGCACGCCGCCATTGGGAAAAATGGTGTAAGCGGAGACAAGTTCGCGCAGGGAGGCCTCGAACGCGCCCAGGTAGATCGCCGGGAATTGCGGAACCCCCGTGAGCCCGGCATCTGCGGCAACTTTGCGAACAGCTTCGAGCCCGACGCTGTTGCCCACGCGCGCGCTCATGGTATTGCGCGAGAGGATCAACCCTTCTTCGGCGGGGAGGATGCCCTTGAAGGTTCCATCCGAGTTGCCCGGAGACCAGTTGGGCGCACCCTGAATTTCTTTGCGTTCGATGGGCCCGTCGCTGATCGGCGTGGAGGGCGTCACCTGCCCGCCCGCGTAGGCCGCAGCATAAACAAAGGGCTTGAAGGTGGAGCCGACCGGCCGCCGCGCATAGGCCCGGTTGTTGGTGCTCTCGGCGTAGTTGCGTCCGCCGACAATCGCGCGGATGCCGCCAGTGGCGTTATCCAGCACCACCACCGCGCCCTGCAAATAGGGAGTCGGCACGCCATCGGTGCGCCCGCCGAAGTCCGCGCGCGTGGGATGCGCATACCCGGGCCGCAGCTCCACCTTGGTCAACTCGGCGTCCAGCGCCGCCTCGGCGACTTTCTGCAACGCGGGGTCAAGCGTGGTGTAGATGCGCAGCCCGCCCTCGGCGAGTTGGTCGGTGTCCAGGTTCAAGGCCAGCGCCTCTTCGATCAAAGCCATGGCGTAGCCGCTCTCGGCGGCGGGAGGCCGCCAGGGGGAGACCTTCACCGTTTGCGCCTTGGCCGCTTCGGCTTGGGCTTGCGTGACCTTCCCGAGCGTCACCATCCGCTCCAGCACCGTGTTCCGCTGCTTGAGAGAGGCCTCCAGGTTTCGGAATGGCGAAAAGCGGTTGGGACTGCGGATCAACCCGGCCAGGATCGCCGCCTCGCCCAGCGTCAATTTCGCGCTCGGTTTGCCAAAATAAGCGCGGCTGGCCGTCTCCACGCCAAACATGCCGGAGCCGAAGTAAATCCGGTTCACATAGCTCTCCAAGATCTGCGCCTTGCTGCGCTGTCGCTCGATGCGCACCGCCAGAAACGCCTCCAGCAGTTTACGGTGGAGATTCTTGCCGTTGCCCACCTCCTCAAACGAATTGCGCGCAAGCTGCTGGGTGAGCGTGCTCGCGCCTTCCCGCGCGTGGAAGTGGGTGAGGTTGCGAAAAATCGCGCGCGCGATGCCGATGGGATCCACGCCGCAGTGGGAGAAAAAACGGGTGTCTTCCCGCGCGAGCAAAGCGTCGATGAAATGCTTGGAGACCTTGTCGATGGGCGTCACAATGCGGTCTTCTCCGGCGCGGCGGCTGAACGGTTTGCCCGTGCAATCGTAAATCCAGGTGCGCTGCGGAATCACATCGAGGCGGCGCAGATCAAACAAACTGGCCCACGTCGCGTAGACCGCGCAAACCGCCCCACCGGCCAGGAGCATCAGAAAGGCCAGGCGCACCTTCCAGCCCCTGCCGCTCGATGCACCCCGCTTGGGCGCTCTCGGCTTCGCGCCAGAAATCTGGGCACGGTTCTTCACGCTTTTTGAAGATTTGGAATCGAGGCGGCGTTTGGGCACAGGAGGAAGGGCAGCTCCTTATATACATACCCGAATTCCGCGCTGAATGAAGGAGAAACAACACCGCGCCGTTGCAGGGGGGGGCATGCTTAAAAGTCGGGAAGTCTTCTGAAAATAGCCCAAGCATTGATGGCTGGGCTATTTTTCCTTGCCGTGCGCGAAGGTGCGGACATAGTATCTGCCATTCCGATGACGGTAGAGAAACTGACCGTGTAACAGTCAAATTCGTTTTCGGAGATGCGACGCAAGTCGTTTGTTTTCAATAGGAAGGGTGGCTGAGTTTGGTTTAAGGCACTCGACTCGAAATCGAACGTGGGAGAAATCTCACCGTGGGTTCGAATCCCACCCCTTCCGCCATGCCTCCCCCGAATCTCCTTTGATCCAGAGCCTTCTAAGGCCGGAAGTCCCTGTCGATCATCTCCTCCAGTTCCTGCATGGCGAGCGTGAGTTGCTCGCGCAGTGCCACGGCTGGCGGATCGGCGGGATCGACGGGGGTCGCTGTGATTTTTTCGTAGCGTTTGCCCAGCGGCTTTGCGGGATCGGTCTTGCCAGACTCGTCCAAAAGCCGGTTCACCTCGGCGGCGCGCTGGACAACCTGCCGGATTGTTTCCAGCGCCTCAGCTTCGCTGCTTTCCCCCAACCCGACCCGCTTGAGTTGGCGGCAGGTGAACAGCTCGCAGCGCTCCGGGCGTTGCGCGTAGATGCCGCATTGCGCCCCTTGAAACGCGGGGCAAGGTTGCAGGCTGAATTGCTCCGTGTGCTTGTGCTTGATTTTCAACCCCAGCGCGCGGAGTTCCCTCGGCACATCGCCCGATTGCAGCCGGACTTTGTAAAACATCACGCCGTTGCAGCAGATGCCGCACGCGGAGCAAAGGCGGGAGGCGGCGGATGGGGTGAGGAGTGAACTCATCTTAAGGGCGCGCGGTTGTAGCCTCGTTCCCAATCTCCCGATTGGGAACGGACTTGTCTTGGAAACTCTGTTTCCCTCGGGCGCACCATGACCTTTGGCGAGCTTTTCGAAACGGAGTTTCGCGGACACTTGCGTTCCCAATCAGGAGATTGGGAACGAGAAGAACGGAAGGGCGCGCGCAAAGGACGCAAAGGGAGGGGAATTAAAATTTGTGAGCCATCCCCACGAACGCGACGCTTTGTTTTGTCTTCCGTTCTCACAAGATTCTTTCTTTGCGTCCTTTGCGTCCTTTGCGTCCTTTTGCGCGAAATAATTCTTACGGTGCGAGCCGCTCGATTTTCCACGCGCCGTCCGGCTGTGCGCTGTATTCAAAGCGGTCGTGCAGTCGGTTTGGGCCACCCTGCCAGAACTCGATGGTTGCGGGCTTGACCCGGTAGCCACCCCAGAAGGAGGGGAGCGGGATTTTGCCCATGCCGAATTTCTCTTTGATTTTGCTCCACTCCATCTCCAGCACCTTGCGCGAGGAGATGGCCTTGCTCTGGCGCGAGGCCCAGGCGGCAAGCTGGCTCTCGCGCGGGCGCGACATGAAATACTGGAGCGATTCGAGCGCGGGGATCTTCTCCGCGCGGCCCGTGACGATGACCTGCCGTTCCAGCGCCAGCCACGGAAAGAGCAGCGAGACGGCGGGGTTCGCGTTCAATTGCTCCGCCTTGCGGCTCTCCAGGTTGGTGAAAAAGACGAACCCGCGCGCGTCGAGCCCTTTCAACAAAACCGTGCGCAAGAGCGGGCGGCCATCGGCCCACGCGGTAGCCAGGCTCATGGCCGTCGGCTCGATCACCCCGGCCTCGACGGCTTGGTCGAGCCAGAAGTTGAACATGTCAATCGGGTCGGGCTTAAGGTCTTCGCGCCGCAGTTTGCCTTTGCGGTAGTCAGAGCGTACGTCAGCGAGATTCATGGGGTGAGCATACTCCCGCACCCGTCGCCCGCGCATCTAAAATCTATCTGGAACTCAGGAACTCAGGAAAAGGAGAAGAAGCGTTTTCCTATTCCTCCTGAGTTCCTGAGTTCCAGATTTTTTTTCGCCTTTTCCTGCTACAAATAATAATCAAAATCCTGCTCGCGGCTCATCCAGCGGCGCACGCGGAAGATATGGACGGGCTTGGTGTGCGGGTCGAGCGCGACGAAGTTGCGGCTGCCGTGCCAGAGGTAGCGCTCGTCCCAGAGGAGGTCGTGCACCTGGTAGGTGTCGTTCTCCATCCAGCCAAAGGCCTCGATGGGCACGTGAATGTAGGCGTCCTGGCGGTTCCACGGGTCGAGGTTGACGACGACGAGGATGATGTTGTCACGCGAGGCCGTCATCTTGCCGTAGAAGAGAACGTTCTCGTTTTCCGCCCGGTAAAACCGGAGGTTGGCGTACTCGTGCAGCGCGCGGTTCTCGCGGCGGATGCGGTTCAAGCCTGTGATGAACGCCTTGATGTTACCCGGCGCATTCCAGTCGCGGCCTTTGAACTGGTATTTTTCGCTGTCGATGTATTCCTCTTTGCCGTGGATGGCGGCGTTTTCGCAAAGCTCGAATCCGCTGTAAATGCCGTAGACGCTCGAAAGCGTGGCGGCGAGCGCGGCGCGGATCATGAACGCAGGCCGACCCCCTTGTTGCAAGTAATACGGAAGAATATCCGGCGTGTTTGTGAAGAGATTGCCCCGGAAATACTCAGCCGTTTCCGTATGGGTCAGCTCTTTGAAATACTCGGTAAGCTCGTGCTTGTTGTTGCGCCAGGTGAAGTAGGTGTAGCTTTGGTTGAAGCCCACCTTGGCGAGCACTTTCATCATCTTGGGCCGGGTGAACGCCTCGGAAAGGAAGATGGCGTCCGGGTAGCTCGCGCGCACGGTGCCGATGAGATATTCCCAAAATGCCACCGGCTTGGTGTGCGGATTATCCACGCGGAAGGTCTTCACGCCATGCTCGCACCAGAAGAGGACGACGCTGGTGAGTTCCTCCCAGAGTTCGCGCCAGTTTTCGTTCTGGTAGTCGAGCGGGTAGACGTCCTCGTATTTCTTGGGCGGATTTTCGGCGTATTTGATCGTCCCATCGGGCCGCTTGAAGAACCACTCGGGATGCTGGTGGACGTAGGGATGATCGGGCGAACAGTTGAGCGCGAAGTCCAGGGCAACCTCCATCCCGCGCTTGTGGATCTGCGCCACGAGCCAGTCGAAATCCTTGAGCGTGCCGAGTTCCGGCGCAACGTCCTTGTGCCCGCCGCCGTTGGGGCATTTCTGGTGCCGGTTGCCGATGGCGTAAGGCACGCCGGGTTCGCCCGGTTCGCAAGTCACGGAATTGTTTTTGCCCTTGCGGTTGGTGGAGCCGATGGGGTGGATGGGCGGGAAATAAATCACGTCAAAGCCCATTGCCTTCGCATCGTCCACGCGCTTCAAGCAGTCGCGGAAGGTGGAGCCCTTGTCCGCATGACCCTCGGCGGAGCGGGGGAAAAATTCATACCAGGCCGCGAACTGCGCCCGTTCGCGGTCCACCTCCACCGGCGGATAAGGGAGGTATTCCGTGGAGCGCGTCCGGTCGGCCCAGGCAATCATGAGCGCTTCCAACTCGCTCCAGTGGGCGATGGCGTCCACCTGCGCGGGCTCGGAAGCCTCGATGAGCGCTGCGATTTCCTCCAGCCGCTTTTTGTCTTCGGGAAACAGCGCGCGATGGGCCGCGCCGCGCACGATGGCCGCGCCTTCCAGCGTCTCGCTGGTGAGCGGGGTCACGCCGCCCTCGAATTTTTTGCGAAACTCGTGCTGCCAGGAGCGGAACGGATCGCCCCATGCCTCGATGGTGTATTCGTAGGTCGTGTTCTCGAACAGCGAACAGGTTGCGCGCCAGCGGTCGTTGACGAGCGCGGTCATGGGCGTCTCATTCCAGGCCACGTCGCCGCGCTTGCGCCATTTCAGGAGGGCGCTGACGTGGTCGTGCCCGTCTTTAAAGACATCGGCTTCGACGACCAGGTCGTCCCCGGCGATCCGCTTGAGGGGATAACGACCGCAATCAACCAGCGGCGCAAGGTTTTCGATGACGACAGTAGACTGTTTCGGGATCATAAAGGTTCTCCAGTGACATCCGGTAGATGCACCCGAGTTTCACGCAGTCCCTGAGGTCAATGCAAACCAAAAGCAGCAGGGGAACCCCTGAAATCCGCGCTCGCCTAACGCTTACGGCTCTTCCGCCCTCTCCACCTGCGGGCGGTGGTTGATCGGCGTGGGCAGGTTGGTGTCCGCGCGAATGCCTTCCAGCGGCTGGGCGAAGTGAACCTCCAGGCGTTCCAATTGCCGGTTCAGGAAACGGTCGATGCTGTGGAGCAGGGCATCGATGCACCTGCAAAATGGCGAGAGGATGGTGTAGTCGAGCGTCAACACCACTTCCGTGAGGCCGGGGCGGATGGGGAAATACTCCAGAATGCCCATCACCTGCACATTGCCCTGCGTGGAGCGGAAAAGCGTCTGGGCGGGATTCTCCCCCGGCAGTTGCACCAACTCCACCTCCACGCGAAATCCCCACGGCAGCCGGAAAGCAAAATGCCCTTTCCCCTCGGGGGTCACCTCCGCCCGTTCGACGTCCACAAAGCGCCACCGGTAGCTTGCCGGATTTGCCAACCGCGCCTTGGCCACCTCCTGCACAAAGTGCAGATGAAACGTTTTCTGGATCACCATAACTCCCCTCCCCCTTTTTTCCCAACTAACCGGTCGCAAGGAAAGCAGACGCGATGCCAGCGTTGAACCACAGGGAGTTGCGCAGTTGCCGCCCGGCGAGCCTGTTCCAAAGCACGACGCGGGTGTCGCGAATGCGAACGCCGCCGCTCAACCCAAAAGCGGTAAAAGGATTCCCGAAAACGCAGAGGGTGGATCGTGCGCTCCGCGCGCGATTCCGGGAGTGGGCGTTGCCAGCAAAATCAGCTCGCTGCGCTCGATGTGCTTTGGAAAATCGCCCGCGGAGCGGCCGATCCACCATCCACCACACAGCGGTGCTTGGGGATTCGGAAAGAATAGCCGCAAAAAAGCGCAAGAGGCACAAAATGAGAATGCCTGGGGGCTGATATTTTGCGCTTTTTGCGCCTTTTTGCGGCCAATCCGATTTTCCCGGTTTGGGCTACACCGCCACGGGATGCCCGAAGTCCGGCAGCCCTTCAGCAGTCCAGCCGAACGGCTGCACCCGCACATTGCGATCCTCCCAGCCGTGAGCGCGGTCGGTTTTTGCATGATAAAAAATCAAATCGCCTGCGTGGGGGTGCTCCACAAAACAGCAGTGGCCCACGCCCCAGACGTGCTCGGTTTTTTGGAACACCGGGCCGCGCTTGCTCCAGGAAGCCGGGTTGAGATAATCGCCGTCCTCATTGATCAAGAGACCCAGGCAGTAATCCGGCGTCCACGAGCCGCTGGCGGAATAAACCACAAAGGTACGCCCCCCGCGCCGGAGCACCTGCGGCCCCTCGCAAAGCGGCAACGCCACGCGCTCCCACGGCTCTGTCGGCTCGGCCAGCGCCACGCGCGGCCCCGCGAGCGTCCACGGGTTTCGCATTTCTGAAATATACAGATTCTGCTGCTCATTTTTGCGGCCCGGCCAGCCGCTCCAAAGAAAATAGCGCCGCCCCCCCTCTTCCAGCACCGTCCCGTCAATGGCCCAGCCGCCCGTCTCCAGCATTCCCCGGCAGCGCCAACTCCCAAACGGATTGGGCGATTCCGCCTCGAAAACCCACATCCGGTGGTTTTTGTTTTTGCCATCGTCGGCGGCCAGGTAGATGTACCAGCGGCCATCCAACCGGTGCATCTCGGGAGCCCAGACATTGCGCGAATAGGGCCCCGTGCGGGGCGCGCGCCAGATCGTCACCGGTTTGGCAAAACGGAGTTCGCTCAACTGTGCGGCGGCGCGCAGCTGGAGCGTGCAATCCACCGCCAGCAGCGCAAACCAAATGCCGCCGTGCTCAATCACCCACGGATCAGCGGCGGGCGCGGGCAGGATCGGGTTGACCAGGGATTGCAAATCGGGATGGGCGGAAACCATGAGGCGGCCCAGAAGAAAAGCAGCCCGCGTGCCTCGGGGAATGCCGGAGGGGAAAAAACGACAAATACTGAACCAGGCGGCAACGCTACTGTGCCGGAATAAAAAAATCAGGAAGCCAGGAACAGAGATTTCATCCCCTCGTTCCCAAGTGCAACTCGGGAACGAGAAAAGAAAGACGCTTACGCCTTGCCCGGCACTCCGAGTTTTTCCATCAAGCGATCCACGTCGATGTATTGCTCCACCATTTCCTGGATGCGGTGGATTTTCTCGTAGTCGCCGGGGAGCGTTTTGATGGTCATGGTGTGGATGGCGTTGGCCACCGAGTAGCTGTCCATGGGGCTGGCGATGACCGGCAGGGCGGACTGCGAGATGAGGTTGAGCACGGTGGGGTGCGGCAGGAGGTCGCCGGAGAGAACCAGCCCGGTGAGCCCCTTGGTCTGCGGCTCCATGAGCGCGGTGGTGGAGAGGGCGGCCAGGATGATGTCCTCGCGATCCCCGGGCGTGACGACCAGCGTGCCGGGGGTGAATTCTTCCATGACATGGCTCGAATTCATCGCGCCGATGATGGTGCGTTCCACTTTGCGGTGGGCTTCGGAGCGGGAGTTGACGAAGCGGCCCCGCACTTGCTTGCAAATCTCGTTGAGCGTGGGGTTGGAGAGGATCGGCTCGTCGGGCATGGCGCCCAGCATCTCGATACCCAGCCGGGCCAGACCGCGCTGGCAGAAGTCTTTTACAAAGTCGTATTTCTCCGGGAGGATTTTGTTGATGATCACCCCGACCAGTTCAATGCCCTCCTTGTCGAAGAGCGCCTTGTTGAGGGCGACTTCGTCAATGGGTTTGCCGATGCCGCCTTTGGTGACGAGCAATACTTTGCTGCCCAGCAGGCGGGCCACCTTGGCGTTGGAAAGGTCGAAGACGGAGCCGACTCCGGCGTGCCCGGTGCCTTCAATGATGCAGAATTCCTTTTCCCAGCAGGCGCGGTCGAAGGAGTTTTGCAGCCGCCGCACGAGATGTTCGTTGTTGGCGTTGTCGATGTAGCGGCGGGTGAAATCCGGCTCGATGGCGATGGGACTCATGTCCTCGATGGGCGTCTGGACGCTGAAAGTCTGGTCGATCAGGAGCGAGTCCTCATCGATGCGTTTGCCGTCCACATTCACAAAACGCTGGCCGACAGGCTTGATGAACCCGATGCGCCCGATCCGTTTTTTAAGCACCGAAAACAACCCCAGTGCCGAGGTGGTCTTTCCGTCATTCTGCTGAGTGGCGGCGATGAAAAGGCGGGGCGTAATGGTGTTCACTGCGATGCGCTTAAATTTCTGGTTGATCTGCCGATCCGTCCGAAGGGTAAAGCCTGCGGTATTCAATGGCTTGCAGACCCACGATGGCTGCCGCCCCGACGATGGTCTCCACGGTGGCGCCGCGCGAGAGATCGGCGCACGGCTTGGAAAGGCCCAGGAGAATCTGCCCGTAGGCTTCGGCTCCCGCAAGGTGCTCGACGAGTTTGGCGGCGATGTTGCCGCTGTTGAGATCGGGAAAGATCATGACGTTGGCCTGTCCCGCAACGAGGCTGCTGGGGGCTTTGACCTTGGCGAGATGCGGGAGCAGCGCAGTGTCTGCCTGGAGTTCGCCGTCGATCTCCATATTCATCTCCGCGTTCTCCGCCGTTTTGCGGGCCAGGGCGGTCGCCGCATTCATTTTTTCCGCCGAAGCGTGCTTGGAGCTTCCCTTGGAAGAGAAGCTCAGGAACGCCACGCGGGGCCGGACGCCGGTAAGCTGGGCGCACAGTTTGCCCGCCTGCACGCCGATCTGCGCAAGCTGCGGCACGGTCGGCTCGGGAATGACGGCGCAGTCCGCAAAAAAGAGCACGCCGTTTTCACCGTATTGCGCGTCTTTGAGCGCCATCACCATGCAGCTTGAAATAAACGAGACGTCGGGCAACGGCTTGACCAGTTGGAAAAGGGGGCGCAGGAGTGAACCGGCAAAACCGCTCACGCCGCCAACCAGCCCGTCGGCCTGGCCGTGCTGGATCATCATTGCGGCGAAATAGTTCGGGTTGGTGAGGAAGCCTTCCGCCTCGCCCGGCCCAAGGTTGCGGTAGCGTTGGAGCCGCGTCAGCCATTGGCAGAACATCGGCAGATCACTGGCGGTTGCGGGATCGATCAAGCCGATGCGCGCCAGATCAATGCCTTCGGCCTGGGCGAGCCGCTCGATCTCCTCGACGTTGCCGAGCAGGATGGGAGCTGCAATTTTCAGCTTCACCATTTCTGCGGCGGCGTGGAGTACGCGGGGCTCCGTTCCCTCCGGGAAAACGATGCGTTTCGGGTGGCGTTGCAGCTTCGAGAAGATGGTCTCGATGAATTTCATGCACCGCGAGTATGCCCAACTCCGCGAAACCGGCAACCCTAGATTGCGGAAACCACAGGGCAAACGCATCCAAAATCTATCAGGAACTCAGGAAATCAGGAAAAAGACAGAATCAACCTCTTCAGAGCGCGTATTTTAGCTGGGATAGGATACGTTCTCCAAAATAGGTGATTTACTTTCCCTCATTTTTTTCCTGCTTTCCTGCGTTCCTGATCCTCTTTTGCCTTTAGATTTAGATGCGTGCGGAAACCACGACCTTTCGGATCAGGCGTTTTGGAGGCTAAGGATTCGATGCCGGAGGCACATCTGTCTTCCGGGCACCGAAAAAGAGGGCGCCGGAGTCGAAGCCGTTGAGCTTGATGGGGGTCGCCGGTAGATCGATCTTCAAATCAGGAGACTGTTTCTTTGCCGCATCCGCACTTGTGCCGTTGGAGCTTTTTGGGGCTGGCTGGGCGGATTCCGGCTTCCGGTTCCACAACTGGCTGTCGCGGTCTTTTTCGCTCTCACTGTAAATGGGCAGAAGCCCCTTGATGGAATTGACGTGATCCAGCGCTTCCTGAAGCTGCCGAATGACTTGTTCTTGTTCGATTCTCTTGGCCTTCAGAACCATTTCCGCCTGGCGATGCCGGGTGATTTCTTGCTCCCAAGCCGTATCGATGGCGGTCACTGCGGCGGCTTGTTCCTTGACGGCCCGTTCCAGTCGCTCGTTGTGTTCCTTGAGCACCGTGGAGATGGTCTCGAAGCTTTGCACCAATTTCTGAAGTTCCGTAACGCCATCGGTGGAGCCGGGGTTCGTGTTAGGGGAGGGGTAGGCGCTCATAGTGGGAGGGATGGTGGGGTTCGAGTGGAAATTTTCTTCTGTAGCGGGGAGTTTCGGTGCCTCGCTGGCAGCCATCTGGGGAGTAAGAGGGGGCGACTGTTTTAGGAGTTCAACCAAGGCTGCAATAACCTCGGGAGCAGGGACAA
>SESG01017300.1_pt1 | contig 11325 bp, 8 predicted proteins | sample 3171421 | NCBI WGS metagenome assembly SESG01 (sample SAMN10866946, study PRJNA518727) | freshwater metagenome | biome: subpolar coniferous forest; feature: holomictic lake; material: water; isolation source: holomictic Lake 227, 6 m and 8 m depth | place: Canada: near Kenora, Ontario | collected... | reverse complement strand
ACGCACGCTGATCTTCCTCGCCCTGCTCGCCACGTCAGCTCTGGCTTACGAACGGCTACAGGGACCGACCGAACTACTATTCTGCAACCAGGAGAAAGCTCTCAACGGCTACACGCTCTTCGGCGTTGGCAATCGGACCTTTCTCCTCGACCTGGAGGGCCGTGTCGTCCACACATGGCCCGTGGGCACCAACCCGCACTTGCTTGAAAACGGCAACATCGTGGACGCCTCGAAGGATGACCCGAGCGGCTTCCAGGGGTTCAAGGAGGTGGATTGGGACGGCAAGACCATCTGGGAATATACCGAGAAGCGCGAGAATTACGCGCCGCATCACGATTGGGTGCGGATCTTCAACCAGCAGCTCAACGCGCCTACGACGCTCTACATCGCCAACAAGGCAATCTCGCATGGACAGGCCATCGCCGCCGGCACCGACCCGAAGAAAGGCCCTTATGAGGGCGGCCAGATGGACGCCATCGTCGAGGTGGACATGCAGGGCAACGTTGTCTGGGAATGGTGGTTCTTCGACCACGTGGTGCAGGATGTGGACCCGGCGAAGCCCAACCACGTTGGCGCGGGCAAGACTGTCGCGGACCATCCCGGCCGCATTAATCTCAACCTGCCGGGCCGGCCATTGAAACGGGACTGGCTGCACTGCAATTCAATGGATTACAACGCCGAGTCCGGCCACATCGTCATCAACTCCGTGCAGGGTGAACTCTACGTGATTGACCACGACGGCACGTTCGTTGCGGACGACCTAAAGGCCAGCCTCGCCCAGGCTGCCAGCCCGGCGGGTGATTTCCGCTACCGTTTTGGTGATCCGGCCCGTTACGCGCAAGGCGATCCGCCGCGCGTGCTGGAGAACTGGGACTCGGCCACCTCCGGCCACAAGCAGATGGGCGGCGCGCACGATGTGCATTGGATTCGGCCCGGCCTGCCCGGCGCGGGTCACCTCATGGTCTTCAACAACGGCCAATATCTCTTCCAGCGGACACCGCAGTCTTCGATTCTCGAAATCAATCCTTTCCTCGATGCGAGCGGACGCGACACCGGCAAGTATGTCAACCCGCCCGACGCTGGCTACCGGCGCGAGACCTACGATAAGGATATGCACAATCAGCCCCGACAAATCTCGAAGCAAATCGTCTGGAGCTACCGGTCCACCAATAGTCACGGCTTCTTCAGCCACATCGGCTCCAGCGGCCAGCGCCTGCCGAATGGCAATGCGTTCATCTGCTCCGACACTGAAGGCCATTTCTTCGAGGTGACGGCCGCGGGCGAACTTGTCTGGGAATACATCAACCCGGTTACGCGCGATGGCGTGGTGAAAGTGCTCGGCGACGGGTTACCGATGGTCAACTCCGCCTTCCGCGCTTATCGCTACGCCGCCGATCACCCCGCCTTCAAGGGCCGCGACCTCACACCCAAAGGCACCATCACTGAACGCGCCGCCCAAGGCGTTGATGTCTATCGCCAGCGCCGGCTGCCCGGGGATCGCGAGGCAGGCAAAGGGAGCGGTGATGGTCGTCGCGGTGGCCGAGAAGGTCAACGCGGCGGTGGCAACCCTGATGAGCATCCGCCAAGCGACGGGCAGCGCGAGAAGTAACCATCCATAATAGGAGCAGCAAATGAAGAGACTGGCGTTGGTCGTCACCTTTTCCGTCACCGCCGTACTGGGCCAGCCGCTTCCGGCCGCCACTACGCCGCCGCCCAACTTCGTCTTCGTTCTCGGCGAAGGTCATGGCTGGAGCAGCACCTCAGTGCAAATGGATGATGCGGTGCCAGAGTCCAGGAGCGCCTTTGTCCGCACGCCCAATTTGGAGAAACTTGCGCAGGGCGGCATGCGATTCGCGAACTTCTACGCTCCATCGCCGCGCTGCACGCCGTCGCGGGTCTCCTTCTTTACCGGCAAAAGCCCGGCCCAATTGCGCATGACCTTCATCAACGAGGGCCGGAACGACAGCGGCAGCAATCCGAACGGACGCGTCCTCACGCCGTCGGCTTCGCTGGAACTGCCGACGAGCGAGACGACCCTCGCCGAAGTGCTCCAACGCGCCGGCTACGCGACCGCGCACTTCGGGAAATGGCACATGGGCCGCGCCGACCCGTGCGAGCACGGCTTCGCCGAGAACGACGGCCCGAATGGCAACGGGGGCCCGGACAACGTCGCCAATCCGCATCCCAAGCAACTGTACGGCATGACGGAGCACGGGCTGGATTTCATGTCGCGGCAGGTTAAGGCGGGCAAACCGTTCTGCCTCCAGCTCTCGCATTACGCGTCGCGTCAAGGAGGCGACGCCAGCCCGCAAGCACTCGCCGCCGTGAAGGGTTGGGGCGGTAGTCTAAATGAACGGGAACTCGCCCAGGCGGCAGCCGACTTTGACCTGGACCTCGCCTGCGGCATGGTTCTGCGGAAGCTCGACGAGCTGGGAATCGCCGACCACACCTACGTGATCTTCACCACGGACCATGGGACGCCGGGCCGCAATCCCCCGTTGGCGGGTGGCAAAGGCACGGTATCGGAAGGCGGTCTGCGGGTGCCTTTGATCATCCGCGGACCAGGAATTCAAGCCGGTGCTTGCGCGCATGTTCGCGCCATCGGCGAAGATCTGTTCCCGACCCTCGCAGCGCTTGCGGACGTCCGCGAGCCACTGCCGAATGGGATTGAAGGCGGCAGCTTGGCTTCAGTCCTCGAACACGCCGGCAAAGGAAGTGTGAAACGTCCCCGCGAGGAATTTGTGGTACACTTCCCGCACTATGACAAGGATGCCCTCGGCCCGGCTTCGACCATCCTGCTCAGCGACTACAAGCTGATCCGTGTTTATGAGACCGGCGCGCTGAAACTGTTTAACATCGCCAACGACCCGAGCGAGCGCCACGATCTCGCGCGCGAGATGCCGGAGAAAGTCAAAGCGCTGAACCAGCGGCTGACGGATTACCTTCTGGCCGTAAACGCTCAAATGCCCCGATCGAATCCAAATTACGATCCAAACAAACCAACCGAAACCAACCGTGGTGGGAAACGGAAGGCACAGCGATGATTTCCCAAAGCGCGGTCCAGCCGGCGCATCCTGACAGAGGCCACGCAGTGCCCAATCTGAGTCGGCGCTCCGTTCCACTCGGTGGCTGCGTGCTGCCGTGCTGGGCTGTAATATTGCTCTGTACCGGGATTATGGTGCATGCGGCTGAAGAGAAACCCGCCCGCTAACGTGGGTCGCGACAGCCCGTCCAAACCTCCAAGTGCAACGACGTTCCAGCGCATCCGTTTGATATGGTGTTGGGCCGTCCAACGTCGAGTTCGGTCACGCTCAGCGTGCTTTGCTATGAGGATACGGCCGGCTGCATCGCTTACGGGCTGGACGCGCGCAAACTCACGCACTCCACACCCAGTCGGCATTTCGCTAAAGGCGAGCCGGCCGAAATCCTTTTGCCCGCCCTGAAACAAGACACCCGTTACTTTTACCAACTGCGTTTGGCAGGGACGAACAGTGGCGCATTCACCTTCCACACGGCCCGCGCGCCGGGCAGCCCATTCACCTTTACCATCATCGCGGATTCGCACCTCGACGAGCGCACCGACCCCACGCTTTACCAGCGGACGCTCGCCAACGCCTTGGCCGATGCGCCGGATTTCCACATCGACCTGGGCGACACGTTCATGACCGAGAAGCACAGCAGCCGCGAGGACGCAGCCCGGCAGTATCTCTCGCAGCGCTTTTACTTTGGCCAGCTTTGTCAGTCCGCGCCCTTGTTTCTCGTGCTGGGCAATCACGATGGCGAAAGTCCACGCGGCCACGGAAAGGAAGCGGACAGCCTGGCCGTCTGGTCGAACACGATGCGGAAGCGCTATTTCCCAAATCCCATGCCTGACGATTTCTACACCGGCAACGCGACGAAACAGCCGGACGCCGGCCTGTTGCAGGACTACTACGCCTGGGAGTGGGGAGATGCGCTATTCGTGGTGCTGGACCCCTTCTGGTTCACACAGAAGCAGCGCGGCCAGAATGACAACTGGAAACGTACGCTTGGCGCCGAGCAGTATCAGTGGCTCAAACACACGCTCGAAGCGAGCAAAGCGAAGTTCAAATTCGTTTTCATCCATCATCTGGTCGGCGGAGCGGATAATCAGTGCCGCGGAGGCTCGGAAGCTGCGCCGTTTTACGAGTGGGGAGGACACAACGCAGATGGGAGTGAGGGCTTCAAGCAGAACCGCCCCGGCTGGCCCGCACCAATTCACCAACTCCTCGTCCAGAACAAAGTAAGCGTTGTCTTCCACGGCCACGATCACTTCTACGCAAAGCAGGACCTCGACGGCATCGTGTATCAAGAAGTACCGCAGCCCGGCAACCCTGGCGATGGCAAGCCGCCTCGATCAGCCGCGGAATACGGCTACCAGAGCGGCGTCATCCTCGGCAGTTCCGGTCACCTGCGCGTTGCTGTCTCCGCCAATCAAGTAAAGGTGGATTACGTCCGCTTGGACCGATCAGTAATACAATCGCACCAACTAACCCCTCCCTGAATGCGGTGCAGAACGACACGGCGTGCCCCACTTTGCGGAATTGTCTGAGGTCTGCGCCCCTGCGTTGGCAGCACCGGCCATCCGGCGCATCCCCGGCAACCTGGCGGGCGGGACCGACTGAGCCGGCCGATTGTCAAGCTCATGGGCAGCCCCCACGGTCTCCAAACCGTGCAATGGGACCATGAACCGGTTTCGGTTCATGGAGAGCGTGCCTTAAAGAGTGCCAGCGCACATCTTGGTATATTATTGAATAAACCACCCCTTTCAGCTAAGTATTAACCATGAGCTCTGCTACCGAAGAAATCATCCGCGTCTGCGAGGCGCTGCCGCCGGAGAAGCAAACCGAGGTCGCCGACTTCGCCCGGTTCCTCCTCGCCCGCAGAGACGACGAGCGCTGGGAGCAATTACTGACCTCTCCCGGCCCACGACCGAAACTGGAAGCCTTCCTTCGTGAATCCGCCGCTGAGCCTGACGAACCGTTCGACCCGCAACGCCTGTGAAATCCCGCGCCCGGCCCAGCTTCTGGCGCGCTTATGGCTCGCTGGATCCTCGTGTCCGCGAGGCTGCGCGCCGGGCTTATCGGCTGTTTCTGGACAATCCCAGCCACCCCGCTTTGCGTTTCAAGAAGCTTGGAGGTTACGAGCACGTCTGGTCTGTGCGGATCAACGAGCAATACCGCGCGGTGGGAGAACGCCGCGGCGACACAATTATCTGGGTTTGGGTCGGCTCTCATAACGACTTCGACAAGCTCTTTTCCTGAAAGGGATCCAAGCCGAGCAGCCCCAATCCTGAAAGGATTGCGTCACTCAGCCCACCGTTGGACCGCCGGGGGCAAAGAGGCGGCGGGCCTCCGCTGGGAAAACGTCGGTGAACGCCCCCCAACCCTGAAAGCGGTTGAATCACACCCACCGCAACTTCGCCACGCTAATGCAACCTGCGGCCCGCCGCCTCCCTCCGAACTGTCCCCGCCCCCTCAGAGCGCGCCAGCCGAGCAGCAAAACGCCTACTGTCGACAAGGCAAAGACGCCCGGCTCGGGAATCGGTTCATTGGAGAACTGGATGTGATCAAGGTAGCCGGTGCCCAGAAAGCTTAGTTCACCCGTCTGCCCAGCGTAGGCGGAGATGTCCCCGCCCCAGACATAGCGCCCGTTACTCGTCGTTCCCAGCAAGGACAGAGCGATTCCTTGGCCCCTAAACGAAACGTCAAATCCAATGGCATAGCGCGCGTTGGACAGAAATTCAATCGTCCTGGCCGAAGCAGGCAACGTTCCGGTTTGTGCCAGCATTGGGGACACAGTGTAGCCGCTGCCGCTCCCTGCCACCAACGGCGCCTTATACCACCCGCTCAGAACATGGCCCAAGAGTTCGTGCCGCTGGTTAAGGCGGATGGGGTGGGTGCTTTGCAGCCAAGCCATGCCGCTCACCAGGTTGGCGTTGGGCGTTTCCAGCACCAGCTGGTAATGCTTGCGCCTCAGACCATACGCGAGAACCTGCCCATCGGTTTTCTGGCAGCCGCGGCCAGCGTTTTCAGGAAATCCTGCCGGTCCACGTCCTCCAGGAATATATCCTCCCGTCGGTCACCCCGGCTCAGGACATGATACATCGCCCCCGGATATTCGACGCGTAGTTTGCGTGGCGGCACTCAGAACGCTGCGGGAAATCGCTGCCCAGATCAAGCCCGCAATACGCTTTCTATGGGTTGCCCCCTTTCCGCGAATTTGCAAATCGGTGCCACCCGCCGCCATTCGCTCCACCGGAAGTAGGGTTTATGTCGGTCTCACGGTTTACTTGGGAACGCTAAAGATCGCCAAACGCCTGTTGCCAAAGTTAAACGTCTTCAACAGCGTGCCTACAAACACGCGCTTGCGTCCTTTCACTATGGCCAATCTCCAACCTTGCCCAGCTGTCATACGCTCGCCCCTTCTGGCTCTGTCACCTCTTATCGTGATTTCTGCTGCCATGTTGTTTTCCTTTCTTGTTGTTCCGAAGTAAACCCTAACGACGAGCATCAGCGATGAGAGCCAGCCGCCGATGACGTGGAGTCCGTGAGCGACCTGAACGGCTGGCTCTCATCCGCTGGATGCTTTTGTTAGGGGATAGATTTCATTCGGAATCGAGTTGCGACCGTTTCTTCTCTTTCTGCCCGAGGAGGCGGTCGCCGTAGTCATTGACCTCGACGATCACAACACGGTCGCGATCCTCGCCGTGGAAGCCCGCACTTTCCCAGGAACTCTGGACTTGCGTGTTGATGACCCAGGGATCTTCGTCGCCTGCGCTGGCGATGCCCGCGTGGAGATCGCGCATAATGCCTGCACGCGCCGATCGTGATTCGGACGGGGTGAATCGCTCACCGGTTGACTTGTAGATGCGGAGTACGCCTCCCCTCGAAAAGCCGGAAAGCATCCGCTCGTACAAGTCGTCGTATAGGGCGCGCCCATCGGGATACCGGTCGATCAATAAACCTTCGGTGAACCCTTCGTGGGGGCTGGCGATGCTCACGTACTCAGCAGTAGGCAGTTCAGCGAGAAAGTCGTCTCCGCCTGGATCGCCGATATGGTCGTATTGGTCGAGCCAACACCGCAAGGCGTGCTCCAACCATGGACTGAGCGACTCGCGGATGTCGGTGCCGGTCAAACTCGCCATCCGTCGGGCATGTTGGTGCCCATAGAAGTCACGGGCAAGCCGCTCTTGTGCCGACGGTGAGCCCGCGAAGAAGAAGTCCGCACGCTCCTTAGCGATGTCCTTGCGGCTCCGCACGATCCTCCCCCAATGGGCCGCGAACGCTGCGACAACGCGTTGGCAGGCGGTTTCGACGTTCTCGTTAGGCGTTTCGGTTAGCGAGGAAGATCGTAGTTTGCGTGGCATCGCTCAGAACGCTGCGGGAAATCGCTGTCCAGATCAAGCCCGAAATACGCCTTTCTATGGGTTGACCCCTTTCCCGGAAGCCTTGGGCCATATTTGTCCCACTCCACCCAGGTAAATTGTTCTCATTCTTACAAAGACGTGTTGGGGCAACCCATCGACACGGTGAACGCGCTCCGTGCCAAGCGGCCGGTTCACGAGCGCCACGCATCAACTCCCGCCGAAACGCAATTGCTGCTGCCGATCATCCGGAACGAGGGCGGTTACGCGACTATTTGTACGCCGAAAGCCTGCGCGTGCGCAGTCCTTTGGAGACACTGATGGTTGGGCCGGCACCGCTGGCGCAGCGTGCCCGGCTTCCCAACTCCAGCGCCGATTCCGGGACGGCTGCTCCGCGCCCGGCCCCAATGCGAAACTCGGTGGCTGGCCCAAAGGGCGACCCCGGAAACCCTCAACCCTCAACCATCAGTTCGTGGGTTTAGCGACTGAATTGCTCCGGAGGGCGGGGGGCGTGGGGACGAATAACTTCCAGGTCAGGCCATCCACGTTCGCGCTCGCGGCATAGATGGAGAAGTAGAAGTACTGCGCGACCTGGTCGAAGGGAGGCAACAGGGAGAAATCCATCCAGTTCTTGAGATTAGACTCGGGGCCGGTGATTCCCGGCAAGCCGGGGAAAAGGGCGGGGCCGACGCCGTTAGTCGTGGCTCCCGGGGCGATCCTGGCAGCCTCGAAGGCCGCGCGCATGGTGACCGCCAGGTTTTCATAGCCGAACAGGCCCGTGCCCATGCCCCCGACTTTCTGGGCCGCCTCCAGCAGGCCGGGCTTTTCGCGCAGCGGTTTAGCCTGACTTTCGCTGCTGCGCAGATATTCCTCCAGCAGGGAAGCGTCGGTGGACATCGCGACGTAACCACCACTGGCCGCACAACTGAGCGTGCTCGGCGCGGTCGGCCGGGCCGGACCCGATATGAGGAAGGGCAGTGGCGGCAGCGGAACGGAGAATATCTTCCGGCCAAGGAATTCCCGTTCCGCGGGCGCATCGCCCTGCGGGAAGATCACAAAGAGACGCTTGAGCGCGAGGGCCAATTGCTCCGGGTTCGGCGAGCCCAACAGAAAAAGCGAGGGCGGGGACTGCAGTTCCGCCGGCGTGCTGCCGCGCGGAGCCCGGCCATAACTGATGATGTCGTCGCCGAGATTGGCGAGCAGGGTCTTCTTGAGATCGAAGCCGGGGTCGATCTGCCTGGCCCGGGAACCGGCGGTTTCGAGAATCAAGTTCACGGCATTGAGGGCCTGCGGGGAGAGGTCGCTTAGCATTTTCTCCAGGGTGGCCCAGGCTTTGGGGCCATCCATGCGCCAGCGGAGGAAGTCCACGGCATCCGCCAGAACAAAGGGTGGCGGTTGGGCCTCGCGGGGTGGGCCGGCGAGGATCTGGAAAACGCCTTGGCGAACGGCATCCGGCACGCTGAGGGTGAGTTGAAAGAGAGAGCCTTCGCTGCTGTCCTGGAGATTGAATGCCAGCGTCTGGCAGCCCGCCAAGCCGGTGGCACTGATGAGCTTCTCCGCTTTGAGGGATTCAAATGGATCGGGGTTTTCGGACGGCTTGGCTTCGGCGGATTTGCGGCTCAGGGTATCGACGATGGCTTTGACATTCACCCAGCCATAGCAGGGCGCTGCGCGAAAAAGGACCTGGTGGCTGGCTTGGTAGGCAGCCACTTCGCCCAAGGTCGGGACCGTTCCCCCGGTGAGGCGGATGACGACCTTCTCCACGTCTTTGGCCGAGTTGCCCACGATCAGCAAGGAGTCCACCTGCCCAATGACCAACTCCTTGCTCGCGGTCAGCAGCACGGTGAACATGTCGAGCAACATGTCCCCCTGGCCGGACGGGCTGACTGGCGCCTGTCTGGGGTCAGGGCCGCCTGAAACCTGGGGGAACACCGGTGGCCGCCACAGGAATTTGCTGAGGGTCTTGGGCACATCGTTGGTCGTAACGGGAAAGATGGAGAACTCCAGGTTGCGGATCTTCTCGGTCTTAATCGTCTTGCCGGCGGCCACCCATTTCTGGCGCAAGTCGGCGAGGTTGGTCTTGAGCAGACCGGTCTTGTCCCCGGCATCGAGCAGGAGCAGGAAACCGAGCGGCTGCTCGTCGCTGCCTTGCCAGGCGCTCCGGGTCACAGCAAACGTCAGTTGGCCTTGCGGCAGGCTGGCATAGCTATCGAGGCTCAAGTTGAGGTCCCGCTCCAGAGGCTTGACGACTTCCTCCTGCCACCGTGAGAGGAACTTGTCCTTCAGAGGTTTCATGGCGGGGTCGTTCCAGAGCCGGTACTTGGGGGCCTGCTGGGAGATTTGGTGCAACCTGGCGTAGTTCGGAGCGGTCAGCAGGATCAGCGTGTCCTCGGGCAGCAATTGTTCCGGCGCTGGAATGGCCGCCCCGCTGGTGAGGGTGAGGGAGAGGAAAGCGGCGGTTAGGAGGAGAAAGAGGGGGTGGGGGTTAAATATGTTACACAGGTTACACAGGTTACATGGGTTACAGGGGGCGCTTGGGGCTGGGGGGCGGTGGGGACGGTGCGGCGTGCTGAATGCAAATCGGCGATACAGCAGCTTGAACATCAGCGCTACGGGGCCTGCCTGGTGGCGGCTCGGCGGGTTGTGATGGCTCATCAATTGGGCTTACTCTTCCACCGGGATGTGCCGCGTGCGGCTGGGCGGTTCGAGATAGCGATAAGGATTAGCGGGGTTCTCGTTGGAATAGGCAAACGCGTCGCGATGATCGAGGAACAGCTTGACGGACTCGACCGGGATGGCAAAACCCAGGCCTTCACCGGCGGAGACTTTCATGTTCGTCACCCCGATGACCTCACCGCTCAGGTCAAAGAGGGGCCCACCACTGTTCCCGGGATTGATTTGCGCCGTGGTCTGCAAGTAGAGGAGGCCGCCCATCTCGCGCGTTTTGGTGCTGAGAATGCCCTCGGTTACAGTCCGCTCCAGCCCGAGCGGGCTGCCGATCGCGAACACCCGTTCGCCGACCGACAACGCATCGGCGCTGCCCAGCGACACATACTTGAACCGGGGCGCGGCTTTGTCCTCAACCTTCAGCAACGCCAGGTCGGCAAACTTATTCAGGGCGACAATGCGAACTTGCTTGTAGGTCTTGCGATCGAGCTGACCGTCCTTCTGGTGATAGACCTCCACCGAAATCTGGGTTTCGCCCTCGACGACGTGGAAATTTGTGATGAGGAAACCGTCTTCGTTAAGGAAGAAGCCGGAGCCGAGGCCGCTCGGGGTGCGCACCTGGAGCACGGCTTCCCCGAGCTGTTTGACCAGCTCCAGGACGGTGCGGATGGGGGCCGACTTGCTGGGGGAGGAGTAGAGGCCCGATTTGACCTCGGTTATCTCCGTGGGGGCCGGGGCAGGCGTGGGTTTTGAGCCGCGCGCTGGCTTGGCGCTGGGGGCGGCGGCATCGCCCTTGAGAATCTTCGCGACCTGGTTACGCGGGATTACCAGCACAGTATAGCCCACGTCCACCGCGATTTGGTCCGACTTCTCCACGAGGATTTTGCCGGTGATGGCGGCCTTGTCTTTCAACTGAATGGTGTCAGCCATCGCGGCGGGCACGCTGCACACCACGAGAGCGGAAAGCAAGAGACACGATCTTAACATCTCCAGACACTACTCACGCCAGGCAGCTTTGACAAGAGAACCCGGGCAAACCGTGCGCATCTTAGATTCTTTGTAACTGTTCAGGTCCGAGCGTGGGGCGGACCTCCGGTCTGCCAGTTGGCCGGGCCTCTGGCCCGGCGTTTCGACGTCAACCGGGCCACGGAGTCAGAGACTCCGTGAACTGGCAGACCGGAGGTCTGCCCCACACCTGAGCAGTTACGATGCTTTCAAAACCACCCCACCGGGTAGTTGGAGCGCGGGCATTCTTGTCCCATGCCGCTAGCTTT
>SESG01018767.1_pt1 | contig 11326 bp, 10 predicted proteins | sample 3171421 | NCBI WGS metagenome assembly SESG01 (sample SAMN10866946, study PRJNA518727) | freshwater metagenome | biome: subpolar coniferous forest; feature: holomictic lake; material: water; isolation source: holomictic Lake 227, 6 m and 8 m depth | place: Canada: near Kenora, Ontario | collected... | reverse complement strand
AACTAAAGTATCATGGTTTTGTCAAGAAGTATTGAAAGCTATTTGTCAGATAAGCTGGTTGTGCTTATCTTTTTCTGAGAAACATGCTATGAGTAAAAGCAGTTGCCGGATGTGGCAAAAAAATATTTAAGGAGTTGATTTATTATGGTGTTAGATACTCACCCCGCGAAGTTTCGAGGGGGATCACGTTATGTTCTTGATGATGAATTGGCAAAGATTGTGAATATTTCGATTGCTCTGGAGATGCCTCTTTTGCTCAAAGGCGAACCGGGCACGGGCAAAACGATGCTTGCTCATGCCATCGCCGAAAGTTTGCGGATGCCTTTAATTATCCTCAATGTAAAATCCAGCATGAAGCTGATCGAAGCCCTTTATCAGTATGATACGCTGACCCGTCTTAATGACAGCCGCTTTAGTGATTCCGGTCGCGATGTCAGTAATATTGAAGAATACATCAAAATGAATAAGATTGGCCAGGCTTTTGCTGCGGATAAAAAGGTTGTTTTGTTGATTGATGAAATAGACAAAGCGGATACTGATTTTCAGGACGACATGCTCGATGTTCTGGATCAGATGCAGTTTGATATTATCGAAATTGACCGGACGATTACCGCGAAAAATCGCCCCGTGATTGTTATTACCTCCAACGCCAAGAAAGATTTATCCGATCCGTTTCTGGGGCGATGCAATTTCCATCACATTGCTTTCCCCGATCGCGACATGATGCGTAAAATCATCGGCGTTCATTTTCCGGATTTGAACACGAATTTATCTGAAGCCTGTATGGATGCTTTTTACCGTCTGCGCGAAGTTCGTGGTGTGGAAAAAAAACCGGCTACCCGGGAGCTGATTAACTGGATGCGTGCTCTTCAGGCTGACCCGGATTTCCAATTAAAAAGCCTGAAATCGGGGAATATTCCTTATCTGGGCGTGCTGTTTAAAAAGAGTACCGACCTTTACCTGGCCAATCACCAGTAAATCGGGCGGGGGTAAGAGAAAAGTATGTTTGTTAATTTTTTCTATATGCTGCGTGACAAGGGGATTCCTGTTTCGCCCACTTCTTTTTTGCGTCTGCAAAAAGCGCTGGGTATGGGCTTGATACAGTCACTGGAAGATTTTTACAGCGTTGCCCGCAGTTTGCTTGTCAAAAGCGAGCGCTATTTCGATATCTACGACAAAACCTTTGCCGTTGCCTTTCACGGTGTTGCCGATGTTGATCCGACGGAAGAGGAGCTTTCCGAATTGGCAAAGGCGATGCTGGGTGAATGGCTCAAAGATCCGGGCGCGATGGCCGCGGCGCTTGGTTTGCCCGAAGATGAAATAAAGCAAATGACGCCGGATGAATTACTGCAGCATTTTTTGAAGCGACTCAAAGAGCAGACGGAAGAACATCACGGTGGTAACTATTGGATCGGCACGCGCGGCACATCCCCTACCGGGCATTCCGGAAATCATCCCGGTGGAATGCGCGTGGGTGGCACATCGCGTAATAAATCCGCGATCAAAGTAGCTATGGAAAGGCGTTACCGCAGTTATTCGCAGGATGGACCGATTACCGCCTCGCAAATCGGGGAAGCGCTAAAAAGGCTCAAACACATGTCGCCTGCCGGACCGCCGGACGTTGTCAATATTGATAAAACGATCTATCAAACCATGCGCAACGCCGGAGAAATCGAAATAGTGTTTGATAGGCGATTGGCCGATCGTTTAAAAGTCAAGCTGCTGATCGATAACGGCGGCTGGTCAATGGACCCGTATGTTGAACTTGTGCAGGTGCTTTTCCACTACGCGCAATTTCAATTCAAGGAACTGGAAATTTATTATTTTCATAATACAATTTATAGAAATGTGTGGCAGGACGCGGCCCGCTATAAAAAGCCGGTAGAGGTGGATGATTTTGCCCGCAGCGATCCCGATACCCGCCTGATCATAGTAGGTGATGCCTCCATGGCGCCCTATGAATTGCATGATGCCAGGGGAGCCATCTATGTAGGTCAGAACCAGTTGCGGCCGAGTGAAGATTATTTGAAATTTCTGGCTAAAACATTTCGCCACGCGGTCTGGCTGAATCCGCAGGTGGAATCCGGCTGGTATTATACCTGGACAGTAAAGCACATTGCCAGTATATTCCCAATGTTTGAACTATCATTGGATGGATTGGAAAAAGCAGTACAGCGATTGAAGTCGAGAAACTAGTGACACTCGCCGAGAACGAGCAAAGCGAAGATCGAGGCGTTAGTGGAACTATCCCGCGAGCGAAGCGAAGCGGGGTAGTGACACTCGCTGATAGTGAGCCAAGCTGACGATAGGAAGCGTAAGGCGAACTATACCAGGTGCGTAGCGCCGTGGTAGACCGAGCGAAGCGAAGATTGAAGCGTAAGTGGAATTAATGAGACCCAAGCTTCAGAAACGAAGTGCACTGAAGCTTGCTGGTCGAATTATCCCGCGAGCAAAGCGAAGCGGGATAATGAGTATGTCAACAGGCACTTGCTGAATATTATCAAGGAGAAATACAATGGGTTTAATAAAATTATTATTTAGTGATCCGGCGGCTTTTGTCATGCTGTCAGTGCTTCTTTTGTACTCGGTAATCTTTCATGAACTTGCGCATGGCTGGGTTGCCTATAAAATGGGCGATCCCACAGCTAAAATGCTTGGTCGGTTGACTCTCAATCCGGTTAAACATCTCGATCCTCTCGGGACATTGCTGCTTTTAATTATAGGCTTTGGCTGGGCAAAACCTGTCCCTGTAAATCTGGGAAATATTCCCATCAATAACAGGCGCAAAGGGATCATTCTTGTTTCGGCTGCAGGCATCACTGCTAATATTATTTGTGCCTTTATCGCGCTTTTGTTGTTGCAGCTTCTGGTTCCCGGCCGTGATGACATTATGTATAAAATTCTTAATCTGCTGGCCTATATCAACATATTGCTTGCCGCTTTTAATTTAATCCCGATTCCTCCACTTGACGGTTCTAAGATTATCATGGGTTTCGCGCCTCAGTCGGTCAACCGGGTACTGAATCAAGTTGAACCATTTGGATTTTTTATTGTTATCGGCTTGTTGTATTTAGGTTTTCTCAATCCGGTGATCGAGGTGCTTCAAGATGTCATTGTTAATTTTATATCGTTAATTTTACATGCAATAGGCGTCGGGTAGGGTATAGATAGGCTTAATTATAATCATTAATCAAAAGGAGATAATTTTATGCTTACATTTCCAGAGCTTTTAAAAAACAGAAGAGCAATCCGCGATTTTCAGGAAAAAGAAGTTTCGCTGGAGATAGTAAAAGAAATCCTTCAGGAATCATGCCTTGCGCCTTCGGCAAGTAACGCCCAGCCCTGCCAGTTCATCATTGTCCATAACCGGAAGACGCTGAAAAAACTATCTGACGAAAGTAAAAAGAATCTTCTGCAGGATTTTACCGAAAACAAATCATCGCTCAACCCGGGCTATGTGGATATGCTCAAAGATGAAAACTTTAATGTTTATTATAACGCGCCGTGTTTGATTTATCTTGTCGGCCCAAAAAGCGTTCGTTCGTTGGATGTTGATTGCGCGCTGGCGGTAAGCTACATTATGTTTAGTGCCACACAAAGAGGTCTGGGCACCTGCTGGATCCATTTGGGTTCATATATTCGAGATCAAAAGCTAAAAGCAGAATTGGGAATGCCTGATGACTGTCGGATTGTCGCGCCCATTATTATCGGCTATCCCAAAGAGATTCCAGCGGCATCCGAGCGGCACGCTCCCCAAATTATCAAGATAGTCAGTTAATACCAAGTTGCTTTCAAAAAACAAACTAAGCATTTTTGAAAGCTTACTTGGTATTATGCCCCTTAAATCAGTATTTTAATGTTTGACAGCGAATTGGTATAAAATAACAAATCTAACTTATGGAGTATAAAAAATGTTTTTAAAAAAACTTGAAGAGTTTCTGGAAAGTTTTATGTTCAAAAGCCGGTGGTTGCTGGCGCCTTTTTACATCGGCCTGGTGGCTGCCAATGCCCTCTTGCTGGTTAAATTTGCCAAGGAGTTCATCAAACTGATCCCCATTGTGATTAGTGGTGAAGGTGGACAGGTGATGGCGGGCGTATTATCGCTTATTGACATCGTTTTGGTCGCTAATCTGATGATCATTATCATTTTTGCCGGTTACGAAAATTTTGTTTCCAAGATTGATACAAAAGGGCATGCTGACCGTCCGGATTGGATGGGGAAAGTGGGGTTCTCTGATCTGAAGATGAAGGTGATTGGCTCCATAGTTGCCATTTCCGGTATCGAGCTGCTTAAATCGTTTGTCAGTTTGGGTGATATCAGTAACGAGCATCTGGCCTGGAAAGTGGGCATTCACCTGACATTTGTTCTGTCCGGTATTGGGTTTGCGCTGATGGATCGGATTGGCACGGGCGCTAAAGGCCACTGATCTTTTTTAAAAGTTCATTAAAGAAGTTTGACAAGATTTTTTAAACCAGCTGCGGGATTTGTTTTGAAGTGGAAACGGATGGCTCTTCTTCTTGCATCCGTTAGCGCCTGCCAATCTCCTTCGGCCTGAGCTGCTTTCAGCGTTCCGAAGGTGAGGGTGGAATTATCCGCGCCAAAGTTATCAGGAATATCAATGTCAATCAAATTCTCAGCGGTTAACTGAATAAATAATCCATTACCGGAATCGCCTTTGTGCAATTGGCCGGTGGAATGCAAATAGCGCGGCCCGTAGCCGATTGTTACCGCAAGTTTATATTTTACAAAAATAGTTTCGCGCAACTTCCGCAGTGCTTCATCAATCTCAAGTGAAGGGCTTAGATATACCTGCAGGCAGACATAATCAAATGCCCGTGCCTGCCCAAGGAAGTTTTTCAGGATTTCAGCAATTGTCGCACCCTTGCCGGGACCGTAAACATAACACTGATCCGTTGTCAGGGTCGGTTTGCTGAGAGGCAATACTTTCTTTTCCCGGTACTCAGCGATTATTCGTCGAGTGTGATTTTTTGTGGCCTCCACATCCGGCTGATCAAACGGATTTATTTTTAAAACATGAGCGGCAACGGCGGTAGCCATCTCCCAGATAAACATCTGAGCGCCTAACTCATAAATATCGCTGATCTCGATTGAAATCACCGGATGCCCGGCGGCGGTAAGAGATGCAATCTTTTTTGAATTATCTGCTGCCTCATTTGAAAAGATTACAAATACGCGATCACTTGTATAAACGTTTGGTTCGGAGAGGTCTTCGCCTGTAATCGGCAGTATTCCTTTTCCTTCCTTGCCGGTGCTTTCCGCTATCAGTTGCTCCAGCCAGATACCGAAAGACGCAAAGCGCTCCGGCAGAATCAAAGTAAGTTTGTCGCGCCCCATTTGCGCAAGCACTCCCAAAGCACCGCCCAGGGTGACTCCTGTGGCATCAAGATTTCCGGAAACATTTTTAGTTTTTTCTCTTTGTGCCACGCTTACGGCATTTTGCAGCAGCCTTTCCACGTTTACGCCGATGATGGCAGCAGGAACTATGCCCGGCTTCGATAGCGCGGAGTAACGCCCGCCGATTGAGGGATTGTTGAGGAATGTGTGCCGCAGAGATAGATCATGCGCCGTCTTTATCATTGGGCTGCCTTGATCCGTAATCAGGATAAAGCGGCTTCCCGCGTTACTGCCCATTTTTTTTGAAACCAGGGTGAAAAAATATTGGAAGAGGGAAGCAACCTCAAGAGTTGAGCCCGATTTTGAAGAAACCAGGAAAATAGTTTTTTCCAGTTCCAGCATTTGAGAAGTTTTTGCAATCAAGGTCGGATCGGTTGTATCCAGAACGTGCAGACGCGGATAACCGGGAAGGCTGCCAAAAATTTTACTGAATACTTCTGCTGCCAGGCTTGACCCTCCCATGCCCAGCAAGACTGCATCTTTAATACCGTCCTTGATCAGCGGCTCAAGAGTGGCAAGAATATTTTGTGTCTGTGGTAGCATTTCCGCTGGGGCATCAAGCCAGCCCAGTCTGTTTACGATTTCATCCGGTGCTTGTTTCCAAACGGTGTAATCTTTCGCCCAGATACGCGCGACTATATTCTTCTGAGATAACGCTTCAAGAGCGCTGATTACAGCGTCATGGTATGTACCCAGAGAGTATGAAAATCGGACAGTGTTCATGGTGCTTTTCCCTATTGGTTGCGGCCAAGCAGACTTTTGGCGGCTTCAACTATCTTTAATTCTGTAAACCCGAATTTTTCATAAAGCACCGGTCCCGGGGCGCTGGCGCCAAAGGTATCCATGCCGATGATCTTTCCTTGCAGCCCTACATAATGTTCCCATCCCAGCTTGATTCCCGCTTCAATGGAAATTCTAGCAGGGATCGCAGGTGGTAAAACGCTGTGGCGATAATCCTGGGGCTGGTGGTCAAAAATTTCCCAACTGGGAAGTGAGACGACTCGTACACTGATATTATCAGCCGCAAGTTTGCGGGCAGCGGCAAGCGCTATGGAAACCTCCGAACCGGTCGCGATCAAAATCAATTCTGGCTTGGGTGATGATTCCCAGAGAATATAACCGCCCCGCCTTGTGCCGGATGCGGCACTGCATACGCTTCGATCAAGAACAGGCAGGTTCTGTCTGCTGAAAACCAGTGTAGTGGGGCCTTTTGTGTTGGTTAGAGCCAGTCGCCAGGCTTCTACTGTTTCATTGGCATCGGCGGGCCGGATAACTGTCATGTTTGGCACCTGACGCAGATTCATGATCTGCTCGATCGGTTGGTGTGTGGGGCCGTCTTCTCCCACACCGATGCTGTCGTGTGTGAAAACAAAAATTGTGCGCAATCTCATCAGCGCGGCCAGACGCATAGGCGGACGCATATAATCAGCAAAGGGCAGGAATGTTGCCGTATAGGGAATTATACCGCCATGAAGGGCCATGCCTACGGCAATTGCCCCCATGGCATGTTCCCGAACACCGAAATGAATGTTACGACCTGCGTAACCCCACGTGCCGCCAACCATTCCGTGCTGACCTTCAGCCGTTGTAGCAGGGCTTTGAAAATCACCAAAGTTCTTGAGCCAGGTAAATGTGGAAGGGTTGAGATCAGCAGACCCTCCGGCAAATTCCGGAATTTTAGCGGCGATTGCCTGCATTACCGTCTCTGATGCTTTACGCGTGGCGATATCTTTGGAGCCAGCGGGGAATTCGGTAAAAGCAGCTTCCCAGTCGGCGGGCATTTCACCGTGAATTGCGCGCTGAAATTCAGCGGCTATTGCCGGCTGAGCAAGCTTTGCAGCATCCAAATCTTCCTGCCATTTATTTTCTACTTTTTTACCGCGGCTCAGCGCCTTGCGGAAGAGTTTTCGTGCATCATCCGGGACAAAAAATGAAGGATCGGCTGGCCAGCCCAAAGCTGCTTTGGCTCCTTTGAGTTCATCGGCTCCCAGGGGTGATCCATGAGCGTCGCAGGTTCCCTGCTTGCAGGGCGCGCCATAACCGATTGTTGATTGCACGCAAATTAGCGATGGCCGGTCAGTATCTTTTTTTGCTTTTTTGATCGCCCGGTCTATTGCGGCTACATCATTACCGTCTTTAACTGTTTGTACCTGCCAGCCGTAAGACTTGAAACGAAGCTCAATATTTTCCGTGTATGTTAGCGCCGCGGAACCGGCAAGCGTAACTTTGTTATCATCATAAAGGACAATTAACTTTCCCAATCGTAAATGACCGGCCAAAGCGCAGGCCTCACTGACAACACCTTCCATCATGTCGCCATCGCCTGTCATCACGTAAGTGTAATGGTCAACCAACTTTGCGCTATCGCTATTGAAGCGGGCAGCCAGCTGTGCTTCGGCAATGGCCATGCCCACGGCGTTAGCCAAGCCCTGACCCAAGGGGCCTGTGGTTACTTCCACCCCGGGCGTGTGCTTATATTCAGGATGGCCGGGAGTAAGGCTGCCCCACTGGCGGAAATTTTTAATATCGTCAAGCGAAAGGTTATATCCGGTAAGATGCAGCAGAGAATATAAAAGCATTGATGCATGACCGGAAGAAAGAACAAAGCGGTCGCGGTCCGGCCACTGCGGATTTTTCGGGTTGTGTTTCAGGTGCTTTGTCCAAAGAGTAAAAGCGGCGGCGGCAGCGCCCAGCGGCATGCCCGGATGCCCGGATTTTGCTTTTTCAATAGCATCGGCAGATAGAAACCGGATAGTATCAATGCACTTTTTCTCTACTTCATTTTTGCTCGACATATTAACTCCTTAAAAGATAGGATTGTTCATACCATATCGCTTTCTTTGGCTAACTTTGTTGGCTGCGTCGTCGGCTTCCTCAGCGTATGTGTAATACGCTTCCGGTGCCTCCTCCTTGTCGCCTCGTTATCCTTTGAAATCGAAATAGTATTAGGATAGGGAGTGTACTAGCACATTTAGAACTATTCTTGAAATATATTTTAGATTTCCTTCCCCGTGGCTATTGTATAATAATCCTGATTTGCCATTCCGTGCAAGCGAAGCGCGGCACGGAATCCAGTATTATCAATGCCTTCCTGGATACCGGCCTTCGCCGGTAAGACGATTATTGTAGTTAGGCAAAGCTATCATATTGGGAGATGGGAAAAACAGTTGTAAAATAAACGTCAAGAGATTATACATTAGAAACAATAGTTTAGTATCTATTCTCGCAGAAACATAGTACTCAGAAGCAGCAGACGCCTAATGAAACAATTGCTCAACGTTTTGATGAAACTATTAAAGGCAATTATATTATGATTAAGAATAACATTTTCCAAAATCAAAAACTCTCCGAACTTCGTGACTGGCTTCTTCCGATGTTGATGAATGGGCAGGCGAAGGTAAATTAAAAGATTTCAAAACACAATTAAATCAAGGGTATAATACCCCAAAGCAAACTTTGGGGTATTATACCCTCTGCTGCGCAGGATTGTTCAACTTACCCATTCCTCTACGCTGCGCTTTCGGAATGGGAGTTTCACAATAAATTTAAAAGTGAAATAAGATGAGGGAGGCCTGTAGCTTGGGTCTCATTAATTCGTTCTTATTAGTTGACAAATCTCCATTCATATCGTATGACAAATACTATAGGCTATTTGTATTGGTAATTAATTACAGCAAGATAGAAGGTAAATATTATGACAAATAATCTGACATTATATGGACATATTTCTTTTAAAAAGAATTGGCAGGTAGCTGAAGAAACCTTGTTTATGCTTGGGCAATGCGAAGCAATCATCCGCATTATATCCAATGCCCCGCTGGAACCTGTATATCGTCAGCAATTGCTACATGTATCTTTACGCAAAGGCGCACAGGCTACAACAGCAATAGAAGGCAATACCTTGTCCGAGGAAGAAATAATCAAAATTGATGAAGGTGGCAAGCTACCGCCCAGCAAGGAATATCTCCAAACAGAAGTGCAAAATGTAATCAATGCATTAAACCAGATTCGGAGTGAAGTTATCATTGATGGTAAAGATCATCTGATTACGCCGGAATTAATAAAAACGTTTCATTTTAATATCGGGAAAAATTTAGGCGATCATTTGAAGGCGGCGCCCGGCCAGTTTAGAATTTCAGGACATGATGTTGTTGTCGGTTCCTATAAACCACCGTTGGGAAAAGATGTCCTGCCGTTAATTATTCAGCTATGCGATTGGCTTAAGGAGATATTTCATTACGAAGACGGCAAACAGAATTTTACCGAACAGGTTCTTCAGGCTATTGTTTGCCATGTTTACATTGCCTGGATTCATCCGTTTGGTGACGGCAATGGGCGCACGGCCAGATTGATTGAATTTTATCTTTTGTTAAGAGCCGGCTTGCCTGATATTGCTTCGCACATCCTCTCCAATCATTACAACAATACCCGCGAGGAATATTACCGGCAACTTGAGCGGGCTGGTAAAGAAAGAAACCTTTCTGGCTTTATCGCTTATGCTTTACTGGGCTTTCGTGATGGCCTTAATGAGGTTCTTGATATTGTCCAAATAAATGTATTAAAAACAGCATGGCGTAATTATATTTATGAAATTCTGGACAGCAAAAAGGCGGCAGGGAAAACCAAAGCCATTGTTAAAAGAAGAAGAAATATAGCCCTGAATTTTCCGGCTGATTCTTTTCAAACCATAGACTCTCTGTTAAATAACAATCCGGCATTTATCAGGGAATACACGCAGTATTCTCCGGTTACACTGAAAAGAGATTTGCTGGAGTTGGAAAAGTTAGAATTAATTATTAAACATGATGAAAAATATAAAGCTAATATTGAAATCTTAAAACACAGTATGCCCCTGAAAAAGGTAAAAGGTGTCATCATATAGGACGAGATGTCTGTTGACACTGCCAAGGGTCAAATCTTTACGGCCTGATGCCGTAAATACCACATGCTCCGCTCCCAAAACGTGACAAACTGAATCAAAACGAACATGTTCTATTCAAAACAAAGAAGAAGGTGAATATATGCCAAAATTAGTCACGCTACGGTTCAGTGATGATGTAATATCGAGCAGAATTTTGCGTATGCAGATGAATATGAAATGAATGAAATAATGAATAACGAATTAAAAATTTATAATTTTCAGCGTAAGCAGTCCCCATGCAAAGTATCTGAAAAATTTACCGGCAAACATAAACATCATAACCTTTAGTACCGGAGCTCTCATAAATCCGAGGGCTACAGCCAGAGGGTCACCAATTACAGGTAGCCAGCACATAAGAGAAGCAATGGCTATGGGTCTTTAATTTTTGAATGGAGCAATTTCACTTTTTCCATTCGAATATTCATGTACTTTTCAAGCCAATCCCATTTCACCAGAAAGCCAAGAAGATAACTGCTCATACCACCAAGGGTGTTACCTGCCGATGCGAAAAGCAGGCAGAGCGTAAAATCATAATTCCCGTAAAGCATGGTGCCAAATAGAATCTCTGAACTGAAGGGGAGCACAGTTGCCGCGAGAAATGCTGCCAAAAAGAGTCCGATATAGCCGGGATCAAGTAATTCTGCCATTTATTAACAAACTGTCCGTTGACAGAATTGGTTAATTAAATTTTTATTCATTTTACGTAAGCTCAAAAAATCAATCTATGGCAGTTGTAGCGATTGCTGCCAGTATAGCTGCACCGACTAACATCCACTTCCAGCGCAATCCTTTGAAATGCTGGAGAAAGGATTTTCTGTTTAGCCAGATATGAATACAGATGACAGCTATTAATACAGAGGCGGCAAAAACGTGAATATCTGAATCACTAAAGCCTGTGACAATTGTCCAGAAACCAAGTATGCTTAAGGAAATAGTAACAAAGCTTCTCAAAAAATCCTCCTTCTAATCAAAAAATTACTATTTTATAA
>SESG01038711.1_pt1 | contig 11329 bp, 12 predicted proteins | sample 3171421 | NCBI WGS metagenome assembly SESG01 (sample SAMN10866946, study PRJNA518727) | freshwater metagenome | biome: subpolar coniferous forest; feature: holomictic lake; material: water; isolation source: holomictic Lake 227, 6 m and 8 m depth | place: Canada: near Kenora, Ontario | collected... | reverse complement strand
CTGCCGTACTCTTGTTGCCTTGCCGTCCACAATAACCGGGTAACTCTCAATATAAAGATACCATTCTTTACGGTCTTCAGCTTTACGTATGCGAACCGTTGCTTTAGTGTTTGATAGTAATTTCATATATTAATTAGATTGAGTTGGTGCAAAAACTTTGTCGATTTGTTCTTTTGGGACATATACATATTTCCCGATTGGAATTTTGTCTATGTTCAGCCGTTTGATTGCCAAGTATAGGGTTTTGTCTGATATACCAAACTTCTTTTGAACTTCACCAATTGTATAGCAGTCTTCGGCCTTATACTCTTTTGGTGGTTCAGGTATCGGTTCGGGCATAGCAATTGGAACGAACAGAGATTCGAGGTGAACCCGGCTTATCCTGGTCAATCTTTGACCAAGATTGTGAGCCGGTATCTTTCCGCTTTTAATCAGGCGGCGTAAGGTGTCTTTTGAAATTCCGAAAAGAAGAGTGGCTTCCGGAATGGAAATGTAAGGGCGACTTTGAATATCGGCAATTACTTCTGTTTTCTGCGCTTTTTCTGCTTGAGCATTGGTCTGCTCTTTAGCTTCCTTCTTTCTTGTACGGTCAGCTTTGTTTACACACTGGGTACTACAGAATCGAGTTAGGACAGTTTTAGCTTCGAATGGTTTCTTGCAGCACTCGCAGATTTTTGGGATTTTTAATTTGCTGTAACCCATAGCTTCAAATTTTAGATTGTCGTAGGAAATAAGACAGAATAAAACATACTAAGAACTTATAAGCATTTATAGTGCGCACATTCTTTTATAAATAAGGCGCGATACAAATATGGTACAAATATACTATTAAAAAACCAATTACACAAATTGATAAGCATTAAAATAAAAATAAAAAACCTCTGTAAACATTTGGTTTACAGAGGTTAGTCAATACATGTTAATATGTTGTCAATGGCGACTATTTTACTTCTTCAAAGTCTACGTCAGTTACGTCACCTTCTTTATTTCCACCTTGGGCTTGTTGTCCACCGGCGTTAGGTTGAGCTTGTTCTCCACCTTGAGCATTCTGAGCATTGTACATTTCTTGGCTTGCAGCCTGGAAAACCGTATTCAGTTCGTTGGTAGCAGCATCAATTCCGTCAATATCCTGAGCCTTGTGAGCTTCTTTTAGTTTAGCAAGTGCAGCTTCGATTGGACCTTTTTTGTCGGCCGGAAGTTTATCGCCAAATTCGCTCAACTGTTTTTCAGTCTGGAAAATCAAACTGTCAGCATGGTTCAGCTTATCAATTTTTTCTTTTTCCTTAGCATCACTTTCAGCATTGGCAGCAGCTTCATCTTTCATACGTTTGATTTCAGCATCGCTCAAGCCTGAAGAAGCTTCAATACGGATACTTTGTACTTTTCCGGTAGCTTTATCTTTAGCGGAAACATGTAAAATACCGTTGGCGTCAATATCAAAAGTCACTTCTACCTGTGGCTCACCACGACGGGAAGGCATAATGCCATCTAAGTGGAAACGACCCAGTGATTTATTGTGAACAGCTGTCGGACGTTCGCCCTGCAATACATGAATTTCTACCGAAGGTTGATTATCAGCAGCAGTAGTAAATGTTTCCGATTTTTTAGTCGGGATGGTGGTATTCGATTCAATCAGTTTGGTCATTACACCACCCATTGTTTCAATACCTAATGAAAGTGGTGTAACGTCAAGTAACAATACATCTTTAACATCACCGCTCAATACTCCACCCTGAATGGCAGCACCTACAGCCACTACTTCGTCAGGATTTACACCTTTTGAAGGAGATTTTCCGAAGAATTTCTCAACAGCTGTTTGAATAGCCGGAATACGGGTTGAACCACCTACCAAAATAATTTCGTCAATATCGCCAATAGTCAAACCGGCATTTTTCAATGCAGTACGACAAGGTTCGATAGTGCGTTGAATCAAATCGTCAATCAGTTGTTCGAATTTCGCACGGGTCAAAGTACGAACCAGGTGACGTGGCACACCGTCAACAGGCATAATGTATGGCAAGTTGATTTCCGAAGAAGTGGTATTCGAAAGTTCGATTTTTGCTTTTTCTGCAGCTTCTTTCAATCGTTGCAAAGCCATTGGGTCTTTGCTTAAATCGAGTCCGCTGTTTTCGTTTTTGAATTCAGTAACCAACCAGTCGATAATACGGTGGTCAAAGTCGTCACCCCCAAGGTGAGTATCACCATCGGTCGATTTTACTTCAAATACGCCGTCACCAAGCTCCAGGACTGATACGTCATGAGTTCCACCACCACAGTCGAAAACCACGATTTTCATTTCTTTGTTGGTTTTATCCAGACCATAAGCCAGGGCAGCTGCTGTAGGTTCGTTAATAATACGACGAACATTCAGACCTGCAATTTCGCCGGCTTCTTTCGTTGCCTGACGTTGTGAGTCATTGAAATAAGCCGGAACAGTAATAACTGCATCGGTTACTTCAGTTCCCAGATAATCTTCAGCCGTTTTTTTCATTTTTTGAAGAATGATAGCCGAAATTTCCTGTGGAGAATACATACGACCGTCAATATCTACACGAGCCGTACTGTTGTCACCTTTTACCACTTTAAATGGTACACGGGCAATTTCTTTTGCTAAGCGATCGTAGGATTCACCCATAAATCGTTTAATTGAAGAAACAGTTTTTGTTGGGTTGGTAATGGCCTGACGTTTTGCAGGATCACCTACTTTACGTTCGCCACCTTCAACAAATCCAACGACTGAAGGAGTGGTACGTTTTCCTTCGCTGTTGGCGATAACGATAGGTTCGTTACCTTCCATTACAGAAACACACGAGTTTGTGGTTCCTAAGTCAATTCCAATAATTTTTCCCATAATTGTTTTTATTTATTTAATAAGTTAGAGTTTTCGTTTTATTGATACGACTTTGGATTTACAAAGCGTATGCCAACAGCTTATTTTTCGAAAACAATTGAATTTTGTCAGAAAAATAGAGTAATAACAGTCCAAATCAGTAAAATAACGGACAAAATGGCAGAAAACTCTATTCAACGGCAAACAGCAAGCAGCAAGCAGAAAGTTTTTGGTACTTTTCTTTTGTTTGCCGTTTACCGCTTGCTGCTTACTGCTAATATCGTATCTTTGCAGCATGGCATTGGTTTATCTGGGATTAGGAACAAATTTAGGAGATAAAGAGCGTAATCTGTATAATGCGATTTGGAGATTATCGCTTGAAGTTGGAAAGATTATTTGCCAATCCGGATTCTATGCGTCTAAACCCTGGGGATTTGAGTCTGAGAATGAGTTTTTAAATGCGGTTCTGTCAGTAGAAACGAATTTGTTACCGATAGATTTATTAGCGAAAACGCAGAAAATTGAGCGTGAACTTGGCCGAATTGACAAATCGACAGAGGCTTATAGGGATCGGGTGATTGATATTGATATTTTACTGTATGATAAGGAGATAATTGATCTGCCTGAATTAAAAATCCCGCATCCGTTGATTACGGAGCGGGACTTTGTATATATTCCGTTACTTGAAATTGCACCGAATCTGCTGCATCCAATTAGCGGTAAAACCTTTAATAAAAAATAACTGCTTACTGCCGACTATTTACTGCTCACTGTCAACAGCTTTTTCATAATCATCAAGTACTTTGAGCGCTTTTTTGTAGTCGTTTTCGAAAACCAGAATTCTCAATCCTTCATTAATCTCTCCAAACATCGGCATCAGTTCTACCGAATCTTCGTTATTTATACTGGAATCGATATTGTTTTCCTTCAGCAATTCCTGATCAAACATGGCTTCAACCACTGTTTCGTAATTTTTTAGTGTAATAAGCTTGTCTTCCATAACTTTAATTTTTAGAGGGTTTCCGTCTACAAATGTACAGCTTTATTTATATTTAAAACAACTTATCGCTAATTTATGTTTAGAAAAATGACCTTATTTATTATCTGTTTTTTATTTCTATTCTGATAAAGGTTTTATCGTCCTTACGAATTATTTTTACTAATTTTGTGGCGCTTGCCAATAAAAGTATTATAAGATGGATTTAGATCAATTACCCGACCATATAGTATACAGCAAAAATGTCATTGAATTTGTTACTGTAGCTGCCGAAACCTGTCTGTTTTTCGAGCATGCAGTTGAATTCTCGCCACAAGACTTTATTCGTAAATCAGTAAAATTGTTGCCACTTTTATATCTGAAAGCGTCGTTAGTGGAGATCCCTGAGCGGGTTTTTGATGATGCCAGTGAACGATTTGTGGCGGAAGAAGATTATTTGTTTGTCAAAGAACAACTGGAACAAATTCTGGGTGCTGACGATTCGTACCTCGAAGTGTTTCATCCCGATATGGCCATCAGTGATACCCCTATTGCAGCTTTTGTATCGGAAAATCTGGCTGATATTTATCAGGAGTTGAAAGATTTTGCGGCCAATTACCAACTGGGCGACCTTGATATAATGAATGATTCGCTGGTTAGCTGCCTCGAAGCTTTTGGCGAACATTGGGGTCAGAAGCTATTGAATGCCATGCGTGCCTTGCATTCAATCCGTTTCAGCGATAGCTTTGGTGAGAAAAATGAAGAGGATGAATTAAGTGCTAAAACAAAAATTGACCGCAACTCGTTTTTAAATTTCCTTCACGATGACGACGATGATGATTTAGATAATTTATTGAAATAGAAGATGCTACAATCCAAAATAACCAAGGAAGAGGTAAATCAATTGCCGGTAATTATTTTCGAAGGAAAAATAACGCTGGTTGATGATTTGTCGAAAATTCATCCTGCCATTGAGAAACTCCGGAAAGCTACTATTGTCGGAATTGATACCGAAACCAAGCCTTCATTCACCCGGGGAACCTATCATAAAGTGTCATTGGTTCAACTTTCCACACTCGATCATTGCTTTTTATTCCGCCTGAATTGTATCGACTTTCCGGTTGCTTTAGCCGAATTTCTTTCGGATGAGAAAATTGCGAAAATTGGACTATCATTGCGTGACGATTTGATTGGTTTGAATAAACTTCACAGGTTTAAACCCGGAAATTGCATTGACATTCAAACTATTGTTCGGAATTACGGAATTCTGGAACTCGGACTTCAAAAAATTTACGCTATCCTATTTGGAAAAAAAATTTCCAAATCACAGCGACTTACCAATTGGGAAAGTCACGAACTGACTGAACAACAGCAACGCTATGCAGCCACCGATGCCTGGGCAAGTTTGCAGATATATTTGCAGTTGATGGAAGAAAGGAAGCTCAGCAAAAAAGAACTGGATGCTTTAGCCCTTCAACATGCAATGGAACAAACTATGTTGCATGAACAGCGAATGCTGGAAAAACAGCAGGAATCTGCATCGAATGTGCCAACTTAACTAACAAATGGACAAACTGTTAATAGAGCGATAATTATTTTTTTGTTGATATTTTCACTAAATTCACTCATCTCATGCTCTAAAAGTCCCCCTTGAGGGGATTTAGGGGGCTAACATTAACTAACAACAATAAACTAATTAAATGATAACTGTACATCTCAAACCAAAAAAAGAAGAAAGTTTACTGCGTTTTCATCCCTGGGTTTTTTCGGGTGCCATTCTGCGCATCGATGGAAAACCTACTGAAGGTGAACTCGTTGAAGTGCTTGATAATAACCGAAACTTTTTGGCATTGGGTCATTTTCAGATTGGTAGCATTGCTGTCCGGATTGTGTCGTTCGAAAAGTTGGAAGTGGATGATGATTTTTGGGCAAAGAAAATCCGGAATGCCTATGCCATGCGACAATCGCTTGGCTTGGTTGCTCCCGGGTTCAATAATACCTATCGCTTGGTTCACGGCGAAGGCGATTCGTTGCCGGGTTTGATTGTCGATGTTTACGACGATACAGCCGTAATGCAGGCACACTCCATTGGTATGCATGAAATTCGCGAAACCCTCGCCAAAGCTATTGTTGCTAATGTTCCTGAAGTACAAAACGTGTTCTATAAATCCGAAACAACCTTGCCGTTTAAGGCGGCCATCGAACCGGAAGATGGATATTTGATTGGTCAGGTAAATCCCGAAATTAAGGCTCTTGAAAATGGATTGCAGTTCCATGTTGACTGGTTGAAAGGTCAAAAAACCGGTTTCTTTGTCGATCAGCGCGAAAACCGCTCCTTGCTCGAGAAATATTCTGCCGGAAAGTCGGTATTGAATATGTTTTGTTATACCGGTGGTTTCTCGGTTTATGCTTTACGTGGCGGTGCGAAACTGGTTCATTCGGTCGACAGCTCGGCCAAAGCCATTGACCTGACCGACAAAAATATGGAAATCAGTTTTCCAAACGATTCGAGGCATACATCCTTTGCCGAAGATGCATTCAAATACCTGAATAATCTCCACACCCTCGAGCAACAATACGATTTGATTATTCTCGATCCACCCGCTTTTGCCAAACACCGCGAAGCATTGCGTAATGCATTGAAAGGCTACAAACGCCTGAATACAAAGGCTTTTGAGCAAATTAAACCCGGTGGAATTCTGTTTACTTTCTCCTGTTCACAGGTCGTTTCAAAAGAGCAATTCCGCCTGGCCGTGTTTAGTGCTGCCGCCGAAAGCAAACGAAATGTCCGTATTCTTCACCAGCTTTCTCAACCAGCCGATCATCCTATCAATATCTATCATCCAGAAGGAGAGTATCTGAAGGGTTTGGTGCTTTGGGTGGAATAAAATTTTTAGTATAATTGTTTAACCCATTTTGATTTGACACAGTCTGCAGAATAAAAGAACATGAAGAAAACTGTACTGCAACTTATTTTCATTTTTTTACTGACTACCCTTACATATAGTCAAACTAATGTTTATGACAGTATTTCTTATGGTGGTCGTTGGAGAACCTATATGACCCATTTACCCACAGGATATAATGTTTCCAAAAAATATCCATTGATTCTGGCTTTTCATGGTGGAAGTCCGTTGGGATATCAATCCATTCAATATCAATCGCGTTTGTCCGAAAAATCGGATTCTGCCGGATTTATTGTAGTGTATCCTGAAGGTGTGAAAATTGCAGGCAACAGAACCTGGAATGCCGGCGGATGTTGTGCTCCGGCTACTACTCTTAATATTGAGGATGTTGGTCTTGTCAATTCGCTGTTAAACACATTGAATAAAACACGATCAATTGATTCCACCCGCGTATATGCAACCGGTTTTTCTAATGGTGCTTTGCTGGGTTATAAACTTGCAAATCAACTTACCCGACGATTTGCAGCGATAGCCATCGTAGAAGGTGATTTTGTTAGTTACCCCTGGCAACCCTCGCGACCAATACCAATAATTAGTTTTCATTCCTATCAGGATCAAAATGTGAAGTATAATGGCGGCGTAACTACAGGAACAACAGGCACTTATTTTCCTCCACAGGACAGTATGTTTAGTATCATTAGTTCTAATTATTCTTGCTCGCTCAAGAAAGAAACCGTGTTTCATGACGCAAGTAAATACGATCATTTTAAATATTCAAACTGTTCAGGAAATGTTGTTATTGAACAATATGTAAGCTATGACGGCGAACATTCATGGCCGGGTGGTCAGTCTTTGAGCGGAGTAGCTGTAAGTACGCAGTTTAGTGCTACTTATTTGATGTGGAAGTTTTTTCAGAATTATAGTATTAATTTGAATACTGACATTGAGGTAATTTCAGACAAACCCGATTTGACAAACTACGCTTTTACTTTTTCAAACAGAATAAATCCTGATAATCTCAGTAGTGAGGGGAACTATAACTTGTTGAATTCTTTAGGACAAGTTATCTGGTCAGGTAAGAATATTAAAGAAAAAGACTTCACATACCTTACAAAAGGACTTTATTTTCTAAAATCAGAAAAAATGATGCAAAAGCTTCTAAAGCAATAGTATAAATTGTAAGTTTTTTATCTGATTTACTCCGAAAACTCAATTTTTTGACCCGAATTATTTCCATCCATAAATTTATTTTGCAATATAGTTACAACCCGTTTTTCATCCTGAAAAAACATGCAAAATAAATAAAGAAATTTTTCTCTAATTCCTTTTTTATCTGAAAAAAAATCAGGATATTTGTACTCAAATTCAAAGCCACAATTGAAAAGCATATTATTCAGATTATCAGGCTTTTGTGTTGTTTTAGTTTAAAATAAATATTCTCTTTTTGAAAAACTATCAAAACAAATTATAAAAATGAAGGAAATTAAATTCAGTCTTGTTTACCGCGATATGTGGCAGTCGTCGGGTAAGTATGTGCCACGCAAAGACCAGTTAGCCAAAATTGCTCCTGTAATCATTGAAATGGGATGTTTCGCCCGTGTGGAAACCAATGGGGGAGCTTCTGAACAAGTGAACCTGCTTTACGGTGAAAATCCGAACGATGCAGTTCGCACATTTACCAAACCATTTAATGATGTGGGTATTCAGACTCACATGCTCGATCGTGGGTTGAATGGCTTGCGCATGAATCCGGTTCCTGCCGATGTTCGTGAGTTGATGTACAAGGTGAAGAAAGCACAGGGTGTGGATATTACGCGTATTTTCTGCGGATTGAACGATGTGACTAACATTATTCCTTCTATAGAATATGCCAAAGCTGCCGGAATGATTGCTCAGGCTACTTTGTGTATCACCTATTCCGAAATTCACACGGCTGAATATTATATCAACATGGCAGAAAAACTGATTGAGGCCGGTGCGGATGAAATCTGTCTGAAAGATATGGCCGGTATCGGTCGCCCGGAAATGCTTGGGAAAATTACGAAAGCCATTAAAACCGCTCACCCACATATTATTATGCAATACCATGGTCACTCCGGACCGGGCTTTTCGGTTGCGTCGATGCTCGAAGTGGCAAAAGCCGGAATGGATTACCTCGATGTGGCTATGGAACCGCTCTCGTGGGGTATGGTTCATCCGGATGTGATTACCATTCAGGCTATGTTGAAAGACGCAGGCTTCAAAGTGCCTGAAATTAATATGAATGCCTATATGGAAGCACGTCGCCTGACCCAAAGTTTTGTAGACGATTTTCTGGGCTACTTCATCGATGATCGCAATAAATTTATGACATCCTTGTTGGTTGGTTGCGGACTTCCGGGAGGAATGATGGGCTCGCTTATGGCCGATCTGAAAGGTGTTCACGCTGGTATCAATTCTTACCTGAAAGGTGTAAAGAAAAAAGAACTCAGCACCGACGAATTGCTGGTCATGTTGTTTGACGAAGTAAAATATATCTGGCCAAAACTGGGAAATCCACCGTTGGTAACTCCATTCAGCCAGTATGTAAAAAATATTGCATTGATGAACGTTATGTTCCTGGTAAAAGGTCAACCACGCTGGAGCATGATTGATAAAAATAGCTGGGATATGATTTTGGGTAAAGCCGGAAAACTTCCGGGAACACTTGATCCGGAAATTATTGCGTTAGCCGAAAAGAACAAATACGAATTCTTCGAAGGCAATCCGCAGGATAATTACCCGAATGAGCTTGATAAATTCATTGCCGAAATGAAAGAAAAAGGCTGGGACAGAGGCAAAGACGATGAAGAATTGTTTGAATTTGCGATGCACGGCAAACAATATATTGACTATAAATCAGGTGAAGCCAAAAAACGTTTTGAAGCTGAACTGGAAGCTGCTATTAAAGAAAAATACGCGGGTGGAAATGTACAGATTCCCGATTTACGTGCCATGAAATATCCGAATGCCGAACCGGTAGTTTCGAATGCCACCGGACGTGTGATTTGGGAACTTGACTTCAACGAAGGTTCCGTAGAACCCGTTTTCGGAAAAGAATACAAAGAATTTGATACTTTGTGTACGATTCAGACAAACTACGGTCTGGAACATATTGGTAGCTTCTGCGACGGTCGTATTGTAGGCATTGAAAAGAAGCAGGGCGAAATTGTACGTAAAGGCGAAGTGCTGGCTTATATCGAAAAGAAATAGAAAGAAATCTTAATTGCTGGATTTGAATTAGTTATAGTTTGAGTGAGTTCGGTATATTGAATTTTTTTGCAATAAAAATCAACATACTGAACTCACTTTTTTTGTTTAGCAATTTGCAGGCATATTAGAATGGTATCTCACCAATCCCTTCATTGGATTTTGTAGAATTTCTGAAATCACAATGCCGCGTTCTGAAGCTACGATTTCAAGGGTATCGCGAAAATAATGTGCAATAGAACCAATAAAACCCACTTTCACCTCTTCCAGCGGGTATTGGCACACATTTCGCACAAAAAAAGCGTCGAATGAATCGTAGACCAGATTAAAAATAGCCGGTTCTTCAATGTGTTCCAAAATGAAGGGAGTAAGTTTAGCCAGAAAACGATTGGGAAAAGGCTTTTTATACACACTTTCAAGAATCATAGCCGGAGTCAGTTCAAAATCAGCAAGTAGTTTCGCAGCAAGTCTTTCGGACAATTGATTTTTCAGACAATCGGCAATCAGCAACTTTCCAAGCACCGCACCACTACCTTCATCACCCAGTATATATCCCAGCGGCGAAACGTTTTGCACAATTTCTTTTCCATCGTACAAGCACGAATTAGAACCTGTTCCTAATATGCACGCAATCCCTTTATCGTATTGAAAAAGGGAACGGGCAGCTGCTAACAAATCGCTTTGAATATCAATCATGGCATTGCCAAAAAATCGAATTAAAGCCTGACTTACCACCAATTTCTTTTCAGGGAAGGAACAACCTGCACCATAAAAGAATATCTGTTCAATCGTATTTTCTTCAGGCAAGGTTGGAACGAGCTGTAAATCGAGTAAAGCAATAATTTCCAACTCGGTTTGATAAAACGGATTGATTCCGTCAGTGAAAATATCACTCACTACTACCCCACCCTGCAGCAAACACCAATGTGTTTTGCTTGAGCCACTATCAGCAATTAATATCATAAGTAGTTAAAAGAATTTTTTTCAAGTTTAGCTGTCAATTTTAATTACTTACATATTTTAATATCATTTTATTAAACAAATGATTGTCAATTGGTTTCGTCAAATAGTCGTCCATGCCTGCATGCAGGCATTTCTCCTGTTCTCCTTTTAATGCTCCGGCAGTTAAGGCTACAATTGAAGTATGGTTTGCACTATCTTTTTCCAACTCCCGGATTGTTTCAGTGGCTTCCAGACCATTCATAACGGGCATTTGAATATCCATGAGTATTAGGTCGGGTTGTTCTTTTCTACAAAACATCACGGCTTCTTTACCATTTACAACCTCAATAATTCGTGCAGTTGGTAGTATTCTTAAAACCATGGCTTTAATTAATATCAAATTGAAATCGTTATCTTCAGCAATCAAAATGGTAGGTACTTTGTTTT
>SESG01030147.1_pt1 | contig 11330 bp, 5 predicted proteins | sample 3171421 | NCBI WGS metagenome assembly SESG01 (sample SAMN10866946, study PRJNA518727) | freshwater metagenome | biome: subpolar coniferous forest; feature: holomictic lake; material: water; isolation source: holomictic Lake 227, 6 m and 8 m depth | place: Canada: near Kenora, Ontario | collected... | reverse complement strand
TCCAAGGACGTGCGGGAGGGGTTCGAGGCGTGGAGCCGGTTCTCCGACCTCGTCGTGGACGACACGGAATTCGGCATCCTCTCGACACCGGTGTTCGACGCGATCTTCTACCGGCGTCCCCTGGAGTTGCTCCCGCTGCCTCTGGACGGAATGTCCTTCGCCGGCTGCATCCTGGCGGGCACGAATTGGCAGTTCGGTCCGCTGAAGCCGGTCGAGCTCCTCCTGACCGGTCCCGCTTCCGCGGCCAGGGCTGCCATCGAGAAGGCTTTCGGTGCGCCCATCCGCTACGGCGCGAAGCAGGTCGAGGTTCGCCTTCCCCCCGGGACCCTCGACAAGCCGCTGAAATTCTCTTCCCCGAGCAGTCGCGCGGTCTTCGTGAAACAGGCGGAGCTGGAACTCGCGAAGCGACGGGGCAAGGGGACCATCGATCGGGTTCGCGCGGCCATCCTGAGCAGCGGTCTCGATTCGCGCGCCACGGTGGAGGACGTGGCCAGCGAGCTCGGGACGACCGCGCGGACGTTGCAGCGCTGGCTCGCCGACGAGTCGCTCACCTTCTCGGCCGTCTTCGGTGACGCGATCCGTGACGCCGCGATCGACATGCTCCAGGTGCAGGGGCTCCCGGTCGAGGAGGTGGCCGACCGGCTCGGCTTCTCCTCCCGACGATCCCTTCACCGCGCCATCCAGCGGTGGACGGGGAAGACGCCGGCGGAGTTGAAGGGCGAGTAGGGGTTCACGAGCGTTCGTGGCGCGTTCGGTCACATCTTTTGGCGCCCCGTGCCACATCGCCCTGTGCAGAATCGCGCGCCGAAGCCGCACGCAACCCTGAGGAGCGAAGACATGAAGAAGCTGGACCCGAAGGTCGAGGCGAAGGCGCCGGAGCGCTTCGAGCGTCCGGAGCGGCGGAGCTACCAGCCTCCACGGATCGCGAAGAAGCGAGCGGTGTCGAGGGCGACGCTGTTCACGGGGAGTGGGCCCAGCAGCGGTGGCGTCATCGGAGGCGCCGGTTAGCAGCCGCCTTGCCCCGAGATCTTGCCCTTGGACTTCGAAGGAGAATCGATATGAAGAGACTGATCGTCGTCGTTGCTGCAATCGTCGCAGGCTGCTCCGCGCAGAAGCCGACCGTGGAAGCGCCGGCGCCCAACGTCATCACGCTCGGAACGTTCACGGGTGAAGTGGACACCGTGAAGGGGACTTTCACCGTTCAGATGGACCCGGCCACGCCTCCGCTGGGGGGGCCTCAGTACCAGGTGATACCCGAGGGCGCCGGCACGGTGAGCATTGCGAACTCGAGTTCCCCCTGGAACGAAGTCCGGGCCGGACAGTGCGGCGGCGTCCTTCCCGTCACCGGAGCCAACGTCATCGTGACCCAGACGGCCCTGTCCCCGACGTTCTACGGCGCCGTCTACGCCGAGATCACCGCGGTGAGCCCCAGTTACGTGAGCGCCTGCAATAGCGCGGTGGCTCCCAGCGGCTACGACGTGAGCGCCCAGTACGGCCTTTGGTCTCACGGGTCGCTCGCCTGGGTCGCGCAAGGCGGCGCCACGACCTCCGCCACCACCGAGTGGAACTTCCTCACCGGCACCCAGGCCAAGTTCACCTTCTCGGGGCGGATCGTGGCGCTGAGGGGAACCGACCTCACCGGGTTCGGGACGGCCAGCACGGCATACGGCACCCTTCAGGATACGGGAACCCACATGGTGTACGCACCCAACACGACGAGTCTCAGGTTCATCAAGTACGACGGAACGTCCGACGGTACGTCGACCGCGGTGTTGCCCGCGGGCTACGCCACGTCCCTGGCCGTGGACGCAAACCGGATCTGGTTCGGGACGTCGAGCAACCCCGCCTACGTCGGCTACATGAGCCCGAACGGCGCCACGGTCTCCTCGGTGGCGGCGGCCGGGGCCTCCCTTTCGACCGTCAGTCGCATCCGCATCAACCCCGCGAATCCGAACCAAGCCTTCTATGTTCAGCAAGGCACCAGCGTGAGATCCCTGGGTCAGTGGCTCGACGGCGACGCCACCAGCAGCATCGTGGCGACCCTTCCGAATACCCCGGACGATTTCGTCTGGGGGGGGGCGCCCGGCTTCAACGCCTTCATCGCCAGCATGAACGGCAATGCCGTCTATGAGTACACGAAGGCCGGAGCCCTCGTGAACACCTTCTCGTTGGCGTCCACTTCCTGCCTGAACCCTACAGGGATCACGCGGACCTCTGACGGGACGTTCTGGGTTACCGCAGCCGGTTCCAGCAACATCTGCACTCTCGTCCCCACGGGGACGAACGCCGCAACCATCACCGTCAAGGGCGCCTGCGCGTTCCCCTATGGAATCGTGACGGACGGGAACGACAACGTCTGGGCAGCCTGCATGACCTCGTGGAGGCTCGTTCGGTTCACGCCGGGGAACTCGGCCATCCTCACGGTGGGGATACCGCAAGCCACTAACGTGAAGAACGTCGGGATCTCCAGCGGTCTCGTCTGGTCCACGGCGGGCAGCCACGTCTACCGGATGGCGTACTGACCGGGAGCCAGCGGAAGCCCCGGGGGCCACTCGACGTTCCCGTTCTGTCTTCAACCGTGACAGTGCGCCCCCTCCTCTGCTGCCCCCGATGCCTGCGCCCTTCCTCCGGGAAGACGCGCAGGCTCACCGGGAGTTCGTCTGCGTCCCGTGGCGCCATGACGGTCCCGCCCTGCGCCGACTGGCCTGAGTGCAAGCCGGTGTCTAAGACGGCGGCCGGGCCGGACAAGTTCCGGGGGAGCCCCCCGCTCTGCAAACTCCACGAGTGGGACGCCGGGATCAAGGACGCGATCCGCATCCTCGCGGACGAGGGCATCTCGTACATGAACGGCTGCGACGGCCACGGGGTCTCGGCCGCATGGATCGGCATGGACGACGTGGAGGAGGCGAAACGCGCGGTGAAGCTGTTGCGCCGGTATGCCCCCAAGATCGTCGGACTGAAGCTGAACGCCGATGGCACGCAGGACCTGGCCGTGGTGCTGCACAAGGGCGTGAAGCACGAGGGGATGGACGGGTAGTAGGCCAGCAGACCCTGAACCGTGGGTCACCACGCCGCCCGGCGGCGGCGTTGTCGGCTACTCCTGGTCGTACTCCTGATGTGCGCCGCGGTAGCCGCAGGATGCTGAGTAGACCGTGATTGCGCACTGCGACTCCGCCGCGTCTAGCATCTCGGCGGCTTCACGGACGGCTAACGGGGGAGCGGTAGTCCTGATCCTTTCTTGGCTGAAAGTGGCGCGTTCGGTCACATCCTTTGGCGCCCCGTGCCACTTCACGTGGCCCATAGTCACCCGGCGATGGACGCCCCCCGAAAACTCAGGTGCTGCCCGCGGTGCTTTCGACCCGCACCGGATCCGGCAACCGAGGTCAGCGACTCTGCGGCACCACGCGGAATCGGCCAGGCCCCTCCCTGCGCCGACTGGCCGGGTTGCGAGCCGGTTTCGCCGACGGCGAGCGAGGAGGACGCGGTTCGTGGGAGCCCCCCGACCTGCAACTTGGGGGAATTCGACCCCGGCATCCAGGAGGCCCTCCGTATCGTCCTGGACGAGGGGATCCCCTACCTCATGGCGTGCGACGGCCACGGCGTCGGGCCCGCGTGGATCGGCTTCCTCGACGTGGACGATGCACTTCGAGCGGCGGAGGCCCTGTCGCCCCGGTTCTCCCCCGAGTTCGTGGGGCTCGAACCATTCCCGGACGGAAGCCGGGATCTCGCCGTCGTGGTGAAGCCATGACCGAGGCAGCGCGAGTCGAGCCGGCACACGAGATGGCGCGTTTGGTCACATCATTTTCTGCAGAATCGCTCGCGGATGAGGCGGACCGTCGGGGGGCGGGACGTGGCAGGAACGGTTCCACCCCGATGAGGTCCGCTCGTCACCCACCGAGCTTTCCAAGGAACTCCAGATGCCCTCGATCGCTGGCGTGATCGTCCTCGTGTTCATGGCCGTCTTCTTCCTCTCGACGTGCGAGGTCTACTATGAGTGACGCTCGAAGGCGAACCGCCCGCCTCGGCCTCGTCTCCCTGCTCATCCTCGCCTCCGCCTGTCAGAACGGCCAGGTCGCCCAGGATCTCGACATTCACGTGACGCCCGCAGCGGTCACGGTGCAGCCCGGGCAGACCATCCAGTTCTCGGTGGCGAACGGTACGAACACCCTGCAGCCCACCGACGTCACCTGGTCGGTGGAGCCCCCGGGAGTCGGAACCATCGATGAGCGCGGCCTCTTCGTCGCCGCCCTGGTGCCCGTGCCGGGCTACCCGACCGGCACCGTCGCGGCCGTGCTGAAGAGCGATCCCACCAAGGTCGGCATGGCCATCCTGATTCTCGAGAAGGGGCCGACCCCTCCGGCCACCCTGCCCACCACCATGGCGGGCGCCTCCGGCGGGAAGGCCGCCGGTGGAGCGTCGTCCATCGAGGCGGTCGTGCTCGAGCCCGTGGCGGCGATCAACCAGAAGAGCCCCGACGGAAAGATCGAAGTCCGCGGCGGCTTCTACCCAACCGGATCGGTGCAGACGCCATGACCGCCCGTGCTTCCGCTCCGCTTTCTCTTGTCACAGCACAACCCGCTTCGAGGTACCGCATGCGCAAGAACCTGCTCGCAGCAGTCGTCCTGGCCCTCACCGTTCCCCTGGTCGCGCTCGCACAGGACATCTCACCGGTCCCGGAAGTGGCCTACCAGGGTCGGCTGCTCGAATCGGGGGCGCCGGTCACGGGGGCGAGGACGTTCACGTTCGCGATCCTGGACTCGAAGGGTGTCGAGCTCTGGAACTCCGGCGCGCAGAGCGTTGACGTGAGCGCCGGCCTCTACGCGGTCATCCTGGGCGTGCCCCCGATGCCGGTCATCCCCTCCACGGTGCTCGGCCAGGCCTATCTGAGCCTGCGAGTGAAGATCGGGACCACGGTCCTCACCCCCGACGTCGCGATGATCCCCGCCATGCAGGCTCGCTCAGCCTGGGAGCTCACGGGCGCGTTCGACGGGGACGTGCAGGGAACCCAGCTCGCCACCGTCGTCATGTCGCTGCAGGGGAAGAAGCTCGATCTCCTCAGCACGCCTCCGACGAGCGGCCAGGCCATCGTCTTCAACGGGACGAAGTGGATTCCGGGGACCGTGGCCGGGACGCCGGGGCCCACGGGAGCCACCGGACCCCAGGGACCTGCCGGAGCGAACGGTCCTGCCGGTGCGACCGGTCCCGCCGGAGCACAGGGGCTTCAGGGTATCCAGGGCGTGCAAGGTACGCAGGGCGTCACCGGGCCCGCGGGGGTCTCGGGTCCCACGGGTCCCCAGGGCGTGGCTGGCCAGACCGTCATCGCCGGGCAGGCGGTGCTTTACGGGGCGGCGAATCCGACCGCATCCACCGGGAGCAACGGCGACTTCTACATCAATACCTCCACGAACGTCCTCTACGGCCCGAAGGCGTCGGGCGCGTGGCCCGCGGTGGGTGTGAGCATGATCGGCCCCGCTGGAGCGCAGGGCGCTCAGGGCGTGGCGGGGGCGCAAGGATCCGCTGGCGCTGCGGGATCCGCCGGGGCCCAGGGCGTGCAGGGGCCCGCGGGCTTGACCGGCCCACAGGGACCTCAGGGCATCGCGGGCGTCGACGGACAGACGATCGTCGCCGGAAAGGCCGTGCTGAACGGCTCGTCCAACCCGACGTCGGGCCTCGGCATCGACGGCGACTTCTACATCAACACCTCCACGAACATTCTGTTTGGCCCCAAGGCGGCGGGAGCGTGGCCCGTCGTCGGCGTGAGCATGATCGGTCCCGCTGGAGCGCAGGGTGTTCAAGGCACGACCGGATCGCAGGGAGTCGCTGGAGTCACCGGCCCGGCGGGAGCCCAGGGGTCGCAGGGGCTGGCCGGCGCAATCGGCGCACAGGGAGTGAAGGGGGACACCGGCGCAACGGGGCCCCAGGGTGATACGGGTGCGACGGGGCCCCAGGGACCCGAGGGTTCGCAGGGCGCCGCCGGACCGACCGGTCCGCAGGGCACCGCCGGAGCCACCGGACAGACCATCATCGCCGGGAAGGCCGCGCTGTACGGAGCTGCGAATCCAGCCCCCGACGTCGGCATCGACGGCGACTTCTACATCAACACCTCCACGAACATTCTCTTTGGCCCGAAAGCGTCAGGAGCGTGGCCCGAGGTGGGGGTGAACATGATCGGCCCAGCAGGAGTGCAAGGCATCCAGGGCGTGGCCGGCGCCCTGGGCGCTCAGGGCGCCATCGGGCCTGCGGGTGCTCAGGGCCCCGCCGGTTCCAACGGCGCGATCGGCCCTCAGGGCCCTCAGGGCGTCCCGGGCCTGGACGGGCAGACGATGGTCGCGGGGAAGGCCGCGCTGAACGGCGCGGGAGACCCCGGAGCGGGCGTCGGCATCGACGGCGACTTCTACGTCAACACCTCCACGAACGTTCTCTATGGCCCGAAGGCGTCGGGAGCGTGGCCGGTTGCCGGCGTGAGCATCATCGGCCCCCGCGGCCCGCAGGGCGTTCAAGGCGCGACCGGATCGCAGGGAGTCGCTGGAGTCGCCGGCCCGGCGGGAGCACAGGGGTCGCAGGGGCTGGCCGGCCCAACCGGTGCACAGGGGCTCCAGGGAGCGAAGGGCGACACCGGTTCGCAGGGCCCCATCGGCCTGACGGGCCTGACCGGAGCGGTCGGGGCCACCGGAGCGACCGGCAATACGGGACCCACTGGCGCAGACGGCAAGACGGTGCTGAACGGAACGGTGGACCCGACGACCGAGGGCGTGGACGGCGACTTCTTCCTCAACACGACGAGCAACAAGATGTTCGGTCCGAAGGCGTCGGGTGCATGGCCCGCTGGAGTCGCGCTGGTCGGTCCGCAGGGCATTCAGGGCGTGACGGGCGACACTGGCGCAACGGGAGCGAAGGGCGACACCGGTTCGCAGGGCCCCATCGGCCTGACGGGCCTGACCGGAGCGGTCGGGGCCACCGGAGCGACCGGTGATACGGGACCCACTGGCGCCACCGGAGCGCAGGGCGTGCAGGGCGCCACCGGACCGACGGGAGCCACCGGTGCGAGCCCGTTCGCGCTCGTGGGCAGCGACGCGGTCTACACCGACGGCTCGGTGGGCATCGGCGCGAACCCACCGGCCGCGACGGCGGCACTCGAGGTCAAGAGCACGACGAAGGGCTTCCTCCTGCCGCGGATGACGGCGGAGCAGCGAACGGCCATCGTCACCCCGGCCACCGGCCTGCTCGTCTACCAGACCGACGCGCCGGTAGGCTTCTACTCGTTCAACGGCACGGCCTGGGTCCTGCTGAGCGATAGCGTGGGCACGGTCACGGCCGTGACCGCATCCTCTCCCCTGTCGAGTTCCGGCGGGACGACACCCAACATCTCGCTGGGGACCATTCCGGTTGCAAGCGGCGGCACCGGGGCGACGACGACGAGCGGCGCGCTCACGAGCCTCGGCGCTGCCCCCACCGCATCGCCGATCTTCACCGGCACGGTCACGGCGCCGACCTTCTCGGGCGCCTTCACCGGAAACGTCACGGGCAACGTCACCGGCAACGTGACGGGCAACGTGAGCGGAACGGCAGCCAACGTGACGGGCATCGTGGCCGTCGCGAACGGTGGCACCGGCGCGAGCACCGCGTCCGGCGCGCGGACGAATCTGGGCGTGGCGGCATCGGGGGCGAACGGCGACATCACCTCCCTCACCGGCCTCACGACGATGCTCAGCGTTGCCCAGGGCGGTACCGGCCTGAGCAGCGCGGGAACGAGCGGGCAGGTGCTGACCAACGTCAGCGGGTCGCCGGCCTGGACCAACCAGCCCTGGACCACCACCGGCAACAACATCAAGAACGGCAACGCGGGCTACGTGGAGGTCGCGCGAAACCTGATCCTCCCGAGCCAGATCGCGTCCTCGGCGGCGCTGCAGGTATGGAACGGCGATGCCGGCACTCCGGTTGCCCGTCCGTTCCTTCACGCCTTCGGAGCCGTTGCCAACCCCTGGAACAGCGGCGCGGACGCCGGCAACATCTTCCTCGGCGTGCGTGCCGGCAACTTCACCCTGACCGGCGACAACAATGCCGTCATCGGCATGGATGCCGGCGTTTCCCTCACGAACGGCTACCACAACAACGTCCACGGCTGGGAAGCGCTCATGAGCACCACGTCGGGCACGCAGAACAACGCCTTCGGAGCGCAGTCGTTGAAGGCCAACCTGACCGGCAGCTACAACTCGGCCTTCGGCGACCTGGCTCTGAGCGCGAATGTCGCTGGCCAAGGCAACGTCGGCGTCGGCGCCAATGCGCTTGTGGCCAACACTTCGGGAAGCAACAACATCGCCGTCGGGCTCAACGCCGGTACGGCGGTGACGACGGGCAGCTACAACATCCTCGTCGGTAGCCCCGGGGTCTCGGGCGACACGAACGTCATCCGCATCGGGACCGTCGCCGATCAGACGAAGGCCTTCATCGGCGGCATCTACCAGAAGACCCCCGCCGGGACCACGCAAGCCGTCGTGATCGGGTCGGACGGTCAACTGGGCTCCGTGGCGGGCTCCGGCGCCGGGACGGTCACGAGCGTCACGGGGACGTCACCGATCAGCGTGGCGACGGGAACAACGACGCCGGTGATCAGCCTCGGCACGGTCCCCGTGGCGAGCGGCGGCACGGGGGCGACGACGCTCACGGGCTACGTCAAAGGCAGCGGGACGACGGCCATGACCGCGTCGGCCAGCATTCCGGTGGCGGACGTGACGGGGGCCGCGCCTCTCGCGAACCCGACGTTCACAGGGACGGTGACCGCAAACGTGACGGGCAACGTGACCGGCTCGGCAGGGTCGTTCACCGGGTCCCTCGCCGGAGACGTGACGGGGACGCAAGGGGCTACGGTGGTCTCGACCGTGAGTGGTCAGACCGCAGCCAACGTCGCAGCGGGCGCGGTCCTTGCGAACGCGGCGACGAACGCGAACACCGCGTCCAGCATCGTGAAGCGGGACGGGTCGGGCAACTTCAGCGCCGGGACGATCACCGCGGCACTGGCGGGGAACGCCACGACGGCCACGACGGCCGGTAACGTGAGCGGCACTGTAGCTGTCGCGAATGGCGGCACGGGGACGACCACGGGTTCCATCGCCGGAGCCGCGGCACTGACATTCACGGCGGGGGGTTCCAACACCAACGTCAATCTCGTTCCCAACGGTACGGGGACCGTGGACGTGGCTTCCAAGAAGATCACGAACCTGGCGACACCGACCGCCACCACCGACGCCGCCACCAAGGCCTATGTGGACGGGGCGAGCGTTGCCAACGCCACCACAGCGACCAACCTTGCGGGAGGTGTCGCCGGCGGGGTTCCATATCAGTCGGCAACTGGCGCCAGCGGTTTCAGCGCTGCAGGAACGGCTGGCCAGGTCCTGCTCAGCGGTGGAACCGGTGCCCCGACCTGGTCTACCAACATCAGCGGGAGCGCGGCGAATGTCACCGGTACGGTAGCCGTGGCGAATGGCGGTACGGGCCAGACCAGCGCCACGGCAGCCTTCAACGCGCTATCGCCAGCCACGACCCTGGGTGACATCATCTACGGAAGCGCTGCGAACACCTCTACCAGGCTCCCCGGCAACACGACCGCGGCGAAGCAGTTCCTCTCCCAGACCGGCACCGGATCGGTCAGCGCGTCCCCGGCCTGGGCAGCCCTCTCGGTGACCGATGTGACGGGTGCGGCCCCCCTCGCCTCGCCCACGTTCACAGCGCCCGTCCTTGGCGTGGCCACCGGCACGTCCTTCAACGGCATCACCGGGGTGTCCTCGACGGCGACGGACATCAAGATGGACGGGACGCAGTCTGCCGGGTCACTGGCTACCGTCGCGAAGGCCGACCACGTCCACCCGACGGATACCACTCGGGCGGCCAGCGGCGCGAACAGCGACATCACCGCGCTGACCGGCCTCACCGGCAACGTCACGATGAGCGGGGCCGGCACCCTGACCACGGGAACCGGGGCCGTGGCTCTGAGAGGAAACACCACGCTGGCTGCTGGCAAGACCCTGGCCCTGAGCGGCACCTCCGGCACGGCCACGCTCCAGGCCCTCGCCAACTTCACCAGCTACACGCTGACCCTGCCCCCGGCCGTGGGAAGTGCCAATCAGGTTCTAACGACCGACGCTTCGGGCTTCCTGTCCTGGACCACGCCGGCCTCGGGTGGCGGAACAGTGTCGTCCGTCACCGGAACCTCGCCCATCAGCGTGGCGACGGGCACCACCACTCCGGTGATCAGTCTTGGCACGGTTCCCGTGGCCAGCGGCGGCACGGGCACCACCACGGCGCCGACCCAGTGGGGCGCAATCTACGCGAGTACCACCACCGGTTACGCCTCGACGGGGGCAGGTACAACTGGTCAGGTGCTGACCGCCACGACCGGTGGCGCTCCGACCTGGGCGGCGGCAGGGGGGCTTCCCAGCCAGACGGGGAATGGCGGGATGTATCTGACCACCGACGGGTCGGCAGCGTCATGGATGGTGCCCCTCTCCATCGGTCTGGCCGCCAGTTACAATACCCGGGGCGGCCTGGACGCGCTGAGCACTCTGGACCTGACTTCGGCGGGTGGCCAGCAAAACACGGCAGTCGGGTCCAGCGCCATGAAGGCCCTGAAGGGCAATTTTGCAGTTTCGGCAGGGACCTTCAACACGGCGTTTGGATCGAAAGCTCTGACAAGCATGGAGTCACAGGTAACAGCCCAAGCTAGCTATAACACCGCCATAGGATCGAGCTCAGGGCAATTCCTGACGACTGGTTCCCAGAACACAGCCGTCGGGAGCCAGGCGCTGCAGTCCGTGACGACCACGAACGGGAGCGTTGCAGTCGGCTTCCAAGCTCTCTTGTACGGCACGGGGGCGGAAAACACCGCCCTCGGGGTCTATTCGATGTCAAGCGCTGGTTTTACTGGATCGGGGAACGTCGGTGTCGGGCGAAGTGCCGGGAATGGCATCACGTCGGGAAGCTACAATACCTTCCTTGGCTATAGTGCGACTACGAGTAGTGGTACTGCAAGCAACCAGATCGCGATCGGAGCGGGCGCGACAGCCAGCGCCGCCAACCAGATGGTTCTCGGTGGGTCGGGAACGAGCGCATGGGACCCCGCGCTCACCCAGATCGTCCCCGGCAAGAACAAGTCCGCGAGCCTGGGGTCGGCCACGAATGCGTGGACGGGGCTCTTCCTCGCCGGCAGCACCTCGGGCTACATCGGGCTACAGGCCCCGGCCACGGTCACCAGTTACACCCTGACCCTGCCCCCGGCCGTGGGGAGTCTCAACCAGGTTCTCACGACCGACGCTTCGGGCGTCTTGTCCTGGACC
>SESG01003674.1_pt1 | contig 11335 bp, 10 predicted proteins | sample 3171421 | NCBI WGS metagenome assembly SESG01 (sample SAMN10866946, study PRJNA518727) | freshwater metagenome | biome: subpolar coniferous forest; feature: holomictic lake; material: water; isolation source: holomictic Lake 227, 6 m and 8 m depth | place: Canada: near Kenora, Ontario | collected... | reverse complement strand
TGACGGCCTCGATCCTGGACTGGGGGCAAAAGAATGGTGTCGGTTTCTCGACCGTCGTCTCCCTTGGGCCCAACACGCCGGTCGACATGGCGCAGGTGCTCGATTTTCTGGCGGCCGATCCGCACACCCACAGCATCGTGGTCTACCTCGAAGGCATTCGCAACGCGCGGCGCTTCATGAGCGCACTGCGCGCTGCAGCGAACGCCAAGCCGGTGGTCGTGCTCAAGGGTGGGCGCAAGTCCGACGGCAACCGTGCGGCTCTGACACACTCTGGCGCCATTGTCGGCAGCAACGACGTTTTTGATGCCGCGCTGCGCCGTGCCGGCGCGGTGCGTGTGAACTCCTTCGTGGCGCTGTTCTCGGCAGCCAAATGTCTGTCTTCGCGCTACCGTGCGGTGGGCCGGCGTCTGGCCATCGTCACCAACGGTGGTGGCCCGGGTGTGTTGGCGGCCGACTGGATCAGTGAAATCAATCTGCTGCTGGGTGTTTTGACCGAAGACGAGGCGCTCGCGCTCAAGGCGCAGTTGCCCAAGCTCGCTTCGCTGTGCGATCTGATCGATGTGTCGGAAGATGCAGGCCCCGAGCACTTCAAGATCGCAATCGCGGCCGCCGCCAAGTCGCGCCAGATCGACGGCGTGCTGGCGATCTGTTCGCCCAAGATCGGCACCGACAGCACCAGCATTGCCCACGCGCTGGTGGAGTCAAACAAGCAGATTGGCAAGCCCTTGTTCACCTGCCTGATGGGTGATGCCAGCGTCGGCGAAGCCCGGCGCATCCTCAACGACGCGGCAATACCGACCTTTCGCACGCCCGAGGCCGCTGTGGGCGCCTACGGCAATATCGCCTCCTACTACCGCAACCAGCAGTTGCTGCAGCAAACGCCACCGCCAATTTCCGATCTGGCCAAGCCTGACATCGAGGGCGCGCGCATGCTGGTTGAGAGCGTGCTGGCGGAGCGGCGCAAGGTGCTGACCGAAATGGAATCGAAAGCGCTGTTGGCGGCGTTTCATATCCCGGTGACCAAGACCATCCTGGCGCGCACCGTCAACGAAGCCATCATGATTGCCACGCAACTCGGGTTTCCGGTGGCGCTCAAGATCGACTCGCCCGACATCGCCCACAAGTCCGATGTGATGGGTGTCGCGCTCAACGTTGTCAACGCAGTGGGCGTGCGTGACACTTTCATCGAGATGACACAGCGCGTGGGCCGCCTGCTGCCTGATGCGCGCATCAACGGCGTCACGGTGCAGAACATGTCGAGCCAGAAGCGCGGACGCGAAATCTACATCGGCCTGGTGACGGACGATCCGTTTGGCCCGGTGATTGCTTTTGGCGCCGGTGGCACCATGATCGAACTGATGAACGACCGCGCCATGGAGTTGCCGCCCTTGAACCAGTTTTTGGCGCGCCGTCTGATTGATCGCTCGCGCGTTGCCGAAACACTGGGCGAATGGCGCGGTGCCGCTGCCATCAACCGCGAGGCGCTGGAGCAGGTGCTGCTGCGGGTCTCGGAGATGGTGTGCGAACTGCCGCAACTGCGCGAGATGGACATCAACCCGATCATCGTCGACGAGTCCGGTGCGCTGGCGGTTGATGCGCGCATCGTGGTTGAGAATGCGGCGCCGTCGGCGCGCAACTACAGCCATCTGGCGATCCTGCCTTACCCGTCGCAGTACGAGCGGACCTGGCCGCTGCGCGGCGGTGGCGAATACACGGTGCGCCCGATTCACCCGGACGACGCCAGCATGCTGCAGGATTTTGTGCGCGAACTCTCCCCGGAGAGCCGCTACTTCCGCTTTGTATCGAGCATGCAGGAGTTGCCCGCCACCATGCTGGCGCGCTTTACGCTGATCGACTACGACCGCGAAATGGCGCTGGTGGCGGTGCAGCGCGAACGCAGCATCGGCGCGGACGGCGAAGTGATCGAAACCTCACACATGTTGGGCGTCTCGCGCTACATCACGAACCCGGACCGCAGCACCTGCGAGTTTTCGCTGGTGGTGGCCGATGACCTCAAAGGCAAGGGCCTGGGATCGCGCCTGATGCTCTCGATCATGGAGTTTGCCCGCGAGAAGGGTCTGACCGAGATCGAAGGCCTGGTGCTGGCCAATAACCCGACCATGCTCAAGCTGATGAAGAGCCTGGGCTTTCACATCAAAGCCTTCCCGGAAGACGCCGACTTCAAACTGGTGACGCAGGCGCTCTGAAGGGTTCTGTTATTGCGGACCTGATCCGCAATCCGTGCCCGGTGTGGCACTGGATCCCGGGTCAAGCCCGGGATGACAAGTTGGTGGCAGGTTCAAACCGGGTAATGCCCCGCCAGCAGGATCGACTTGTCGATGGTGTTGATGTCGGTGCGCCCGCACAGGGCCATGGTGGTGTCGAGTTCTTTGTGGATGATCTGCAGCGACTTGGTCACGCCGGCCTGGCCCATGGCGCCCAGGCCGTAGATGTAGGAGCGGCCGATGTAGACGCCTTGTGCGCCCAGGGCGCGGGCCTTTAGCACGTCCTGCCCGCTGCGCACGCCGCCGTCCATGTGCACCTCGATCTGTTTGCCCACCGCGTCCACGATCGGGGGCAGGGCGCAGATGCTGGACTGCGCACCGTCGAGCTGGCGCCCGCCGTGGTTCGAGACGATCAGCGCATCAGCGCCGGCGCTCACTGCCAGGCGCGCGTCTTCCACGTCCTGAATGCCCTTGAGGATCAGCTTGCCGCCCCAGCGCTTCTTGATCCACTCCACGTCGTTCCAGTCCAGCGTCGGGTCAAACTGGCTGGCGGTCCATTGCGACAGCGAACCCATGTCCTCGATGCCTTTGACATGGCCGATGATGTTGCGAAAGCCGCGCCGTTTCGTGCCCAGCATGCTAAGGCCCCAGCGCGGCTTGGTCATCATGTTCAGGATGTTGGCCAGCGTCATCTTGGGCGGCGCGCTCAGGCCGTTTTTGAGGTCTTTGTGGCGCTGGCCGATGATCTGCAGGTCCAGCGTCAGCACCAGCGCCGAGCAGTTGGCGGCGCGCGCGCGTTCGATCAGGCGCTCGATGAAGCCGCGGTCGCGGATCACGTAAACCTGAAACCAGAACGGATGGCGCCCGGTTTCTTCGGCCACGTCTTCGAGCGAGCAGATGCTCATGGTCGAGAGCGTGAACGGCACGCCAAATTCCTTGGCCGCGCGCGCTGCCAGAATTTCACCATCGGCGTGCTGCATGCCGGTCAGGCCCACTGGCGCCAGCGCCACCGGCATGGCGACGGGCTGGCCGATCATGCTGCTGGCGGTGCTGCGCTTGTCCATGTTGATGGCCACGCGCTGGCGTAGCAGAATCTTCTGGAAATCGGATTCGTTGGAACGGTAGGTACCCTCGGTCCAGGAACCGGAGTCGGCGTAGTCGTAGAACATGCGCGGCACGCGTTTCTCGGCCAGTACCCGCAGGTCTTCGATGTTGGTGATAACGGTCATGCAAGTCTCCGTGAATAGGTTTGCATGGTAATGGTTGCCTGGCCTCGAAGGCAAGCCAGGCGATTTATCGGCAACCGCGATTGCCTCAAATCCATTAAGCTGTGGTTTGATTGACACCATGCTTTCCCGATTCATCCGCTGCCTGCTGTTGTCGCTAACGCTGACGGCTGCCGGCGTGGGCGCGGCCGAGACGGGGCGCTGGTTGGAGGCGGGTCGAGCGACCAGTCAGGCACGCGATTTGGTGGCGCTTTTGCTCGCTGCTGACAGCGAAGGTCTGGACCCGCGCGATTACGACGCGCAGACTTTGCAGCGGCGGCTGACGCTGGCACAGCAGGGGCCCGTTCTGCCGGATGCCACGCAGGCACAACTCGACGCCGCGCTGAGCGCGGCCCTGCAGCGCTATCTGACGGACCTGCGCTCCGGGCGCATCGACCCGCGTCAGATTCACGCCCATTTCGACCTGCCGCGCCGCGCCGCGCTGGACGAGTCGGCACTGCGTCAGGCGCTGGCCCAGCATCGATTGAGCGAGTTTGCGCAGCGGGTCGGCGCCGAACTGCCGATGTACGCCAATCTGCGCCAGGCATTGGCGCGCTACCGCACCTTGGCCACGCATCCGGCCTGGCAGAGCGCGTTGCCAGCGCTGCCGGGGCGCAAGCTGGTTGCGGGGCAGGCTTACGCCGGTCTGCCACTGCTGGCGCAGCGGCTGCAGGCCCTGGGCGATTTGTCGAGCGCGATCGAGGCTCCGGCGCGTCTGGAAGGCACGTTGCTGAAGGCGCTGCAGGCGTTCCAGGAGCGCCATGGCCTCACGCCTGACGGTGTGCTGGGACAGGACACGCTGCAACAGTTGAACACGACACCGGCCGCGCGGGTGCGCCAGATTGAACTGGCGATGGAACGCCTGCGCTGGACGCCGTTCCTGCAGGTGCCGCGCATGATCGTGGTCAATCTGCCCGAGTTCGTGCTGCGCGCCTACGAGGTGCGCGACGGGCAGGTCGATGTCCGGCTGACGATGAAGGTCATCGTCGGCAAAGCGCTCAACACGCGCACGCCACTGATGGACGAGGACATGCGTTTCATCGAGTTCAGCCCCTACTGGAATGTGCCGCCTTCGATCGCGCGCAAGGAACTGATGCCGCACCTGCGACGCGATGCGGCCTATTTTGAACGCGAGGGTTTTGAGTTCGTGACTGGCAGCGGACAGGTGGTGAACACGCTCGCACCCGAACACCTGGACGCCGTTTTTCGCGGTGACTGGCGCATTCGCCAGCGACCGGGCCCGAAGAATGCCTTGGGTGACATCAAGTTTGTTTTTCCGAACAATGACAACATCTACCTGCACCACACGCCCGCGCCCAAATTGTTCGAGCGCAACCGGCGCGATTTCAGCCATGGTTGTATTCGCGTCGAAGCGCCCGTGGCACTGGCGCAATTTGTATTGCACGACGAACCGGCCTGGACCGAAGAGCGCATCCGCCAGGCGATGGATAAGGGCGAATCGCACACGCTGCGCCTGGCGCAGCCGCTGCCGGTGCTGATCGCCTACAGCACGGTGATCGTGAAAAAGGGGCGCATCTTTTTCTACCCGGACCTGTACGGCCACGACCGCTTGCTGGACCAGGCGCTGCGCCAGCATTCGGCCGCTTTGAGCCGCTCGCGTGTGCCAAGCGCCGATGGCCGATAAAATGCGCTGAACCATGCCAACGCCTTCATCCCGCCGTTATTTTCTGCATCGCAGCGCCCAACTGGCGCTGGCGGGTGCGGCCCTGCCTTTTGCCTCGGCGTCAGCGCGGGCCTCGGTGCCGGTCGCACGCAGCCTGACGCTGGACCACACCCACACCGGCGAGCGCATTGCGCTGGTCTATGCGGTGGGCGAGCGCTATGTGCCCGAAGCCCTGCGCACGCTGAACCATTTTCTGCGCGACCACTATGCCGGCGACGTTGGGCTGATTGACCCGCAGTTGTTTGACCTGCTGTATCGCGTGCAGCAGACGCTCGGTGCCGGGCCGTCGTTCCAGGTGATCTCGGGCTACCGTTGCCCAAGCACCAACGCCAGTTTGCGCAACACGCGCGGCGGCGGTGTGGCCAAGCACAGCCTGCATATGGAAGGCAAGGCCATCGACATCCGCCTGCCGGGTGTGGCGCTGGGCGACTTGCGTGATGCCGCTTGGTCACTGCGCGCCGGTGGTGTCGGCTACTATCCCGGCGAGCAGTTCGTCCACCTCGACACGGGCCGCGTGCGCAACTGGTAGACCGGTTTCAGGCAGCGCTCAGGCGGCCTGCATTTCGCCACCGAGTGCTTCGATCAAATCGGGCAGCAGCTTGCCCAGTTCACCAGTGGCGATGGCAATGTCGGCATCGAAGCCGTCGTCCTTGCCAGTCGAAGCGCCGTCCATCACCACATCCAGAAACGCCAGCTTCTTGATCTGCAGGCCCTCGGTCAGCACGAAGGAAACGCGGTTGTTCCAGGTCAGCGCGAGCCGGGTTGGCAGCTTGCCGCCTTGCACGTGCTGGCGCACCTCGTCGTTGTCCAGCGGATGGCGCGCATAGCGCACCACGGCCTTTGATTCGTCGGCGGCCTTGAGTTCACATTCGCGGTCGATGCTGAAGCCACCCGGCGCTTCCTGGCTGATCAGCCACTCGGCCATGGCGGCAGTCGGTGAGAGTTTGGTGTTGAGCAGTGCTGCGGCGAACCCGTCGAGCGATTTGACCAGCATCGTCACCACGTCATCGGCGCGGGCCTGGCTGCTGGCGTCGATCACCAGCAAGCACGCCTTGGGGTCGATCCAGACGCCGACCGATGCCTGCTTGGTAAAAGCCTGCGGCAGCAATTCGAGTTTGATGTCGTCCTTCAGGTCGCGGATCTCTTTCTTGCCGGGTTTGCGCCCGGTGCTGGTCTCGATCTGTGCGACGCGTTCCTTGGCCTTGCGCGTGACGACCGATCCCGGAAGGGCGCGGGTCTCGATCATGAGCTTGAAAATGAGCTGGCCGCCCACCGTTTCCACCAGCGGACCATGGGCCTCGCCACGTGGTTCGCACCAGCCGATGGATTTTTCCTGCGTCGCGCCACATTCGATAAAGCGCGCGCCATCCAGGCTGGCCTCAATCTGCGCCGCGCTTGCGGACCACTCAGGCCCGACCCGATACACGATCATGTTCTTGAACACTTGCACCCTTTTCAACGATTGATTCAAAACTCACCGGTCGATCATCGCATGCTTGTCATCGCCATCCCTGTCATGGCGGCCCCTGATCCGCAATCCATGCCGCTTGGAGGTGCCGGCATGACGCAATTGGCTGGCATGGCGACAGGATTGAGGTGTTTCCCGGATGCGCAGGACTCGAACAAATGGCATCATGTCGCTCTGTGCATCGAAAAACTGCCCAATTCAATAAGGAACTTATGCATCTTTTCAAAAAAATTGCCGTCGTCAGCGCCGCCCTGTGTGTTGCGCAACTTGCCCCGGCCCAGACCCTGCCCAGCCCGGAATCTGTGTCACTCGACAAGCTCGGCCTGATGAGCACCTTCCCGCCAACCGATGCGCAACGCGTTGACTTGAGCAATTCGTACAAATACCCGCAGATGCGCTTTGCCGCGCAGCACCTGCGTGAATTCGTGCCAACGCGCAATATCCGCCACGGCAGTGCGGCGGTCGCTGTGCTGCCGGTGGACAACAAGTCGATCGGCAGTTTTGTGTTCGACGACGACAAGGGCAACAAGACCACGATCGACGAATGGTTCAAGGCCAGTTACGGTGATGCCATCGTGGTGCTGCACAAGGGACGTATCGTTTACGAGCGCTACGACAACCAGATGAAGCCCTGGACGCCGCATTTGCTGTTCTCGGTCACCAAGTCCTTCACCGGACTGATGGCAGCGCAACTGGCGCACGAGGGCAAGATTGACCCCAATGCGCTGGTGACCAAGTACGTGCCGGAACTCGCTGGCAGCGCGTGGGGCGACATGCCGGTGCGCGACGTCATGGACATGACGGGCGCCGTTCGCTTTCGCGAGGTCTACACCGACCCAACGACCGAAATATTCGGCTACAACTGGGCCAGCGGCTTGATGCCACGCCCACCGGGTTACCAAGGCAAGACCAATGTCTATGACTTCTTGAAGACTTTGCAAAAAGAGGGCGAGCACGGTGCCGGCTTTGTTTACCGCACGGTGCATTCCGAGGTTCTGGGCTGGATCGTTTCACGCGCCAGCAACAAGCACTGGGCCGACCTGATGAGCGAGAACATCTGGCAAAAGCTTGGCATGGAAGAGGACGCCCACGTGATGGTCGATTCAGTTGGCACACCTTTGCAGGGCGCCGGGCTGAACGCAACCGCGCGTGACCTGGCGCGCTTTGGCGAAATGCTGCGCCGGGGCGGTGAGTTCAACGGCCAGCGCATTTTTGCCAAGGCGGTGCTCGACGATACCTTTGTCAAAGGTGGCGACCGCGAGAAATTCAAGGCCGGCGGCATGCCGTTCCGCGCCGGCTACAGCTACCACAACCAGTGGTGGATGCTGCACAACGCCGATGGTGCCTACGAGGCTTCAGGCGTTCATGGGCAGATGATCCATGTCAACCCGGCGGCCGAAATGGTGGTGGTCAAACTGGCTTCGCACCCGGTGGCCGGTGCCGGCTTCACGCACGCGATGACGCTCAAGGCCTGGGCGGCGCTGGCACAGGCTGTGCGGCAGTAGCAAGGCGCTGGACGCGGCATTGGAGCAGCAATTTGTCGATTCGAAAGATTACCTTGGTCATCGCGATGACAGCCAGCGCATATTTGCTGCTTTTTGGACTGAACGATTACCTGTTTTCATTTCTGGGCTACTCGAACGGTGTGACCTGGATATTCCTGCCAAGCGGGTTGCGACTGATGTTCGTCCTGCTTTTTGTGGAATGGGGCGCCGTTGGCATTGCGTTGGCATCCATGACGGTAAGCTACCTGTTTCAATTTGAGGGCAATTTGCTCACACTCTTGGGCGCAGGCGTCATATCCGGCTTTGCGCCCTGGTTGGCCAGGCGCATCAGCATCGACAAACTGGACCTCGATGTCAATCTAAAGGACCTGACGGCGGTGACGCTGATCCGAATTTCAGTGCTGTTTGCCGTCCTGAGCGCCGTTTTGCACCAGTTCTGGTACACGTGGCGCGGCCAAACTGAGAGCTTTGTCAAAAGCACCGCCGTTATGGCGATTGGTGACCTTGTTGGCACCATAGTTGTACTTTATGCCGTCAAATCTATAATGACCCTGCTGGTGTCACGTGTAACGGAGGCGACACCAGGGACTATGTCAAAATGACGACAAACGACGAGGATCAACATCGTGAACAAAATCCAAACCCAATCCAATACCTATACCAAGTTCCTGAACCTTGTACAGGCCATCAGGGACTTGCCCGCATTCCCACCGCTGGACCCCCTGGAAGAGCGTCTGCTGAACCAGCTTGCCAGCCAATGGCATGCGGGTGAACGCGTAACGGTTCTGGAAGCGATGCAAATGTCAGCCGACGTTTCAGCGGCAACGGTGCACCGGCGGCTCAAGACCCTGCGCAAAAAGGGCATGCTGGCCTTGAACGAGCACGAGACCGACAGCCGCATTCGCTTCATCGTCCCCACGGCGCTGACGACCAAGTACTTTGCCAAGATGGGCCAGTGCCTGGATCAGGCATTGCGCGCCTGAGCCCGCTGTTCTGTTGTCAGCATGACGGTGGGCGTCACGCCCGCCGCTGCGCGCTTGCCATCGCTGCATGTGCGGCCACTACCAAGCCCTGAAAGAACGCGACAAGTACGCCCGACATTTCGGCGTTGAACCGCCGCTGCACGCCGGCAAGATGGATGTCTGGCCGGGTTATCACAGCGCCTTCATCCGGCGCCACCCGCATCGCCCGCGTAAACGGTGAGCCCCTGGGCATTGCCGGTCTGTGGTCAAAGTGGAAATCGTCGCAGGGGGAACTGGTTTACAGCTACACCCTGCTGACCATCAACGCAGACGCACCCGGATTAAACTCGCGACGAAAGGAACGCTATGACTGACAACCGCACGCGCCCGGTGGCGTTGGTGACCGGCGCCTCATCGGGCATTGGCGAAGAATTGGCACGCTGCTTTGCCAGCGCCGGGCACGATCTGGTACTGGTGGCGCGCAGCGCCGACAAGTTGCAGACCCTGGCGCGTGAACTGCGAGCGCAGCACGGCATCAAGACCCTGGTGCTGGCCGTTGACCTGACCGAGCCGCAAGCCCCCGGACGGCTGGCGACGAGTCTGCGTCGGCGTTCACGCGTGCCCGATGTGCTGGTCAATTGCGCCGGTGTGCTGGCGCAGGGGCCGTTTGCCGGCATCCAGCCGTCCGGGCATCAGGCCATCATCGATCTCAATATTTCGGCCCTGACCAGCATGCTGTCGCATTTTGTGCCGCTGATGACAGCGCGCGGCTCGGGGCGCGTGCTCAACGTGGCATCGATCGCCGCGTTCCAGCCGGTGCCCACACTGGCCACCTACGCCGCCAGCAAAGCCTATGTGCTGTCGCTGACCGAATCGTTGTCGGTGGAACTCAAGGGCAGTGGCGTCAGCGTGACAGCCTTGTGCCCTGGCATCACCGCCACGCAGATGCTCACCAGCGCGACGCAGGCGAACCAGCAGTTGGCGAGCCTGCCACGCTTTCTGATTGGCAGCGTTGAGGAAGTGGCGCGGCAAGGCTTTGAAGCCTGCATGCGGGGCGACGTGATCTGCGTGCCCGGTGTGCTCAACCGCGCCGCCATGATCGCCTCGCGCAGCACGCCCAAATGGCTGCTGCGCCGGGTCAGTGGTTTGCTGGCGCGCAAGGTCACCTGAGGGCCAAGCCGCTGGCTTCGTGCGGCGTCAAGCCTTGACCGGCGTTCTTGATGGCATCGCGCAGCAGCAAATAGTTGCGTTTTTAGCCAACCGGCGTCAACATGTATAAAAAATATCAATTTGTATACATATGACAGCTACCCGGAACGCCGCTGAAAGACGGTAGCGGGCAGACCATTTACACGCCGCCACAAGACCCGGCGGAGATCGTGGAGCTGTTTGATTACAAGCAACGCATTCGCGCTGGCTACAAGTTTTACAGCCAGGACTTGATCAACAACCTGTTTATGCACCCCTACACGAAGATCGGGTTTGTGCAGCGGGATTTGGAGGTGTCGCGCATCACGGCCACCAAATACCTGGATGCGCTGGCTGCCGGTGGGTTTGTGAAAAAGCAGAAGATCGGGCGCGGCAACTACTATGTGAATCTTGGGTTGAATGCGGTTTTGCAAGCTCAAGTACTCTGATGATCAGCCGGAATAAAACCGGGAACAAACGTCCTTGGCCCATAGCCTCTCAGCGAAACCTTTTGCCGGGCAACATCGTTGACAGAACGCCATCCTTGAGAACCAGGTGATGGTAGAGGGCCGCCGCAGCGTGCAGACCGGCCAGCAGCATGATGGCGTCGCCCAGGAATTTGTGCACGTCGCCCCAGTCCAACCATTTCGCGAGGACCGAGTTGGCAATCATCGGAAATTGGTTGACGCGCACACCGCCCAGCAGCGTTAGCGCATGGCCCTCGCTGCCCAGGGCCAGCAAGGCCGTGATCGGCAAGGCCAACAACAGCGTCCACAAAGCCACACGCATGAGCAGCGCCATCCGAAGCATGTTGCTGCTCATCGGGATCTGCGGCGCTGCCGGGCGCATCGCCACACAGCGCCTCAGAGCGACTTTCAGCATGGCGCAGCAGCGACACTACTGTCGTGGCGCTTCAGACGCTTGTAGGGGCGGTTTTGGTGATCGTCGAAGATCGTGCAGTGGGTCGCAACGAATCGAGTCTAGGGGAGGGAGTGGGGGCGTAAAAAAAGCGACCAAGTCGCTTTTTTTATGATTGAT
>SESG01016852.1_pt1 | contig 11336 bp, 11 predicted proteins | sample 3171421 | NCBI WGS metagenome assembly SESG01 (sample SAMN10866946, study PRJNA518727) | freshwater metagenome | biome: subpolar coniferous forest; feature: holomictic lake; material: water; isolation source: holomictic Lake 227, 6 m and 8 m depth | place: Canada: near Kenora, Ontario | collected... | reverse complement strand
AAGGAGCGCGCTCGCCAGATCATGCTGGCCGAGAACCCGACCGAGCTGCCGCCCGAAGGCAAGATCGCCGGGGGCGAGGAGTGCAAACGCTGCGCCTTCCACCACCGCTGCCAGGGTGCCCTGGTCGCTTCCGTCCCCCGCGACGTGGTGCTGATCGGCGACAACGCCATGGCTCACCTGAAAGCCCTGGTCGAGCAGCACGAGGCGGCCGATGGCCAGGCCGAGGATGCCGGCAAGCGGCGGGAAGACATCCGCGAGCAGGTGCGGGTGCTGCTGCGCGATCTCGGCACCCGCAAGGTCGAGGGCGACGGCTTCTCGATCTCCTGGTTCCCGGTCAAGGGCAGGAAGTCCTTCGACCGTAAGGCCGCCGAACGGGCCGGTCTCGATCTCGCCCCGTTCGACCGTGAAGGCGATCCCTCGGAACGCCTGACCATCACCCTGAGCTGAATCACCACCAGAGGAGCGAAGGACCATGACCAGCACCGCTGTCGCCCCCACCACCCCGGCCGGCGCGCTCGCGCACCCGCCCGGCTATGACCCTTACGCCGCCTACGGCGAGCAGGCCTCGGCCGTCAAGGTCTACATCACCTTCAAGAACGGCGAATACCTCTACGGCGCCGAGGACGAGCTGATCCCGCTCGGCACCCGCTTCATCGCCAACATGCCCGGCCTGCGGGTGGGGTGGAAGCGGTGGGCGGCCAACCGGGTCACCGACGATCTGCTCGAGCTGTTGGCCGATGGCGTGCCGCCGCGGCGCCGCAGCGACCTCGGTGATCTCGACCAGGGGTTGTGGGAACTCGACGACCGCAAGCAGCCGCGCGACCCCTGGCAATTCACCAACGAGCTGGTGCTGCGCGGCCTCGAGACCGGCGACGAGTTCGTCTTCGCCACCTCCAGCAAGGGCGGCCTCGGCGCGGTCGGCGAGCTGTGCAAGGCGTATGGCCGGCTCTACCGCCAGAAGCCGGGCCTGCTGCCGGTGATCGAACTCCAGGCCGATCACTACAACCACAAGACCTTCGGCAAGACCTACTACCCCGTGCTGAAGCTGGTGGATTGGATCGCCGAAACCGATGCCGCTGCCCCGCACGCCGAAGCCGTGGCCTCCGCTCCGGCGGTTCCGCCTGCGGTACCGCCGGCCGTACTGCCGAAGGCCCCCGAACCGCCTGCGCCGAAGCGCACCCGCTTCTGATCCTCGCCGCTGGCCCCGGATCGTCTCCGGGGCCAGCCCCTCCCGGTCCTCGGATGGAGCCCCCGCGATGCGCGATCACGATTATACCGCCGCCGCCGATTTCCTGGCCGACTTCTTCGGCTCGACTACCGAGCATGCGGTGGAACTCCGCTCCCTGCCCAATGAGCGCGGCGCCGGTCCCAACCGCCCCTTGTTCGGACGCGACCTCACCCTGGTGGACGGCCATTGCCAGCGCTGGGACGGCCCCGGCCGGGCGATGTACTTCGGCACCTTCACCCGCGTCACCGGCAGCCCCTCCGGCACCCGCGCCGACCTTGCCGAGTGCCCGGCGCTGTGGGCCGAGGTCGACACCCGGAAACTTGGGCTCGAGAAAACCATGGTGCGCCAAGCGGTGACCTCGCTGCCGCACCCGCCGAGCATCGTCATCGACAGCGGCGGCGGCCTGCATTTCTATTGGCTGCTGACCGAGGCGATCAGCGTGCGGGCCGACGATCCCGGTGCCGCCGAAACCGAGGAAAGCATCGTCGCGGTCCTCAAGCAGCTTGCCGGCATCATGGCCGGCGACACCAGCGTCTGCGACCTCGCCCGCATCATGCGGCTGCCGGGCAGCCACAACACCAAGCCCGAGGTGATGGCCACCAACGCCGACCAACCGGCCCTGGTGACGGTGTTGGCGGCGGACTGGCAGCGCCGGCATGAGTTTTCCGACCTCGTGGAGTGGCTGGATTGGCAACGGCCGGTGATCATGGCGCCGATCCCGCCGGAAAAGGGCAAAGCGGACGACAATCCCTATCTCGCCGCGGCAGCCCGGCTCGGCTTCAAACCGCCGCTCGATGTCGAGAAGGCGCTGGCCGCCATGTCCTACCTCGGCAATGGCGATAGCGGCATCCACCAGACTCAGCTTCGTGTCTCGGCCTCCCTGGTCTCCCAGGGCGTGGAGGACGATGAGATCGTCACCCTGCTGATGGCCACCACCATGCGCGCCGCCGGCCTCCACGCCCGCACCTGGAACTGGCGGCGGGAGGAGCGCTCCCTTCGCACCATGATCGCCACCGCCCGCACCAAGTTCGTCCGGCCGGTGGAAAAACCGGTCGAGAAGCCGGTGGCCGCTCCAAAATCCGAGCCCACCGACAGCGGTGATCCGGCCGCATCCCCGGAGCCGAAAAAGAAGCGCACCCGGAAGGGAGGGGCCGAGCCGGAAAGCGAAGGCGCGCTGATCGCCCGGCTCGGCGAGGCGGTGATTTCCTACTGGCTGAAGGAGCGCGGGCCGCTGATCGTCATCGCGGGAGACCCCTGGACCTACCGCGACGGCTACTGGCGTTTGTTCGACGCCACCCTGCATCACAGCCTGCGCGTCGCCGTTCAGGGGGTGATCGCCTCGGCCGGCGTTTCCCCGGTCACCAGCCTGCTCAACGCCGTTCACCGCTATGTCATCGAACGGCCGAGCCTGAACCGCGAAGAGGTGCCGTGGGACTCCTCGGGCTACATCGTCGGCCGCAACGGCGCCATCCATCCGGAAACCGGCGCCATCATCCCGCACAGCCCCGAGCTTTACGCCACCTCCCGCATCGAGGCCAACTTCGATCCGGCGGCGACCTGCCCGATCTGGCTGTCGTTCCTGGAAGCCGCCTTCGCCGACCTCGCACCGGAAGAGGCGGCCAAGTGCATCAGCACCCTGGCGGAAATCTTCGGCTCCTTCCTGATCCGCAGGAAGCGTCGTGAATTGACCAAGGCGCTGCTGGTGATCGGCCCCACCCGCACCGGCAAGAGTCAGGTCGCCTACGTCGCGCGGGGGCTGGTCGGCGGCAAGCCCAGCGGCATTCGCGCGGTGTCGCTGACCGAGCATTTCGGGGTCGAGCCGCTGCTCGGGGCTTCGGCCTGGGTCGCCGACGACGCGGTGAAGGAGAACGAATTTCTCGACGCCGAATGGTTCAAGGTCATCGTCGACGGTGCGCCGATCTCGGTGCCGCGCAAGAATCAGCAGGATTGGACCGGCTGCCTCGACATTCCGGTTTTGCTCACCGCCAACCACATGCCGCGGGTCAAAGACCAGTCGGGGGCCGTTTACAACCGCGCCCTGATCATGCGGATGACGGTGCAGCGGGCCGAAGAAGACCCGAATAATCGCAAGATCGCCGAAGAAATCATCGAAGGCGAACTGGGCGGCGTCTTCAACTGGGCGATCACCGGCTGGAAACGTCTCTCGGCCCGCCGCCACTTCGCGCCGCCGCCGGTGATGCTGAAGGCGATGAAAACCTACGTCTCCAGTAACTCCCCGGTCGCCACCTGGATGGAGGCTGCGGTTGAGCAGAACCCGGCCTACATGGTGGATCGCCGCGATCTGATCGCTTCCTTCAACGGTTGGTTTTCCCTGGAGGCGGGAGCCGAAGCAAAACCCCTCGGGGCACGGGCGCTGTTTCCGGCGATGCGCAGCGTGCTGCCCCATGTCGACGACTACAAAAGCGGTGCCGCTCGCTACCTCGCCGGGGTTCGTTTGACCGAAGAGGGGCTGGAAACCTGGCAATTATTCCTCGACAGCAAACCCGGATCAGGCTTCTCCCCGAACAGCCGCTTCGATGTCAACCGGCCGGCTCCGCCCAGGAAGCCGGCGGCCCAGAACATCCAGTCGGGTGAGCCTGCGACCAAGTCGAAAACAGTGTTTTAGCCTTGCGGATCAAGGCGATGGCGCCACACCCGGAGCCACCCGAGGAGTTGGGCACTTTGTGGGCACTTCGCGGTCCCAGAGGGTCATTTTGGGCAAAAAAATGGGTGCCATCGTCTCGATCTGTCCAACCCGTCGAAGGGTGCGGTCACTTCGATGTGTCCAAATCGACGAAGTGGCCAACGAAGTGACCGAAGGCAAGTTCATGAAAAAGCTTGAGTAAAGCTCCTTCGGACACAATAGGACACTTCTTTTATAGGAGATTCAATAATGAGTACACATGCATCATATGTGTATGCGCCATATAGGGGGGATTATAGGGCTGAGAAGTGCCCTACGGGTCTTGCCGACGTCGGTGGAGGGCGGCCATGACCGGCGTCAGCACCCCTCCCGGAGCCCTCGATCTCGCCGTCGTGATGCGGCGCGTTTCGGAGGCCGCCGCCCCCTTCGAGAGCCGTTGGACGCTGATCGCCCTGCAACGGATCGATCCCGATCTTCACGACCGACTGGTCGAGCAGCAGCAGCTTTACCACGAGGCGCTGGTCACGGGTGATTCCTCCGACGTCGAGGAACAGGCGGCGGCGATGTGCCGGGGCTGGGCGGCGGTGGCGCGGGCGATGGAAGCCGCCAGCGTTCCCGACGACGCCTATTTGCTCGGCTTTCACGGCGGCACCCGCATCGCTATCGGCGAGCAGAAACACGCCATGGCGCGCGTCCGCGAGCTTCACGGCGCCCCGGTGATCTGGATCACCCCCGACGAGGTGGCGGCGCTGGTCGCAGGCCTGGAGGCGATCAAGGGCGCCAAGTCGCTGTGGCCGGATGCCGAGATCATCCGGCTTTACCCCAAAGAACTCCCAACCGGCGATCCATAGAGGCTTTGAGCCACCAACCCCGGAGTAAAGGAGCAAAGGAGCAAAGGAGCAAAGGACCAAATAACTCCGTCGCAATTCCATGCCCTGGAGGCTTTCATGTCTATTGCTGCACTCAAGGTTGACACCGCTGAAGACAGGCATCGCCTGTCGCCGCCACCATCATCGGAGTTTCTTCATCACCCGCCGGTTATTCTCGCGCTCGATCTCGGCAGCCAGACCGGCTGGGCGCTGCGTGATCGTGCCGGCTCGATCACCAGCGGCACCGTGACCTTCCGGCCCGGTCGTTTCGAGGGCGCGGGGATGACGTTCCTGCGGTTCAGGAACTGGCTGGAGGAGGTCGCCGATCTCGCCCACGGGCTCGACACCGTGGTGTTCGAGGAGGTGCGGCGGCACGTCGGCACCACCGCCGCCCACGTCTACGGCGGTTTCCTCGCCCACTTGACCGCGTGGTGCGAGCACGAGTGCGTGCCCTACAGGGGCGTCCCGGTCGGCACGATCAAGCTCCACGCCACCGGCAAGGGCAACGCCGGCAAGGAGGCGGTGATCGCCGCCATGAAGGCCAAGGGGCACGCTCCCGCCGACGACAACGAGGCGGACGCGCTCGCCATCCTTCATTGGGCCTTGGCGCAGGGAGGCCGGCGATGACCCTGCGCTCTCCCCTCGGGCGGGTTCAGACCCGGACGCCGATCAGTGACCTCGACCTCCATGCCATGCGGCAGGCGGCGTGGCGACAGCAGGGCGTTGCCATGATCGTCGTCGCCGATATCGCCGATGACTGGCTGCGACAGGCGATCACCAACGAGGCCAACCGGCTCTACGGCCGGGGCAGGGAGGTGCTGCGATGAGCAAAGCCAAGCCCCGCAAAAAGGCCGAGCCCGGCTCGGTCACCTCGTTGCCCGGAGGCCGGAGCGCCGAAACGGTCTACGAAGCGGACCCCGATTGCCGTCCGGTGGTTCATCGCCGCGTCGTCGACAGCCTCGACCGCATGCTGCGCGCCGGCACCATCGACCAGGGCATGCACGAGGCCGCCCGCGACTTCCAGGCGGCGTTCTCTCTCGCCGGGCTGGAGACCCTGCGGGCGATGCCGCTGATCCGGGTTTTTAGCTCGAGTCGACCAGATTCCGCGCTATCCGACCGGCAAATCCAGGCGCGCAAGCGCGTTCACAAGGCGATCGAGGCGGTCGGAGGCATGGGAAGCCCCGGCGGATCGGCGGTGTGGTTCGTGGTCGGGCTCGGCCAAAGCATCCGGGAATGGGCTCTCAGGCAGGGCTGGGGAGGGCGACAAATCGAGAAGAATCAGGCACAAGGCATCTTGGTCGCGTCGCTCGGGATGCTGGCGAACTACCACGGTCACGCCCGTCCGAGGTGATGGGTAGGTGAGGCACCGCGTTTTACCCCCTGTTTTCTCGTTGACACGTGGTGACCATAAGACGTACAAAGCGATTATTCGTGAAGAGTATGTCAACAGCCCGCCCGGCAACCCCGGTGCGGGCTGTTCGAGTCTTCGGCCCTTCCCACCGGATATTCCGCCATGCCCGACGTTCTCCCCACCGGTGAGACGGCCCTTTGGCGCGCCGTGATTTTGCGGGCGTTCCAGGACGCGACCTACGGCCTGCACGGGAGCAAGCCTCGCCGCAACCCGCGCCGCCCCACTCGGACCAGTCGCCGCCACGCCGTGGAAGCCCGTGGCTGGCTGCTGGGCAGGGGCAGCTTCTTCCATCGCGTCTGCGACCTCGCCGGGTTGGACCCGGTGATGGTGCGGGCCTCGGCAGTGGTTGCAGTCACCTCGTGTGATTGGGCGCTTGGAGAGGTGATCAGGCAACCAGTACAACCGAGTTCGCAAAATCAGGGCGGAAGAGAAGAGTTTTACCCCCCGACCCTGGTAGGGGGAGGCGACACCGGTAGGGTCAAGCCCCTGAAAAATGGTTCCTCCCTAGCCCACAACCAATGAGGGCAAACCCAGCCCGGCACCCCGTTCGTCTGAAAACAAAAAAATGCGTGAACGGGTGAACGCGTGAACGGGTGAACACCCTGAACGGAAGAGCATTGCCATGGCCGAAACCGGAGAAAGCCAGCGCCAGTTTGGTCAGCGGGTTGGCCTTGCGCCCAGCCGGGTCAACAAGCTGATCAAGGAAGGCTTGCCGGTGCTGCCGAACGGCCGCATCGACACCGAGGCTGCGATCCAGTGGCTGGAGGAAAATCTCGACCCGGAACGCCGGGCCCGCGCCAAACAAGGCTCGGCCGGCGCGGTGACCGGAACCGCCGCGCCCCGGCCGACGCCGGTCAGACAAGCTCCGGCCACTCCAGCCGCGTCGGCTCCTCCCGCCGCTTTCCAACCGGCGGCTCCGGCGTCGGCGGTGGGTGCGCCGATGGCCGAGGTGCGGCGGCAGCACGAAATCGTCAAAGTTGCCCGTGCCCGCTTGCGGCTGGAAACCGAAAAAGGCCGGCTGATCAACCGCGACGAGGTCAAGGTGGCGATTTTCAACCGCGCCCGGCGGGAGCGCAACGCCCATCTGGCCTGGGGGCTGCGGGTGGCGCCGCAACTCGCGGCCGAACTCTCGGTCGATCCCGCCCTGATGTTCACCGCCCTCGACCGGCATCTGCGCGAGCATCTGGCCGACCTCGCCCGGACGCCGCTGCTGGAACTGCCGGAATAGCGCTCGTGACCGCTCACCGGCCCCTGATCGTCGACGACGGGCTGATCGCCCGTCTCGGCGATGGCGACACCCTGGTGCTGCCTTCGGTCACCGCCTTGCGGCTGCTCGGAGTGGACCGCAACAGGGCGGTGATCTCGGTCAGTCTCTCGACCTTCATCAAGGGCGCCGGAATCATCCTGGTTCAGGACGACGGCGCTGGCGGGGTGATCATGACGGCTTCGCAGACCAACACGACCCGCTTGCTCGGCGACGACGGCGCGGCCCTGACCGGCAGCGCCACCGATCCCGCCTGGGACGGTGTCGCCCCGTCCTCGAGCTGGACCGCGATCTGGAAAACGATGGTCGCCCGGCTGGAAGCGATCCGTCTGCTGGTTGCCGGCACGCTCAAGGTGGACGGCAGCGCCGTCACCCAGCCGGTGAGCCCGAAGCAGTTCTGCCCGACCAGCACGGTAAAACTCGCTCCGCTGCTGAGCAGCGTCAGCGCCGCTATCCCGACCGGGACCACGGCGCTGCGCATCTACAACTCCGGCCCGTCGCTCGCCTTCGTCCGCTGGGGCACCGGCGCTCAGACCGCCACCGTCAACGATCTGCCCCTGGCCTCGGGCGTCACCGAGATGTTCGGCAAGGCCAGCGCCAACGATACCGTGGCCGCCATAACCACCGGCATGGCCACCCTCTACGTTTCCGCCGGCAACCGGGTGTAAGCGATGGACGCCTCTTTCGACGCCGCCCAGTGGGCCGACCTGCTGTGGCGCGACGGCTCCGCGCCCGAGCCGACCCTGACCGTTTCGGCCTGGGCCGACCAGCATCGCATCCTGCCCGATCTCAGCGCCGAGCCCGGCCAGTGGCGGACCACCCGCGTGCCGTACCTGCGCGAGATCATGGATTGCCTCTCCGCCTGCAACCCGGTGGAGCGGGTGGTGCTGATGAAAGGCGGCCAGTTGGGCGGCACCGAGTGCGGTCTGAACTGGATCGGCTACGTCATCCATCACGCGCCCGGCCTGATGCTGCTGATCATGCCGACCCTGGACGCGATCAAACGCAACACCACGGCGCGCATCGACCCGATGATCGCGGCGGCACCGATGCTGGCCGATCTGGTGGTCGAGCCGCGCGCCCGCGAGCCCGGCAACAGCCAGTTCCGGAAAATATTTCCGGGTGGGCAGCTGGTGATGGTCGGCGCCACCAGCGGCGTCGGCTTGCGCTCGACGCCCGCCCGCTATCTCTTCCTCGACGAGGTCGACGCCTATCCGGGCGATGCCGGCGGCGATGGCGATCCGGTGGCGCTGGCTATCCAGCGCACCGTCACTTTCCGGGGCCGGCGCAAGGTGTTCCTCTGTTCGACGCCGACCCTGAAAAACCTCAGCCGGATCGAGAAGGCGTACCTGGAATCCGACCGCCGCCGCTTCGAGGTGCCCTGTCCCCGCTGCGGCGACTATGCCGTGATCGAGTGGAGCCAGATCGAATGGCCGGAGGGCCAGCGCCACCTTGCTCGCCGCGTCTGCCCGCACTGCCACGGCTTCGCCGAGGAGCGGGAGAAGCCGCAGATGCTGGCCGGCGGGCGCTGGGTCGCGGCATCCGAGGGCGACGGCCGCACCGCCGGCTTCCACATCTCGACGTTGTACAGCCCGTTCGAGACCTGGGCCGAGATCGCCCAGGAGCACGGGCAGGTTCATCGCGATCCGCCGCGTCTGCAAGCCTGGACCAACAACAAGCTGGGCGAGACCTGGGAAGATCAGGCCGGCGAGGCGGTGGACGCCGATCCGCTGATGGCCCGGCGCGAACATTGGGGGCTGTTGCTGCCGGCCGGCGTTGCCGTGCTCACCGCCGGTGTCGACCTCCAGGGCGACCGCATCGAACTCCAGGTGGTCGGCTGGGGCCGGGACGAGGAGTGCTGGATCGTCGACTACAAGGTGATCTGGGGTGACCCCTCCGGCCCGAAGGTCTGGGCCGATCTCGATTCAGCGCTGTATGCCACCTACGCCCACAGCCGCGCCGTGCCCGATCTCGGCATCCGGGCGGTGGCCATCGACACCGGCGGCCATCACACCAAAGCCGCCTACGAGTTCTGCCGCACCCGGCTCGCCCGGCGCATCTGGGCGATCAAGGGCCGGGGCGGTCCCGGCATTCCGGTCTGGCCGCGCCGCCCGAGCCGCTCCAACAAGGGAAAAATCCCGCTGTTCATCGTCGGCGTCGATGCGGTGAAAGATGCCCTGTTCGCGCGCCTCAAGCTCACCGAGGCCGGTCCCGGCACCATCCACTTCGGGTCCGACCGCGACGTCGACTATTTCCGCCAGCTCACCGCCGAGAAGGTGGTGACCCGCTACGAGCGCGGCCGTCCGGTGCGGATGTGGCAACCAAAACGCGAGGGAGAACGCAACGAAGCGTTGGACACCATGGTCTACGCCACCGCCGCCCTCCAGGGGCTGATCACCATGGGGCTGCGCCTCAACTTCGAGGCAGCCGCCATGCTCGGTGCGCCCGAGAAGACCGGCGACAGCAAGCCGGTGCCCCGGCAGCCGGTGCGGCGCAGAGTCATCGATAGCCGGTACATGGGTTCCTGAGCGACGGGGATTGTCAACATGACCGATCTGAATTTCATGGCCGACCGCATCGAGCGGCGGCCAGTCGAACGGCTGTTGCCTTATGCAACCAATGCCCGCACGCATTCCGAGCAGCAGGTTGCTCAGCTGGCGTCGGCCATCGTCGAGTTCGGTTTTACCATCCCCTGTCTTGTCGACGAGCGCGGTATTCTGATTGCCGGCCACGGCCGGCTCGCGGCGGCGCGCAAACTCGGTTTGGCCGACGTGCCGGTGATCCGTCTCTCGCACCTCACCGACGCGCAGGTTCGGGCGCTTCGTCTGGCTGACAACCGCTTGGCTCTGGCGGCAGGATGGGACGAAGAGGTGCTGGCCGCGGAATTGGCGCGGTTGCAGGAAGACGACTATGATCTCGCGCTGACCGGCTTCGACGACGGTGAACTGGACCGGCTGCTGGCGTCAACCGGTGACGGAGAGGACGCAGGCGGCGAAGCGGGAGGCGACGAGGAGGTTCCCGAACCTCCGGCGGTTCCGGTCAGCCGCCGCGGCGATTTGTGGGTTCTGGGCGGCCATCGGCTGCTGTGCGGCGACAGCACCGACGCCGCCGACGTTCAGCGGCTGATGAATGGCGAACGGGCGGCCCTCTTCGCCACCGATCCACCCTATCTCGTCGATTACGACGGCACCAATCATCCCGGCGCCGACACGCGCGGCACCAAGAACAAGGACTGGGGCGACAGCTACGGCGTGACCTGGGACGATGCCGACCAGGGGCCGGACCTCTATCGCGGCTTCATCCGTGCCGCGGTCGATCACGCGATCCTGCCCAATGCCGCCTGGTACTGCTGGCACGCCTCGCGCCGGCAGGCGATGCTGGAAGCGGTGTGGGTCGAGTTGGGCGCCTTCGTCCACCAGCAGATTATCTGGGTCAAGAACCGGGCGGTGCTGACCCGCTCGTTCTATCTCTGGAAGCACGAGCCCTGCCTGATGGGCTGGCTCAAGGGCCACAAGCCCGAGCGGGTGTCCGAGGACTACCTCCCGTCGGTCTGGAGTATCGATACCCCCGACGGTGCCGACCGTCCCGACCACCCGACCCCGAAGCCGCTCGATTGCTTCGCCATCCCGATGCGCCAGCACGTTCCGCGCGGCGGCCTCTGCTACGAGCCGTTCAGTGGCTCGGGCTCGCAGATCATGGCCGGGGAGCAGACCGGGCGCCGCGTGTTCGCGATGGAGATCAGCCCGCAATACGTCGATGTCGCGGTGCGGCGCTGGCAGACCGCCACCGGCGAAGTCGCCATCCTTGATGGGGATGGACGGTCGTTCGATGACATCGCCGCCGGCCGGGGCGAGTTGGGCTAGGCACCGTTCAAAAGCGTGTGATTTATCAAAGGGCCGTGGAGTGCCCCCCGTTTGGAC
>SESG01002709.1_pt1 | contig 11336 bp, 8 predicted proteins | sample 3171421 | NCBI WGS metagenome assembly SESG01 (sample SAMN10866946, study PRJNA518727) | freshwater metagenome | biome: subpolar coniferous forest; feature: holomictic lake; material: water; isolation source: holomictic Lake 227, 6 m and 8 m depth | place: Canada: near Kenora, Ontario | collected... | reverse complement strand
ACAGCGACACCAACCCCGATGCCTACGGGTTCCCCACCCCGCGCGCCTGGGAAATGGTCAGCGACCTCATTAAGCGATTTGCCAACGGGCACGCGCTGGTCAACATGAGCGGCGCCATCGGCCAAGCCACCGCCGCCCTTTTCAACGGCTTTCTCAAAGTCTATGAAGAGGAAACCAAAGGCGACTACAAGTCGATCCCCGCCGTACTCAACGGGGATGTCAAACCCAAGCCCTTCAAACGCGACGAACCCGGCCGCGCTTACTCCGTAGTCGCACGGATGGTAGCCCACGGCCGCAAAAACACCGGCGACTGCGCCAAGATTGTCGGTTTCCTGCTCTCCAACATCTGGGACGAAAATCTCGAAATCGCGCGCATTTGCCTCTCCGACCTCAACGCCTGCCTCAAGGACAAAAACAACCAGCCCCACCCCGACTTTTCGAAAGCGGTAGCCACCCACGCCAAAGGCATCAACCAGGTGTTTCGCGGAATTATCTAAACCCGCCTCCCCTCGCAGCACCGTGGGGGCGCGCCCGCCCCCACCAACCAATTCAAAACCCATAAAACGTCATGCGCGTCACCGCCCCGGCCGGAAGGCCGCTGTCGCCCGCGCTATTTTCTGCCAACGCTTTATGGCTTCCCAATTAGGCGGAACTCGCTGTTCCGCTCATGCCGGGACCCTGGCAGGTACCCGAAAGGAGGCCGTCGCGCCACAAACCGGCGGCCTCCTTCATTGCCCACCAGCACCGCAGCAAAACTGCCGCACAGCCGACACCACATGCACTTACAGATCATTGAGCCGACCGAAGCCCAACAGTACTGGATCAACGCTACGCCCAAGTCCCGCCGTCCAGCCAGCCCCAGGGTCTGGACCCAGGCGCGGAACACCCCTCCCACCACCACCTGGACCAACCCGCTTAACAGCGGCACCAGCCGCATCCACACCACCATTGCGGTCGAACACAGCCCGCAAGCCGCGACCGCGCTCCTATCCACCGGAACCGTGCTCCGGCTGGAATTCTCTAACTACCGGCCAAACGTTCCGCTCATGTGGGAAGAGCGCCAAGGAACTTGGCACCCCATTTGCGGACAAAACGAAGAACTCAGCATTCCGCTGCAAAACCGAACCTACCGCGTCGACCCCACACAAAAAAGCATTCAAAACGCCACACAGGTCGTTCGCACAAACGCGGCAAATTACCTGGCCGGCACCCATTATCAGATTTGGCCCACGCACGGAGTCTGGTCCTTCGACCTTCCCCTAAAAACTCTGCACACCCGACCAACGTCTGCCAACTGGACGGCCTCACACATTATCACGACACCCATCAAAACGCTGCTGCGTGACCGGCAAGAACTGCGGGAACTGCCGTTTAAGGAAATCTTAGGCCGCACCCAGCACAGTCCCACAACCCCGCAACTGCCCGCCATCAGCCGTGCCATTTGGAACGCGATCAACGACCCCGGCTCCGCGCTAACCCCCACTACCGATCTCGCCCACATTCTGGATCAATACAATCCGCTCATCCGCAAACCCACAACGACCCAACAACCCAACGGGCACTGGAACCAAACCCTCTCCTCCCACATCCTCAACAGCCGCTATCTGCACCCCAACCTCCACCGTTTTCTCAAATGGCTGGACTGGGAACAGCCCGACCATAGCTACGGCTACAGCACGCGAAGTCCCGAATTACTACTCAGTACCGCAATCTCCGCAGGCCTCCGGCCTGCGACCTGGTTTATCCACGAAACCAACACTACCGAAGCCGAAATGTTCCTCTGCCTAAGCCAACCGTTTCTGGACGACCTCACTTGGCAGCAACTGCTCGAGACACCCCGACCCAAACCCAGTAATTACGACGGAAAAACCACGCTGGCCATTGAAACCTGGCTTCCGACAATAATAAAAGCAGACACGACGCTAGACACACTCGTGGCCAAACTAAACGACGCCGATTTTCTCGCCGCCAAACCATTCGACGCCCTGCTCCTGGAACTCATTTAACCCATTATGGAAACAACCACCCTCGACAGCAACAATCCCTCCCGCCGGCTAAGCAAAGCGACCTGGCGCCTGATCGAAAACGACCCCTTCCTCGGCTTCCTGGCGGTGGACATTCCGTCGGAACTGATCGACGACACCCACCCCCTCGCCAAACAATGCAAAACCGCCTGCACCGATTACCGCAAGATCTACTACCATAAGGACTTCGTCACCCAGCTGACCGATCGCGCGTTCCTCTTCGTAGTGGCCCATGAGGTCTGCCACGTGCTCATGCGGCATTGCGAGCGGGGAAAACACCGCGACCGCGAGCGTTGGAATACCGCGACCGACTATGTCATCAACGGCAAGCTCGACGACACCTACGTCAAAAGCAACAACCACACCCAGGTCGCCGAATTCCCCACCATGCCGGACGCCAACGGCGTCCGGCGCCCCATCGGGGTGCTCAAAGAGGAGTACAAAAAGCTGGTCAGCGAACAAGTTTACGAGCTCCTGGGCCAACCCCCTGCGATCAAAGTAAAAATCGGTGGCAGCGGCAAAAGCGGCGCGTCCGGAGCCGACAAAAAGGAAAACGAAAAGAACTGGGACGTCATCATTGAAAACCCCGAAACGCTCACCGAAAACGAAACCGAAGCCATTACCCGGGAAATCAGCGAGCGCATGGCCAGTGCATTGGCCAAAGCCCAACAACACCGCCACAATCGTGCCCAGGGCACGCAACCCAGCGACTGGGAACGCATGGCTGAAGAAGGGTTCAAGCCGCAGGTCAACTGGATCCAACACCTGCGACAGACGTTGCAAAGTCGCGGCCGCGGACTCCTTACCTGGCGCCGCCCCAACCGCAAAATGCTCCCGCACGGGTTTTACCTGCCCAGCAACATCGGCATGAGCTACGGCGTTATCGGCGCGGTCATCGACACCTCGGGTTCGATCATGACCGAAGAAATCAGCCAATATTTAGCGGAACTCAATGCGCTCCTTTCGATGGGCCGGGAAGTAGCCATCCACCTTTGGGCCTGCGACGCCGATGTCCACTACGTCGGTGAATTTGGCACCTACCGACGCATCCCGCACAATATCGGCCTAAAAGGCGGCGGCGGCACTGATTTTCGCCCCGCCTTCGAAGCGGCACAAAAGGTGCCCAACCTGCACACGTTGATCTATTTCACCGACACCTACGGCACTTTTCCGGAGAAAGAACCATCTTTCCGCACCGTCTGGGTCATCCCTGATTACCACGGCAAAACCGTGCCCTTCGGCACCCAAATCCGGATCCCCGTCGAAAAACAATAACCCGCCCAACCCAACCGCGCCGCCCTCGCCGAACAAAAACGGACGCACTACCATGCAAATCGTCAGCCTCGAACAAGCACTATTCCTTGTTGGTTCACTTCGCCAAGAACGCCAAAACCTTTGCGGAACCAACCTCCCCCCCATACCACCGGACAGCGATATCATAAAAAAGTGCCAAACAACCCCGCACTTCCACACCATCAAAAACCCGGCCGGCGGACCGGAAGAAAACTGGGCGCAGATCGTACTATTCGAACGTTCCGGCAAAACCGCGCACGGCCGCGCCATCGCCTTCTACACCGGTGGCCTCTGCCTCTACTATCCCAATCAACGCACCCACAACAGCGGCATACCGGTAATACAACGTTGGACCAAAGCCGCCGACGGCACCCACAGACTCCAGCCTTTGCTCGGCTCCCCGCAAGCCCGGGTGCTGACCGACGAAACCGGGCAGGAAACCACAATTGCGCCCCCGGACTGGGTCAAACACGCCTACGGGCGTCCGCTCTACGTCAGCAAAACACGGGGGTACGAACCGCGGTTCATCAACACCACCTTCCCCACCCGCTCCGACTACCGCTATCGGACAACTTCCTGGGACAACGTATTCGAGATCTATCGCGCTGCGCGCAACTTGCCCCTGGACACCGTCTGGCCGCAATTCCACACGTTGTCCGCAGAACAACAAAACAATTGTGTTAACGCCTGGGGCCTGGACGGCGAAAACGCCACGCCCGCGCTTTCCCTGATGCTCATCAAGCACCTCGAAACCGGACAAACACTAGATCCCAATAAAACCTTGGGGGAACTTGCCGACACGCTCAATCTCTGGACGCTGCGCACCGGCAATACCACGCCAGGCAACAGTGTTTGGACCTCGCTCATCACCACGATAACCAAGCACAACAGCGCGGCCGCCGGCCCATGGACCGAGGCGGCCATGCGCTTGCCAAACACGACCCTCACGATCCAGGCTTATTTTGAACACGTCGCGCAAACGGCCTGCGACATACCAGCCATCTTCGACAATCTGCCGCCCCCTTCCGCCACCGCCGGCATCGGAACCAAAATAAACGCGCAGTTCCTAACCACAATTCCGGTTAGCTTCTTCACTGAAATAACATGGCGCCAGATCTTAAACACCGTGCAGCCCAGCAGCACCAAACTAGACGCCACTCCCCTGCCCTGGACCTTGCCGGAGAACATCGAAGCCGCGCTCGAGCAACTCAACCGCCCCGACATTCTGGACAGCCCGGCGCTCATCCACCTCTGGCTTAAAGCCATCTGAACAATTTATGGACACACTCAAAGAACACTTGGAAATCAACGAAGAAGAGGCGGCCTTGGCGGACCATTGCCAGCCCTTGCCACCCACCGCCCCCCAAACGCAATTTCTCGTCATACGCGGCACACCCGAGGTGCGGGCCAAACTAGACCTGCGCACGCTCCAAATTTACTCCGGCGACACCACCCGCCTCGTCGAATCCCAGGAAGGTCCTTGGTACTGGCTGCTCATCGACCTCGCCACCGTGTCCGCCGCCACGGTCCAAAATTTGCGGGACGCCGTCGGCGAGGACATTTGGGCGGACGCCCCCGCCAGCTTATGGGACCTGGGCCACCCCCTTAACGAATTGTGGAAACACAAAGGTTCCCTCGATCTCCGCTAAACCCAAACGCAACATGCCAAAGCCTGTATTACTCATCGACGGCAACAACGTCATTACCAAGGCGGCCTTCGCCATCAAAGAATCCATCATGGCCGGACACCCGAACAAACGCCCGGTGGGCGCGGTGATATCCTTCCTCAAAACCATCAGGAACATCGCCCAGGAAGTCGACGCCGCTGACGCTTTCATTGCCTGGGACACGCAGCGGAGCCAGTATCGTCAAAACCTCCTGTCCACCTACAAAGCGCACCGGGACCAGAGCCACCCCAAACTGATCGAAGCGCGCCAACAGATCCCGGAAGCAAAGCGCTTATGTGACATGCTGGGAATCCGCAGCATCACCCATCCGCTCCTGGAAGCCGATGACATCATCGCCTGGCTGGCCTATCTGCAACCGCCCGACTACCCAATCGCCATCCTGAGCAACGACGGCGACCTGGCCCAAATCCTCGCCTGGCGGCCAAATGCCACGCTCGTCAGCAACGATCGGCGCATAACCACCCCCACGTTCCAGGACACTTTCACTGTCCCGCCCGAACGCTACTTGGAATTCAAAGCGCTCCAGGGCGACAGCTCCGACAATATTCCCGGCATTCCCAAAGTGGGCCCGGTAACTGCCCGGGAAGCCATCCGCGAAAGCCCAACCGTGGCCGACCTCAAGAAATGGATCCAAGCCAAGTACGAAGCGGACAAGACCCGGCAACAAAAACTAAAGCTGCCGACGGTCATCGATTCCTACCTCGACATTTTTCACCGCAACCTCGACCTGATGAATTTGCGCACCTGGGAACAACCGCAGCCCTGCGCGCCACCCATCAACACCTGGGCACAAGTAACGTTGGCCACCGTAACCACCAACGAACGAAAGACCGCCGAGTTCGCCGATTACTGCAATTACCACGGCTTGCCCTCGATCGGCAAATTCTGTCCCGAGTGGGTCGAAGCGTTCCCCTGGCTCCGACGCGCGCCCGGCCAAAACTATCTCCTATAACGGGCGTGCCCACCGCCCAGCGCACATCCGTAACCCCAACGACACCAAGCGCCAGCGCTTTCCGGCTCCGACGCAAGGCCAGCGACCCCACAGAATTTTCTCATGAACACCCATTTCATTCTCTCCGCTGACCTACAAAGCGGAAAAACGCAGTACGGCAACGTGGAGCGGCAACGCGACATCGAACACATTTTTCGCTATCTTTGCCAGCTCGCCACCCACGAAAAAGCGGGGCTCATTATTGCCGGCGACTTCTACGACGAACCCCAGCTTGTCGCCGAACGACTTCACAACGCCCTCGACGAAGCGCGCCAGGCCCGGCAGCAAGGCTCCTGGATCGCCGCCATTGACGGCAACCACGACGGCAGCCGCAGAAGCTGGTTTGCCTTCCCCGAATCGCCCATCGAATCCATGGACGGCAAAATCATAGAGGTCAACGGCTGCCGCATCGGTTTCCTCGACTACCGCGACCGCCCCCAGCTGGAGGCCAAATTACAGGAATGGCTCATTTTGCCCAACCGCCCCCACGTGATTATCGGGCACCAAATGTTCGACAACCTCGCCCCCATGAAAGGGCTGGGGCAATTCGGCGCCGACACCCTCGCCAAACTGGGCTGGACCGATGTAACCTTCTTCCTGGGCGACCTGCACACCGCGTGCGACTGGCACGACCCCGCCCAAAGGATCGAAGTCGTCTACCCCGGCTCCCCGGAAATGACGGCCCAAAATGAGGGCAAACACAAATCCAAACGGAAAGGCGATTGGGAAGACACCACCCAATACGCTATCCGCTGGACCCCCTCGCCCCAATGGCCACAACAGTGGGAACACATCGCGCTGCCGGCCCGGCCCTGGCGCCACACCAACATCAACACCTTCCGGGCCAACTGGGAAGACGGGCTCAAGGCATTTCTCGAAGAAATCCGCGCGGTTCCGACCAAAGACAGCCACCAGCGCAAGCCGGTGGTCAGTCTGGTCATCCACTGCAACACGCAGGAAGCACTCAAACAAACCTACTGGGATACCTTTTGCAAAGCTGCGCATAGCGCCAGCCTGACCTTCTTACCCGTTGTCGTACAACATCGCGAAAGCATTGAAATCAACGGGGGCCTGGAGCCGGTCCACCTCGAGCAAATCGCCGACCAACCCGAACTCAATACCGACGACGCAACCGCACAAGCCCTCCAACTGCTCGCAGAACAAACCGCGGACCACCCCGACCAACCCCTCGTAATCGAGCTGGCGCAGACCGCCCTCAAACCCAACAAAGCCGAAATCAAAGAGTTGGTACGCACCAAATTAAACCTGGACGGCGCCGAGCCCGACCGCCACTAACGCCACACCCAAACCACCACCCACCCATGCGCATCCGCAGCCTTAACCTACACCACTGGGGTCCGATCAAACAGCTCGAGACCCAATTCAATCCCGAAGCCAAAATCATTGTCCTGCACGCCACCAACGGCGCCGGCAAAAGCACCTTCATCCGGGCGATCGGCAACCTGCTGTCGTGGCACCGCGGCGGCAACACGTGGGGCGCGCAGGAAAGCATTTCCACCGGCGAAGAATCGGCCACGTTGGAAATGATCGTGGAAAACAGTGCCGGCGAACAAATTGAGCTGCGTAAAACTTACCAGCGCGACGGAAAGACCCTCATGGAGTCGTTGGGCACCGCGGGCACATTGAAGCACAGCGACAAAATCCGCGCTGAACTCATCCGCATGTTTGGTGCCGACCCCCAAGACTACCTCAATGTGCTAATTGCCAAACAGCAGGCGATCGGCGACCTCCTGCACGCCGACCCCGCCGTACGCGAACGGGAATTCCTCAAGCAGGTCAACCTCACCAACATCGTCGAAGCGGAGGCCAAGCTCCTGGAATGCAGCCGCACCATCAACCTGGCCGAAGGCACCGAAGCCCTGCAAAACCAGGCCGAAGAAAATCTTGCGGTCCGCAAAAACAACGTGGCGGCCCAGGAAAAAAGCCTCCACGAAAACACCCAAACCCGCAACCTGCTCGAACCGCTTCACCAGGCATACACCACGTGGCAGACGGTCAAACAACAAAAGACTGCCTACACCGCCCAGCAGGAAAAAGTCAACCAGCTCACGGCCCAGCTGCAACCGCTCATTCAAAAGGTCAACGAACGACTGGGAACCCTGACCCGCGACGGAATCCCAACCGAACAAAACCGCCTCGTAACCCGCCAGTCGGCCATCCGCCAAGGTCAACACCAGATCGCGGAAATCGCGCAATACCAAGCCGCCGGCCAGCAATACGAGCAGAGCGAGCGCAGCCTTACCACCGCTAAAACCGGCGCCGCCGCCTTCGGCCCCGAGCAAGAGGCGGAACTGGCCAAATTCAACGCCACCAGCGAGATCTTTCGCGCGACCATGGCCCAAGAACGAAGCCGCCAAACGTCCCTGAACACGCTGACCCAGACGCTCACCGACCACCCAAGCCACAAAGCCACCCGTCCGCAGCTCGAACAACGCAAACAATGGCAGGAAGAACTGCTCAACATCGAACGGCGCAAAGCCGAGCTGGGTGCCCTCCACGGCAGCCGCACCCGCGCCTGCCAACAACACCAAACGCTCACCAACGAAAAAAACCGGCTGACCTTTGCCCTCCAAGCCACCCCCATTGCCACCGCACCCGAAAGGATGGCGGCGTTCGACAAAAACATCCTGACCCATTGCCGCAAAGAACTCATTCAACAGACACTCTCCACCTGGGGGACCCCCGGGGCGCGCTGCCCCGTCTCGTTCATCGAACTGAGTCCGCAGTTCACCGACGCCAAAGCCCGCACGGAACAAGCCCTCCGCGAACTTAACGCCAACGTGATTGGCAACACCCCCAAAGCCGATTACGACGTCTACCTGCAGCTGAGCAACAGCTGCACTGCCATCACCGCACAAATCGCGGCGAGCCAACAAGAAATCCAGCATCTGAACGAGCAAATCAACAAACTCACACCCCTCGTAGACCCCACCCAAATCAAATCGCTGCAAGACCGCATCCGCGCCGACCAAGAAACCGAACACCACTTCCGCACCCTGGAAGTGCAAAAAGCCCAGCTCGAACAACAACTCAAAACAACCCAAACCCTATTGCCCTTGGACCTTGCCGTCGTCCAAAAGCAGCTCGACGAGCAGCAGAACGCCGCCAAAAAACTCGAGGAGCAAAAGGCCAAAGCCGCCCACCAGGCCAAGGAAGCACAAACCATCGAAGCCCAGCGGACCAAGCTCCAACCCTACTACCTGGTCTGGAACCGCCGCCAACAGGAACACCAGACCTGGCGGGACCACCACCCCGACCTCCTGGGCACCGACCTCCTGGTCGAACTCGAGAACACCACCCGCCACATCGGCGCCCTGCAGGAAACCACCAATCTGATCACGCACGAAACCCGGCTCCAAAATGATTACCACCGCGAAGCCAAACAACTCGCCGAGCTCTCCGTAACACCCGATCCCGCCATTCCGCTCCTCCTGGCAGAATCCGGAGAACCGCAATACCAAAGCGCCCTCACCCAGGTCAACCAAACCAAAACCCTGCTCAGCGTTTACCGCGGCGAACTGGCGCTCGCCGAACAAGCGGTGCAAAGCGCCCGCCAACACCACACCGAATTCCGCCACCAACGCCGCATCAAAGACGCCCTGCTCCTGGCCGCCAGCAAGCTCAATTACGAGCAGATTCCCCGCCTCATTGTGCAAGGGGAATTCAATCACATCCTCGGGCTCACCAACACCTTGCTCCGGGATATGAAGATGGACATCAGCCTCAGCCAACAAAACTTTGAAGTCTTCGCCTCGCTGAACAAACCCGGACTGGGCATGGTTTACAACCGCGCCAGCCTCCTCTCCGGCGGCGAAAAAACCATCACCGGCACCGCCATGCGGCTCGCCGCAAAACGACGGCTCGCGGCCCCCTTCAATTTCATGATCCTGGACGAACCCAGCACCAGCGTGGCCCAGGACAACATGGAAAAGGTCTATGACTTCATGCTCTGCGTCAAAGGACAACTGCAGGTGCTCGGCATCCAACAACTCATCCTTTCTGACCACCACCCCAAAATGCAAAACGTAGCCGACCAAATCATAACCTGGTGATGTACCGCGTGGCGGTGCGCTGGCCGCATTCTATTAATCCGCTCGGCTAGCCACCGTCTTAAGCAGCCGGCACAACGGAGGCAGCCCCGCCCCTTTGCCGGCTTCCGCAAACACGCTTATCACTCGGTTTCCCGCTCGATGCGGCGCACGAAAGTCCTTTCACGTTTCGCATGAAAACACTCTTCAATTTGGCAAGCGCACCCACTCATTCTGAACTTTCTATGCTTTGCAAGTGGCTATGCCCAAACAAGATGTATGCTTTTAGTCCCGGCGTTGAAGCGAACTGGCCGGTCAACAATGGCAGAATAACACCCCCCATTGACGCATAATAACACAGTCACTATGGACACGAAAACACAGTTCAGGAGTTGGCCTTCCAAACCGCTGGAGCCGTCGGAGACCTATCTGAACCACATGGAAGCCGTTTACACCCACGATGCATATAACTCGCTTTCCATTGAAGGTTATCGCGTCACACCAGAGTTAATCGAGAGCATCCGTTCAGGCTCGTGGAATCCTAACGAAAATGCGCAAGACCAACAAGAAATTGCAGCCATGGCGGCCAAGGGCTACCTCGCTGCGTTCCGAATGGTCAAAAAGAGCGTGGCCTGCGTACTCCAACGAGAGCGCGCCGGCCAGGTATTTCACCGGGATTATGCGAGTCGGTTCGGGCGGGCTTATTGCAGTCCTATCACCTCGCCGGCCACCGCAGCGCACCAGTCTACATACGCGCTTCGCGCCATGTCCCGCCCCCCCATGAAGCGGTTAATGCCGCCATGGGTGCCCTGCTTGATTTGCTGCAAAGCGAGCAGAAACCAATCGTCCGCGCTGTCCTGGGACACTGGCTTTTCGGATTTATTCATCCCTACATGGACGGAAACAGCCGCATGGCCCGATTTCTGATGAACTTGATGATGGCCTCCGGCGGGTATCCGTGGACCATTGTGCGCACCACGCGGCGGAAGGAATACCTGGCGGCGTTGGACGCCGCCTCAACCGACCAAAACATCGCGCCCTTTGCCGAATTCATCCGCGACGAGATGCGCGTCGATTGGACGAAAGAACCCGCACGTAAATAACTGCCCTGCTCATCCGAACAGTTCGGCCTGGTGATGTTCGAACAACGGCAGCGAGTTCGTCTGCGATCGCGCGCGTTTCGGAATCCAACCCGAACCGCTCACTCCGGATTACGCCACCTGGTAAGATAAACGCAGCCGTGGCCGAAACCGGCCATAGACCGTTCCTCCAACACACCAACACCCCCGTG
>SESG01000817.1_pt1 | contig 11337 bp, 11 predicted proteins | sample 3171421 | NCBI WGS metagenome assembly SESG01 (sample SAMN10866946, study PRJNA518727) | freshwater metagenome | biome: subpolar coniferous forest; feature: holomictic lake; material: water; isolation source: holomictic Lake 227, 6 m and 8 m depth | place: Canada: near Kenora, Ontario | collected... | reverse complement strand
CGTTAGAACGTGAGCGATCTTTTTGGTTGTCATTAGCACTTACAAAGATCTTGCTCGGCAACGCCAGCAAGAGCCTGCTCTACATGTTGGCCACAACCTGACCATGTAATTTTCTTACAAACAAAACAAGTAGTACGTGAACACATCTTTAATTCTCCCTCTATAAATGACTAGAAGGAAAAACTAACATACCCCCGGGGGTATGGTCAAATACCCGTAATCTTTACCGCTGCTAGAGCTACCCCAGCCACAATTACCCAGGCAATCATTCCCATAGCCATTGGGCGCGGTCCGATAGCTCGAATCGATTTCCATCTCACACCTGAGCCAAGTGCAACTAAACCCGCACCAAGCATGAGTTTGCTGGTGAAAACAATGTCAGCGAGTAAGCGGGCGTTGAGATCTACTATGTTGTGAAAGGTTGCAACTGCAATAAAACCAAGTACAAAGTATGGAATCAATGGAATTTTTGCGGACGCAGTTTCAGTTTTACCTTGAGACGTTAACCAGCGGCGGTGACGAATAGATAAGATCAAAACAATTGGCGCCAATAGGCAAACTCTTGCAAGCTTTACAACGATTGCATACTTATCAGCACTATCACCCCACACTGACGCTGTTGCGACTACCTGGCCTACGTCATGAACGGCAGCTCCTGCCCATGAACCAAACTCTCTTGTATCTAAGTTGAGAGAGTGTCCGATAAGAGGAAGTAAAAAGATTGAAAGCGTTCCGCACAGTGAAATTAATCCAATTGCATAAGAAGTTTCTTCTTCAGTAGCACGCGTTTGCGGACGAATAGCAGCAACCGCGGTCGCCCCACATACCCCAAATCCAACGCCAATGAGTAAACCAAGGTCGCCAGACATCTTAAATAACTTGGATAAACCCAGAATTCCAAAAATTGTAAAACTAACTACAATTGCAACTGTGATTACGCCTTTAACTCCGATTTCACGAAGTGAAGCAACGCTTACTTGTGCTCCAAGTAAAGCAACCCCAATTCGCATAATTGTCTTACTTGAAACTTTTGTTGCCGGTCCAGCAAATGTCGGCCATTGAATAAAGTTTGCAACAAGAAAACCAAAAGCCACGCAAAGTGCCAGTGGGCTGATTGCAGATTGAAGATGATTTATTTCAAAGGCAACTGCTACAAGTGCAGCGATTAAGGCAAATCCCGGTATGTAAGTTTTAACCACTTAAATTCCTAACTTTGCGGACCAGTTTTTCAACTGCTCAGAAACTTGATCAGTAATAGTGATTTCATCATCTGCATTTAATTTCTCTGGATTAACTCGGTTTGAGCCTGGTAAACGACCTCCGGCAGCTTTGACTTCTTGGGCAAATTCAACTGTTCTGCCAGTGTTTCCATCTACCGATAATTTTGATGCATCTATTGCAATCACAAAGTGAGAAATCTGTTGAGGTAATGCATCTTGATCGGCTGCAAACATATCCGGAATATTTTTCGCCAACGTTGGACCGATTAACATGCCGGTTAGCGACTCAACTAAAACTGCAATCGCATAACCCTTAACTCCGCCAAGTGGTGCAAGCATTCCAGCAAGCGCTTCTTTCGCATCAGTAGTTGGTGCACCATCTTTAGTAAAAGCCCACCCTGGTTCTAGTTCGGCACCAGCTTGTGCTTTCGCCTGGATTTTCCCGCGTGCAACAGCGCTCGTTGCTAAGTCAACAACTGTTGGAGGATCTGTTGGAATACCAGCGGCTATAGGTGAGGTTGAAAGCAAAGCTTTATTACCGCCCCACGGTGGCATCACTGCCGGACCCGTACTAAATGCGATTCCAACTAAGCCCCGATTAATCATTGGCCATACATAAATACCAAGTGCGCCACAGTGATTGGAACGTCCAACTCCCACTGCTGCAATTCCATTTACAAGTGCACGTTCAGATGCCACTTCAGCTGCCTTTTGGAGCTGCCAGTGACCTAGTCCATCATCTCCATCAAAGACAACAAGACTTGGAAGATCAGTGACAGTTTTTAAATTCGCTTTTGGATTAATACCACCGGCTTGCAAACGTGAAAGATAAAAAGGCAGACGCATTAATCCATGACTGCCAATACCCCAGCGATCACTTGCAATAATGCATCGTGCGGTTGTCGAGGCTTCCTGCGATGGAACACCAGCAGCTTCTAATAAAGATTGAGCAGTCGTAATTGCAGAGCTAACTTTGAGTACAGGCATTAGTTACTACTTTCCTTCAAAGCACCCACTGCATGTGTTGCAGGTTTTGAATTGAGCACTAACTCAATGTTCGATGCGAGAATTTGAGTGATCCTTAATTGGCTTTGGCTCGTTATTCCAGCAACGTGCGGAGTAAGAATTAGATTTGGGATCTCTTCAATAGCCCCTTTTGTTGGCGGTTCTTGTGCCCGTACATCCAGTGCTGCCCCGGCAATAATTTTCGCCTTTAAGGCAGCGATTAAGTCGGCCTCATTTATTACTTCACCTCGACCAACATTGACGATAATCGCTTCTGGTTTCATTAGAGAAAGCGTTGCAGAATTAATCATCCCGTTAGTTTCAGTTGTTGACGGCATATGAATACTCACGACATCACTTCGTTTTAAGACATCTTCAAATGTTGTTAATTCAATTCCTGCAAGATTTTTTGCATAGGGGTCATATCCAATTACTGGACAGTTGAAACCCTTGAGTAACTGCGCAGTGGCTAAACCCGTGGCACCGCATCCAAGCAATCCCCATGTAAGCCCCGAGAGTTCACGTCCTGGTGTACGCACCCAGCCTCCAGCACGAGTAACAACATCATGGCCCGGAATATTACGTAAAAGCGCAAGTGCTAAGCCAAGAGTTAACTCACCAACACTTACTGCGTTAGCACCAAGCCCGGCAACAACTACAACTCCTGCAGCATCTGCAGCTTTGATATCAATATTGTCTAAACCAACACCTGCGCGTGCAATTACTTTCAACTTGGGCGCAGCAGCAATTACATCTGCAGTTACTTTTGTTCGGTTACGAACTACGAGTGCGGTGGCATCTCTTAACGATGCTTTAAGTTCATCGGGGTTGTTCCACAAATCATCATTTCGAACAATAGGAAAACTCCCCTCCAGTGTTTGGAAGGGAGTTCCCCATACATCTTCTGAAATTAGAATCATTACGCTGAGATGTACAACTTTGTAAATGTGAACTCGCGGTGACCCATAACTTCGGCCTTGCATAGTCGACCATTAACAGTGTCGTTAATGACATCCATCATCATGTCACCAGCCTTTGTTAAGTCATATTCATAACGAAGCAGACCTGAAACATCTAGATCGATGTGCTCACTCATTGACTTTGAAGTTTTGATGTTTGCAGTCAACTTCAACACCGGAACGATTGGGTTTCCAATTACGTTTCCTTGCCCTGTTGGGAATAAGTGAATTACCGCACCACCAGCAGCCATAAGAGTGATGCATTCGGCTGCTGCAGATGAAGAGTCCATAAAGTACAAACCAGGCTTTGACGCATCAGGCATTTGAGCAGGCTTTAGCACGCCAACAACCGGGACCGATCCAGTCTTAGCGATATTTCCAAGTGCTTTCTCTTCGATAGTTGTTAAACCACCGGCGATGTTGCCTTGAGTCGGCTGTGATCCAAGAAGGTTTGCTCCAGTTGATTCAATTACCTTGATGTAATTGTCATACGTTAATTGAAACAAATCGCGGCAAGCATCATCGATGCAACGATCGGCAATGAGATGTTCTCCACCAGTTAACTCGGAAGTTTCACCAAAAAATACTGTTCCACCAGCTGCGACCCAACGATCAACGGCTTGTGAAGTTGTTGGACATGAACCGAGTCCAGAAGTTGTATCTGATTCGCCACACTTGATTGACATGATCATGTCGCCCATTTCAGCTTCTGTACGAACAAGTCCTGATGCATCTTGTAAGAACATAGCTGCAACACGGCTGGCTTCTTGAATAACTTGCAAGTCACCCTTACCTTCAATTGAAAACGCTGCAACCGGCTTTCCAGTTTTAGCAATTCCATCGGCAACTTTTTGTGTCCACTTTGGTTCGATACCGATAACAACAACTGCCGCAACGTTCGCATTCATTCCAGTACCGATGAGAGTGTCAAAAGTTAATTGAAGATCTTCACCAAACTGTAAACGGCCAAATGCGTGCGGTAGTGCCATCGTGCCTGGAATAACTTTTGCAACAGCTTCTGCAGCAGCATTTGAAAGGTCATCGAGAGGCAAAATAATTACGTGATTGCGAATACCCATAGTGCCGTTTTCGCGGCGGTATCCCATTAAGCGCGGCTTGCTTCCCATCGATAACTCCTCATGTTGTGTGTGTGAATGTAATCGCCCTTTTTGATGGCAGCTGAAGCAAGTCCGACTTTGATGCCGTACTTAATAATTGCGTCGCCCTCGGAAAGATCCGCGAGTGCAAATTTATGTCCAAGAGGAATCGCGTGATTTAAAACCGCGGTGCTCTCTGTACCTTGCTTCACGGAACGACCGTGAAGTGTTCCTGGTTGCAGATCTGTCATCGCAACGGCGACATTGTCGCCATCGTGGTGGAGCAGAAACTGCGGTGGAGTTATTGCCATATCTACACATGCCTCTCTTCGCTCGAACTGGGTAGTGGTCTGACCTCTTGCGGGAGTCTAGGACAGATGAGCGTGTTTCGTCTAGCCCCCTGCCCAAATTTCTCTAAGTGGTCTAACCTGTTGCCATGAAATCAGAGCTTCGCTACGGAATTATCGGCGCAGGCAGTATGGGCCGCGAACATATTGAAAATATTAAAGTAATGGGCGGGGGCGCCGTAACAGCAATTAGTGACCCCCATTTACCTTCGCAAGAGGCCGCTCTTGAAAAGGCTCCAGGCGCCAAAATCTTCAGCGATCACCGCGGCCTGCTAGAAAGTGGATTGGTTGATGCGGTCATTGTTGCCACGCCTAACGACACACACACCCAAGTTTTAAAAGATGCTCTTGCAACAGATTTAGCCGTTTTCATTGAGAAGCCACTTGCAACAACTATCGAAGATTTGAAGTCAATTCTGGCTTGGGATGAGAATAGAAGTGCAATGACCTGGATGGGTCTTGAATATCGATTCATGCCACCAGTTGCCGAAGCAATTGCCCGCGCACAAGAGGGTGATGCAGGAAAAATCCACCAAGTTTCTATTCGCGAACATCGCGAGCCTTTTTATCCAAAGGTTGATAACTGGAATCGATTTGCCGACCGGACTGGTGGAACTTTAGTAGAAAAATGTTGTCACTATTTTAACTTGATGGACATTGTTATAGGTGAACATCCAGTGCGTGTATATGCATCCGGTGGTCAGAGCGTTAATCACTTAGATGAAAATTACGATGGTAAGCAAGCAAATATGCTTGATAATGCTTATGTGGTTTTGGAATACGCAAATGGTGCTCGCGGAATGTTAGACCTGTGCATGTTTGGTGAAGGCTCTTTTGATAAAGAGATTCTGACAATTGTTGGTGATGAAGGAAAGATCGAATCCTTCTTACCGTCGCAAGTTGTGCGTGCTTCTCGCCGAGAAACAATCGGAAAACTCTCTGGCTGGAAGCAAGGGGCTAGTCGTGGGCCGGGAAGCGAACAGAAAATTGTTCATAATTTCGATGTTAAATATATGGGCCATCACTACGGTGCTTCCTTTATCGAACACACAAAATTCCGCGATGCGATTTTAAATTCGACTCCCGCTGAAGTTTCCTTGCTAGATGGTGTTACCAGCGTGGTCACCGGCCTTGCTGCCCATAAGAGTATTAATGAAGGTCGCGTCGTTGAAATTAAAGAGCTCTGGGGTTAACTACCAACTGCTCCAAGGTTTGGCATGAGTATCGACGATCTCGGCAAGCTGTTCTAGGCGTGGAATCGATGTTTCGCGAAGTGCTTTAGGAATATCTGAAGCCGCAACAATGTCTGCCCAAACTGCACGACCAGCTAGAAATCCACTAGCCCCGCCCATGGCACAGGCTTTTACTGCACCGTTAAAAAATGGTTGCTTGACACCATTTGAAAGAACGACCCACGGAGATCCAATTGCCTCTGAAATTCTCTCGGCATTCTTTGTAATCAGATTTGAATCACCTTCACCGTGAAATGGGACTTCTGCTTTATATAGGTCTGGTTTCCATGCTGCTGCTTCACGAGCGGCGATTATTAACTCTTCTTCACGGTTGAAACTCTTTGAGGCATCGGTGGGTGGTTTAACTATTATTTCAATTATGGATGGCAGACCTGAAATTGTGCACAGTTTATTAAACTCTTCCACTAATTTTGCGCGCACATCTGGTGACTCATCATTTCGCCATAAGACTAAAAACTTTAATCCAACGCTTCCAATGTCGCGCATGCGAATCGGATCTACTTCAGGATCGATTGCAGTATCTGTAGCAGCCCCACCTGCTGGCCCGACAAGCAAATCTGCTGCGGCAATGAGCCCACATGAACTTTTCAAAGCTTTTTGATCGATTATTGCATCAATCCCAAACTCTTGATCAACAAGAAGTGCTGATGCATATGGTGATAATTCGCGCGCTACATCGACTTTAAACTGTGTTAATTGAGAATTAGGAACTGGGGTGCTCTGATGTGCCGCAAACATTCCGCGCAATGCTTCGCGCTGATCCACTGCAACCATTGCCAGGGCCCCAGATGGACGTGCCAATTTAGTTAGTGGTGCTCTCATTTATTTGCCTTTCAGGTATGCATCGAGTTCAGGGGTATTTGGAATCATTGATTGGCCATCTAGCCCACGACAGGAAAGCGCGGCAACCGCGTTGGCACGCAGCATTGCTTCTTGAAGTGAGTGGCCTTGGATTAACTGTGCAACAAGTGCACCATGGAAAACATCGCCTGCGCCTAACGTGCTGGTGACCTCAACGCTAAAACCAGAGGCTGTAACTAAGCCTGTCTCAGGTGAAAAGCCAGCACTTCCTGCAGATCCTTGTGTAGCTACAACAGTATTGCCTGCTTTTATCGAATCATTTTCTAGAGCAATCGCTAAATCTATCCCTGGATAGCGAAGAGCCATCTGACGATCAGTCGGAACAAATAAATCAACTGTAATCGGGTCAAAATTCTCTACGCCGTATCCGGCATCAAATGAAATCTGAGGGCCGGTGCCTCTTGAAATGCCAAGTTCTGAAAGGCGAGTGACTCCAACGTGATCTACATGAACCCATTGTGCGCTGGCAATTAAATTCTTTGCAGCAGAGTTAGCCGGTGCTTGATCCATTGGTTGTCGTGTACTTATAGCTCGAGCGCTGTGTTCTTTGGATGCAACAATCACACTGCCTGCCGTGGAATTAGCTCCTATGGAAATTCCAGATGTATCTATACCTTCTTTTTCAAAAATTCGAATTACTTCTCTGCCATCTTCATCGTCTCCGATAGTGCCCACAATTGCGCTTTTGATACCCAAGCGACTCAAGGTAACTGCAGCAACTGCCGCTGGTCCGCCACCCGCACGTAAAATCTCTTGTGCAATTACTCTTTCATCTTCGAGTGGATATTTTTCAACTAGCGCAATAGTGTCAACAGTAATTACACCAACGCACACAGCTTGCACTGAACTCAATTGATATCTTTCTTCTTTGCATCCGCTAAAGCCGTAGCACGGGCGCCTGTAATGTGTTGCAAAGTTAACTTCGAGGCTAACTCTCCATTTCCATTTTCAATGGCAGCCAAAATGGCATTATGTTCGTTGCGAGAAATATCTGATCGACCTGGAAGACGCAAGGTAGTTTCCATGGACATTTTCATTACGTCCTGCAAGACATTCAGGGTTTGATTTATAAATCGATTACCTGCAATACCAACAATGGTTAAGTGAAATTTGGCATCCAAAGTCTGCAACTGTATGTAATCAATTGGAAGAGTGGCAGTTACCGTATCGATTTGATTTAAAGTTGCCCTCAATAAACGGATATCTTCCTTTGTTGCTTTTTGAGCGGCCCATTTAGATGCTGGTACTTCTAAAACCTCGCGCGCATCGAAAAGTTCATTGAGACCGTGAGTCTTCGACATCATGGAAGCGCGTAGTTCTTGGGCAACTAAAGGTTCTTGAACATATGTGCCCTGACCATGTTTTATCTGCACGAGGCCTTGCGCCTGCAAAATATGTAAAGCTTCACGCAAACTGGGACGACTAACCTCGAGTAAATCAGCGAGCTGACGTTCCGGTGGCAATTTATCTCCGGGGGCTAATTTCTGCAGCTCGATGAGTTCAATGAGCTCCGTTGCTATTCGCGCCGCACGTTGTGGAGCCAAATTGGCTATCAGACTCATACTCACCCTTTTACTGCACCAGCGGTAAGGCCGGCGACAAAAGAGCGTTGGAAGAGAAGATACATAACAACCATAGGAATTGATGCGACCATGATTGCAGTAAAGAGCATGCTGTAGCTTGTTGCAAATTCACCTCTGAAATCAATCAAAGTCAATGGAAGTGTCTTCTTTCCCAACTCATTAATCAACATCAATGGATACAAAAGGTCATTCCAGCAAATAACAAAGAGGAATATGGAGGTTGCACCGACTGCTGGTCGAGCAAGGGGCATGGCAATTGAACGATATACCCTCCACTGATTTGCACCATCAATGCTAGCTACTTCGAATAATTCCTTTGGAAGATCTCTAAAAAATGCAGAAATAATAAAAACAGAGATCGGCAACGTCAATGCAATATTTACAAGAATCAGTCCATAAAGCGAGTTATTCAGGTGCAGTTTTGTGAAAAGCGTAAAAATCGGGATGATATTAACTTGACCCGGAATTGCTAGACCAATAGAAAACATTGCGAATAGCACTTTCCCTGTAATCGTAATTGACCTCGCAATTGCAAATGCAACCATGCTCGCCAAAAAGATCGTAATAAGTACTGAAAAGACTGCTACAAAAACCGAGTTCTTAAAAGGGGTCCACACGCTACCCGTGGCAATTAGCGTTCTAAAGTTATTAAGATTCCAATGCAGAGGCAGTGCCAATGGCTTTGTATAAATTTCGACATCCGTTTTAAATGAACCCAAAATAACAATAGAACTTGGAACTAATATTGCTGCTGCGAAAATAGTTAACATTGAATTCTTAAAGATCTTATAAATCATTTTTTGGTCCCATCATTTGTACGAAGGACACGTCGCTGCAGCCACGTTACTTGCATTACCAGTAAAACCAAGAAGATGGTCTGAGTGGCCGCATAACCAAACTTGTATCCAACAAAGGCGGTGTTATAAACCATTGTTACAAGAAGGTCGGAGGAATTGAGTGGGCCGCCTTGGGTCATGGCATAGATTAGGTCGAATGCACGGAATGTTTGAATTGTTGTATATGCGACCACAACTGCAGTTGTTGGTAGGGCCATTGGCCAGGTTACATTCTTAAACTGCTGCCATCTTGTGGCACCATCAACTTCAGCTGCTTCATAAAGTTCGGCTGGAATTTGCTGCAAACCAGCAACATAAATAACAACCATCTGTCCGGTATGGAACCAAATTTGCGTAAAGGCAACTGCATAAAGAGAATATTTAGAATCACCAAGCCAGTTGAGCGCTAATTTATCAAGGCCAATAGCTTTGAGCGTCGCATTAATAAATCCATAGTTTGGGTCATAAAGAAATGTCCAGATTAGTCCCACTGAAACAGAGGAGAGAATCGTCGGGAAGAAATAGACAGTTCGTAAAAAGATAGTTGTTTTTGTATTTTTAGTAAGAAATGTGGCAAAAAGTAGACCAAGACAGGTCTGAAGGACTACAACGATGATTGTGAATCGTATGTTATTGCCGAGAACCTTCCGGAAAAGATCATCATTGGTTAGTAAGTGAACAAAGTTCGTTAGACCAACAAATTCAGGTTTAGTAACTCCATCCCAACGCTGTGTTGAGTACAGCAGGTTTGAAAGTGCTGGGTAGAGGTACAAAAATGAATAGATCGAAATAGCAGGAAACGCCATAAGCCATAAGATTTTCGAATCTTTCTTTTTCTTTTTGCGCGCCCCAGAGGCACCCTTGCCACGATTAGCAAGGGTGCCCTGGATACGAGTTAGAGAACTAACTTCATACTCCTTAAGAAGTCAGACCTTGTTTAATGGTCTTAGAAGTATCAGTCAGTGTCTTCATTACATCTGCTCCACCTGTTATTGCAATCAATGCATCTTCAAGTGGGTTACGGACGTTGTTGACGTTATTGAACAAGAAGCGTGGTGCAAGTAATAGCTTCTTACCCATGATGTCTGATGTGTTCAAAAGATCGACGTTAGCTGAATAATCAACGTTGATAATTGAAACATGCTGTGAAGTTCCAACAGCATATGCCTGAGCATTTTCAGCTTGAGCAAGGAATGACATGAATGATGCTGCAATCCTCTGATCTGAAGCAGATGACTTGGCATTAACACTCAAGATAAATGTGTTGTTTGTGATTCCCTGGTACAAAGGCTTTGAGTCAGTAGTGATCAGTGACATCATCTTCATCTTTCCTGACATTGCTGGATTGAGCTTTGTAACTGTGCTCATACCGAATGTGCCAGTTGGATAAATTGCCGCCTTTCCTGCAGCAAAATCAGCTGGAGCAACGGTGTCGTTGTATCCAGTTGGGTTTGCTGGGAAGCAGCCGGCATCTGCCATTGCCTTGTACTTGTTAGCGATATCAACAAACCAAGGCTCTGTTAGATCTGCCTTACCCGTATCGATTGCTGTAATGCGAGCTGTAAGAGTAGCTAGATCTGGAGCAGAGTTCATCAAGAATGAGTTGATGATCTGGCCTGCATTACCGCGTGTGGCCCCTGGCCAAGCAAATGGAATATATCCAGCTGCTTTTGCTGTCTTACAGAATGCAAGTGTCTGTGTCCAAGTTGTTGGAACTTTCCAGCCATTCTTTGCAAACAGATCTGCATTGTACAAAGGATTGTTAAATAGAGATTGATATGGAAGTCCATAGACAACGCCATTTACTGTTCCTGGAGTCAGCGCGCTTTGAATGACGTTTTGCTTAATAAAGCGTTGATTCGCAAGGCTTGAAAGCATTCCACCTGCATAGAACTGATTGAACTGACCGCCGCGGCTTGTTACAAAGAGTGCAGCTTTCTTGTTAACGCTGATCTTTGCAAATGCCAAGTTGGTGTAATCCACTGAGCTCATAATTACCTGGTTGATATAAGTTCCAGGATATTTAGCCTGGTACTTATCGATAATTGCTTGTAGAACTACTTTGTCCTCTGGGCGCCAGTGGTGAAATTCAATTGTTCCCTTTGGTGGGGTTGAAGTTCCAACAGGCACTGCATTTGTTGATCCCAAACGAACACGTTGCCATGTTAGTTTTCCA
>SESG01002226.1_pt1 | contig 11344 bp, 11 predicted proteins | sample 3171421 | NCBI WGS metagenome assembly SESG01 (sample SAMN10866946, study PRJNA518727) | freshwater metagenome | biome: subpolar coniferous forest; feature: holomictic lake; material: water; isolation source: holomictic Lake 227, 6 m and 8 m depth | place: Canada: near Kenora, Ontario | collected... | reverse complement strand
CGGCAAGTGGGATCACCTGCCGGAGCAGGCCTTCTACCTCGTGGGCACCATCGAGGAAGCCGTCGAGAAGGCCGAGAAGTTGGCGGCAGTCTAGTTTTGCTCTTCCCTTGCTCGGAATCCGCTCCGCGGATTCCGAGTCTTTAAAAGAGATTGCCATGTCCCTGACCATCAAACTGGAAGTGGTGACCCCGGAACGGCCGGTCTTTTCGGCCGATGTGGCCGAGGTGCAGTTCCCCACGGCCTCCTGCGGCTACTACGGCATCCTGCCTGGCCACACACCGGTCATGACAGAAGTGGGTGACGGTCTGCTCTACTACATCCAGGACGGCCAGAAGCACTGGCTCACGGTCTTCGGCGGCTTCGCCGAGGTCGGTCCCGAGCGCGTGATGGTCCTGGCTCGGGAGAGCGAGACCATGGACATGATCGACCTGGAGCGGGCCGAGGCTTCCCGCCAGCGCGCCCTGAAGCTGCTCAAGGAAGCCCAGACCGAGCACGATATGGCCCTTGCCCAGGCCAAGCTGGATGCCAGCCTCATTCGCCTCCAGGCCGCCGGCCACCCAGCGGGCCACGGCTTCTGATCCTTGATCCCGGCGGCCCTGCTGCAGGAGCTGCTGGTGGAGTCTGGTAGGTCCTCGTCTCCGGAGCCAGCCTTGCCCGAGCTACCCGTGCTGGATCCCCAGCCCCTCCGCGACCTCCAGGAAATCGGGGCCGCGGAGGGGCTGGTCCAGGAGCTGATCGCCCTCTACCAGGAAGACATTCCCGGCCGGGTCGCCCTGCTGCAGAAGGCCATCGCAGGCGGGGACACCCGGCGCACCATGGCTGAGTCCCACGGCCTGAAGGGCGCGCTGGGAAACCTCGGTCTGCGGCGGTTTGCGCACCTGGTGGAGCAGGTTGAGACCGAGGCTCGGGAGGGCCGGATGGAAGCAGCCCTGCCCCTGGGTGGACAGCTGCAGACCGCCTACGAGGATGGGCTGAGCGCCATGGTGGCGGCCTTCAACCAGACTTGAGGCTCTACCAGCTCAGGCGCTCGTCCTGGGCCAGCAGGCTGATCCGGTCATCCCGGAGGGCCAGCAGCTGGGGCAGCATGGTGGCCCGGTCGCCCGGCGTCAGGTGGTAGACCCGCACAGGGATCCGCGCCTGGAGCTTCTGCAACTCCACCCCAAGCTTGGCGGGGGTCAGGTGCTTGGAGGCCTCGGCAAGCCAAGCCTGCTCATTGGGGAAGCTGGCCTCGGTGATGATCATCCGGAGGTTTGGCGTGGCGTTGGCTACCTCCCAAATCCGGTCCGTCTCGGCGGTGTCACTGGTGAAGAGGAAGGCGTCCTTGCCATCGTCCACCTTGTAGCCGACGCAGGGCACCAGGTGGTTCACCCGGATGGGCGTGATGTGCAGGCCACAGACATCGTAGGTCTGCTCGTCCTGGATCTCCGTGTAGCGGATGGTGGGGTCGTTGGGGCTCGGGATGACGCTGAAGTCCGGCCAGAGCTCGTCGTTGAAGAGGTGGCGGCGGAGGGCGTCGAGGGTCTCGGGGAGGGCGTGGATCTCCACGGCCTCATGGGTACGGCCGAAGATGTTCTTGGTGAAGAAGGGCAGGGTGCAGATGTGGTCCAGGTGCGAGTGGCTGAGGAAGACGTGCTGGATCAGCACCTGCTCATCCACGCTCAGCGCGGCGGTGATGGAGCCTGCATCGATGGCCACACAGCCGTTCACGAGCAGTCCCGTCAGACGCTCGCCGTCGGCCTCGCCACCGCTGCAGCCCAGGATCCGGAGTTCCATCATTCCTCGGTAAAAGAGTCTCCATCATACGGAAAAGGGGCGCTCCGAGCGCCCCCTTCCCACAGGTTGTCCAGTTCTCTAGAAGCGGATGCCGCCGTAGATGCCGATCTGGACCTGCGGTGCCAGGGCCTCAGAGAGGTCCTTGGGGGTGCTGGAGCCTTCCTTCTTGGACAGCGGCGCGGCCACCTCCACCACGAAGAAGGGGCTCACCAAGGGAGTGGGGATGCTGAAGCCGATGTTCACCTTGGCCCAGGGTCGGCCTGTGGTGGTATCCCCGCTGCCCAGGAGGGGCGTGGTCGGGGTCGAGCGCCAGTTGAGCTTCTCGGAGCGGTATTCAACCCCTGCGCCGACGTTCACCAGCAGCTTCCAGTTCACCATGGCGCCCGCAGCCCAGTACTGGTTGTCGAGCTCGCCGTACTTTGTACCGCCCACGGTAATGTCGCCCGTGGTCTTGTTGTGCCAGGTGGCATTCAACTGCAGGGCTGCGACCTTCAGGTCCAGCACATCGACCCCCCCACGGATGCCGAAGCCGCTGGGACTGACGGCGTCATAGCTCTTGCCGCTTAGGGACTGGGCTTTGCCGAACTGCTTGTCGAGAATGAGTCCGAACTCGCCGGCAGTGAGGGGCAGGGTGGCTAGGATGGACACAAACAGCAGCTTGTTGCGCACGGTGACCCCCACTTGGACGAATACTGCATCATCGGCCCCGGATGCGGTCCGGTCAACCACCTTTGGGTCTAGGAAGCGCAGGGCCCCCCAGTTTGGTAATCTCATTCCATGAGGGCCCACCTGCGTTTTCTCCTCCTGGACGAATTCGACCCCGACACGGGCGAGCTCGCCCTCCGGCTGGCTTTCCAGCCCGACCCCGAGCCTGGGCTCGAGCTGATCCGGCTCCGGTTGCACCTAGGGCGGCAGGGCAATGCCCTGGAGCCGCTCATCCGGGAGCTGCGGACCCATGTCCAGATGCCGATGCCGCCCCTCTGGGACAATGGGCTCAAGACCGTCATCCACGCCATCGAGGCGGAGTTGGCTGGCCCCGAGGGCCGGAGCGCCTTGCGATACCTCTGGGTGCGCACCCAGATCCTACATCCGACGGATGTCGCCCGGTCCACCCCCAACCACTCCGTGGCCCGGCAGGTGGAGATCCTCCGGGACTGGGCCCACCGGCTCGATCAGGAGGGCCAGGCGGTGCGGGCGGCGGAGCTATTGGACCGCCTGCTCCTGCTGGCCCCCAAGGACGTGACCAGCCTGGCCTACCTGACCAGCTTCTTCCGGGCCCAGGGCATGGCCGAGGAGATGGCCTCCGTGGCAGAGCGCTGGATCCGGATCGAGCCGCAGCGGGTCGAAGCCCGGCTGTGGCTGGGGGAGGCCCTGCTGAGGATGGGGCGGGCCAAGGAAGCCCGGACCGCCTTCGAGGAGGTCCTGAAGCTCCACCCGGTCCACCTGCTGGCGCACATGGGCATCGCCCAGGCCCTGAGCCTGCTGGGCGGGAATCCCTTTCCCCACCTCGATGCCGCCCAGGAGCTGGACCCGGCTGCCACCGCTTCGGTGCTGCGCGAGACCTTCGACTACCGGCTGCAGGCCTGTCCTCCCGGCGACCGGGAACATCACCTCGAGGACCTCCCCGGCGTGCTTGGCGTCTCCGGGGCCGAGATCCAGGACTACCTCGACTACCTCGGACTGCCGCAGGCGGGACCGGGCGGGGCCGTCCGTGAGGCTGAGCTGGCCCGCTGGGTCAGCGTTATGAACCGTTATGCCCTGCTGCCCTCGGGCCTGAACTGGTCCGCACCCACGCCCAGGCACCTGCCCGAGCTGGTGTGAGGTTGGCTGTCCGGTGGGGGCTGTCAGCTGCCAGCTGTCAGCTCTCAGTGAAAGATGGATTCGGCTGGGCCTCTCGCTTTTGGGCCGATAGCCGATAGCCGACAGCTGATAGCCGCCCCCCCCTCTGCAATGATGGAGCCACCCCCGGGGAGCCCCATGTCTGTCCTGCTGAGCACCAGCCTGCCCTTTCCCATCTTCCGCCGGGGCAAGGTTCGGGACGTCTATGACCTGGGCAACAGGCTGCTGATCGTGGCGACGGACCGCATCAGCGCCTTTGACTGCATCATGCCCGACGGCATCCCGGACAAGGGGCGCATTCTCACGGCCGTCGCCGCCTATTGGTTCCAGGCCACCAAGGACCTGGTGCCCAACCACTTCCGCGGCCAGGCCCACTGGCCCGCCGAGGTCGAACCCTACCGCGAAGCCCTGGCAGGTCGAGCCGTGGTCGTGGAGAAGACCCGGCCCCTGCCTGTGGAGTGCGTGGTGCGGGGCTACCTGGCGGGCAGCGGCTGGAAGGAATACCAGGCCGGCCGCGCCGTCTGCGGGGTGCCGTTGCCAGGGGGGCTGCAACTCGCGGACCGGCTGCCCGAGCCGATCTTCACCCCCGCGACCAAGGCCGAGGAAGGACACGACGAGAACATCACCTTCGAGCACATGGCCGGCCTCCTCGGGAACCCCGTCGCCGACCGTGTGCGGGAGCTGAGCCTGGCCCTCTACCAGCGCGGGGCCAAACTGGCGGCGGAGTGCGGCATCCTGCTCGCGGACACCAAGTTCGAGTTCGGACTCGATGCCGAAGGGGAGCTGCTCCTCATCGACGAGGCCCTGACCCCGGACAGCAGCCGCTACTGGCTGGCGGACCGCTGGGCCCCCGGCCAGAACCCGCCGAGCCTCGACAAGCAGTTCCTGCGGGACTACCTGGAGACCGTCCCCGGCTGGGACAAGCAGCCACCCGCCCCGCACCTGCCGGACACCGTCATCGAGGGCATCCGCGCCCGCTACCTGGACCTGGCTGGGCGCTTCGGCGTCCAGCTCTGAGGGTCGGGCCTCCAGCGGCGCAGGTTCATTTCACGGCTGGTGCTTCGGGGGCCAGCCGGGCCAGGACCTCTGGGGAACCGGCGGCGCCGATACGGAGCCGCCTGGGGTCCAGCCAGCTCCGGAGGCCTGCGTTGAGGGCTTCCAGGGTCAGGGCTTTCATCGGGCCAGGGGTGGCGCCACGGCCCTGGGCCTCGGCCAGGGCGGCCGCCAGCAGGGCGTCAGGATGCAGGGAATCCAGACTGCGGCGGGCCAGCCAGGCCCCCCGGGCACGGTCCAGCTCGAGCTGCGTGTAGCCCCGCTGGCCCAACGCCGCCAGGCGCCCCTGCAGGGTGGTCAGGGCCTGGGGAGTGGCCGTGTCTGGGTCTGGCTCGAGGGTGGCCAGCAGCTCGCAGCCTTCCAGGGTGACCCGGACTGGCGGCAGAAGGGGATCGCCTGGGACCAGGAGTTCCAGCAAGGCAAGGACTTCCGGGGACAGCTCAGGCGGTGGGGAGGCTACAGCTTGCAAGGTGAGACTGGTGCCGGGGGCTGGGATCGTGATGGGCGCTTCCCGGGTGGCCTGAGGCCGGGCGGCTGCTTTGGCAGCGGGTAGGGCCGGGCCCACCCAGGAGCCGAGGTTGAGTAGCACGAGGCGCTTGGCTTGTTCCAGCCCCAGGTCCCCATGCAGCACCAGCACGGCCCGTTCGGGGCGGAAGACCCGGCCCCGGAAGGCGATCAGGTCCTCCAGGTTGATGGCGCTCAGGCTGGCCTGGGTGGGTCGCTCCCCGGGTGCCACGGCCAGGGCGCGGCGCAGCCGGACCTGGGGCGAGGCGCCCAGCTGTTCCTGGTCCCGCCAGGAGGCCGCAGCCTGGCGCCACAGCATTGCCGGGTCAAACACCGTCCGCAGGAGGTTCTCGGCCAGCAGACCCAGGGCCCGGTCCTGGTCCCGGCTGCGGGCCACCACCTCCCAGGCCAGACCCGTGGGGGTTGCCCTTCGGCTGAGCTGAATGCCGGACCCCTCCAGCAGCTTGTCGAAGTCGTCGGGCTTGCCCTCGACCGAAGCCGACGCCTGAAACATCCGCAGCGCCAGGGCCGAGAGTCCCTCGAGACCCGCCGGCGTGTCATCGGGCTTGAGTTCCAGCTGCAGGCGGGCGCGCACCAGCGGGTGCTCGTGGTCCTCCAGGTGGAAGACCCGCAAGCCATTGGGAAGGAGGAAGGCCTGGGCCCTCGGCTGGGCCTGCAGGGTCAGAGTGACCAGGAGGACCGGCAGGAGGGCCCTCACCGCTTCTCCGGGCCGAGCTGGGCGGCGAGGAGGTTCAGGGTTCGGCGGCGCTCCTCCGGGCTGAGCATGCGCAGCTGCCGGAGCCCTTCCTTTACCAGGTGCTCTCGCTGGGCCAGGTCCGTGATGCGGCTGGCCGCCAGGGCGCTCAACACCTTGGCCGTCTCCGCCTCGAGGGGGTCGAAACCGCCAGTGGTCGAAGGCTCCAGCAGGGCGATGGTGCGGTGGCTGGGCTTCAGCCAGGCCCGGGCTGCCGCCTGGACGACTTCAGGGGCCAAGGCGCGGATCCGCTGCACGTCGAGCTCCAGCAGCCGCCAGTCCCCTCCCTCGGCCCAGGCTCTGCCCAGGGCCTTGGCCAGGGAGGCAGGATCATCCAGCGTCAGCAGGTAGTCCGCCTCCAGCATGGTGAGGGCCCTCGCCCACTCCTCCTGGGGGATGGGCTCCTGCTGCAGGCGCAGGATCTCGTTCTGCAGGGCGTTCTCCAGCTCCGCCAGGCTGTGCCCTTCGGCCGGTTTCAGGTCCACCGCCAGCAGCCCTGCCAGGTGGCTCCCCGGCAGATCCATCAGCAAGGTGACCTCTCGCGCCAGGATCCTCTGGCGGACCAGCCGGGTCTGGAGCCGGCTGGTGTTGCCGCCGCCCAGCAGCTGGGCGGCCAGGCGCAGAGGCAGGTGGTCCCGGTGGCTGCGGGCGGGGATGCGCCAGCCGGTCAGCAGGCGGGCTTCCCCACCCAGGGCGACCTGCACCCGCCGGTCCCCGAGGTCTGCGGGGATCTCGGGCAGGAGGGCCTCTTCCGAATCCAGGGAGGCCGGCAGGGCGCCAAAGTTCCGCTCCAGCGCCGGCAAGGCCTGCTCCAGCCCCAGGCCGCCGATCAGAATGACGGTGAGGCGGTCGGGACTTAGCGCGCGGTGGGCGTAGCTTCGCAGCTCGGACCAGCGGAGGCCTTCCAGTGCGGACAGGTGATCCGCGAGGTCCCGGCCGTAGGGATGCCCCGGCAGGGCCGCTCCCCGGAGCAGCGCCAAGCCCGGGGTCTCCCGGCGCTGGAGCTCGGTGTTCAGGGTGGCCCGGGCCCCAGAGAACCGGCTGAGCTGCAGGGTGCGGAGGCGCTGGGCCTCGGTGCGGCACCAGAAGTCGAAGGCCTCCAGGGGCAGCTCCGTGGAGGCCACCAGCGCGTCGGCGGTGGCTTCGGCTGCCTGGCGTCCGCCCCGGGCAGTGTAGAGATCCGCGAGGGGAGAGGCGGAGAAGTGGCTCTTGAGGCGGCCCTGGAGGGTGGCCAGGCTGGCTTCGAGTGCGGGCAGCTGCGAGGGGGTGGCATCCCGGCGCTGGCGCAGGCGCTCCAGGCGCACCGCCTCCAGGAGGCCCTCCTCCTGCTTGAGCAGGCCATCCAGCTCCGACTTGCCCTTGCCAGGGTCGACATCCTCGGGCCAGGTGGCGCCGTAGAGCGTCCGGGCCAGCAGGTCCGTGGCCCCGGCCAGGGCGGTGGGCTCCTCCGCTCGGCCGCCCCGGAAGACGAGGGTGGCGTGAAAGGCCGTCAGCTCACGCCGCTGCACCAGCAGCACGCGGGTGCCGTTGCCAAGGCGCCGCTCCTGGACTTCCGTCAAGCGGGGCACCTGGGCCTGCAAGCCCAGGGCGGTGACAAGAAGGGGAACCAGCAGGCGCATGGTCCCCAGGTTACTACTTCACCCGGATGCTGCCGTTAGTGGTTTCGAGGCGGATGGACTGGGGGCGGCCGGGCACTTTCACCCGGGCGCTGTGCTTGGTGATCTCGACGATCTGGGCACCCTGGACCTTGATCTCCATGGAGCCGTTGCTGTTCTCGGCCACGAGGTCGCCGGTGGCCTTGCCCAGCTCCACCTCGATGCTGCCGTTGGTGGACTCCAGGCGGATGCCCTCGCCCCAGCCGTCCAGGCGATGCGCCCGGATGGAGCCGTTGGTGGTCTCCAGGTGGATGCCGCCCTCCACGTCCTCGAGGACGATGCGGCCGTTGGTGGTGCTGCCCTTGATGCGGGCGACCAGGTTCCGGGCTTCGATGGGCCCGTTGGTGGTGTCCACCTGGACCTCGCCGCGGATGCGGCTCACGACGATGCTGCCGTTGGTGGCCTCGCAGCGTGCGTAGCCCTCCAGGTTCTCGGCAGTGACCGCGCCGTTGGAGGTGCGGAAGTAGCCGATGAGTTTGCGGGGCACCTGCAGGGTCAGCTCGCAGCGTGGGCTGATGTAGACGCCGAAGCTCCAGGAGGGCTGCTGGAAGGCGGCCTCGATGTCGAGGTCTGCGCCCTTCCGCTGCACCACGAGGCTCACGCGCCGCTTCTCGCTGTCGCGGATCTGGGCGGTGAGCGCCACCTCGTCCTTGTCCCAGCCCGTGACGCGGATGGCGCCGTTGCGGTTCTTCACCCAGAGCTTCGAGCCCTGGGCCAGCGGCTCGGTGCGCTGCTCGGTGCGAGAGCCCGAGGGCAGGTCCACGCCGATGGAGGGTGCGGGAGGCGCCGGAGGGGCCGGGGGCGGTGGGGGCGGAGGCGCCTGGGCCAGCAGGACGCTCCCGGCCAGGAGCATGGGAATCCAGCGACTGGAGGCATTCATGACGGCTCCCCGAGAGAAAGAACCAGGGCACGCCTGGGTAGGCTGTTCACGTTCCAGGATTCGCAGGGTTTAGTAATCCCATTGTGGCTGTACACAGTTTTGATCGTCCGACCCGCTCACGATACCCTGAACCGAGCCCCGGAGCGCCCATGACTGCCTACATCCTCTCTGCCACCCGCACGGCCGTCGGCGCCTTTGGGGGCAGCCTGAAGCCGCTGAGCGCCGTCCAGCTGGGCGCCCTGGCCATCACCGAGGCCCTGGCCCGGGCCGGCGTGGCCGCCGAGGCTGTGGGCGACGTGGTGATGGGCAACGTCCTGCAGGCCGGCAGCGGCCAGAATGTGGCCCGGCTGGCAGCACTGAAGGCCGGCCTCTCCTTCGCCACTCCCGCCCACACCCCCAACCAGGTCTGCGGTTCCGGCCTCAAGGCCATCTCCCTGGGCGCCCAGTCCATCCTCATGGGCGATGCCGACCTCGTGGTGGCGGGCGGCACTGAGAGCATGTCCAACGCCCCCTACGTGCTGCCCAGCGCCCGCTGGGGCGCGCGCATGGGCCACGCCCAGCTCCTCGACAGCATGATCCAGGACGGCCTCTGGTGCGGGCATGGCGACACGCACATGGGGATCACGGCCGAGAACGTCGCCGCCAAGCACGGCATCACCCGCGAGGCCCAGGATGCCTTTGCCCTCGCCAGCCAGCAGAAGGCCGCCGCCGCTCAGGCCGCGGGCGCCTTCGATCGGGAGGTCTTCACCGTCACCCTGGCAGGCAAGAAGGGCGAGGTCGCCTTCAGCCGCGATGAATACATCAAGGGCGACACCACCGCCGAGAGCCTCGCCAAGCTCCGTCCCGCCTTCCGTAAGGACGGCACCGTGACCGCCGGCAACGCCAGCGGCATCAACGACGGCGCCGCCGCCCTGGTGCTGGCCTCCGAGGCCGCCGCCAAGCGCTACAAGCCCATCGCCCGCATCCTGGGGTTCGCCCAGGCCGGTGTGGACCCCGCCACCATGGGCCTCGGCCCGGTACCCGCCATCCAGAAGCTGCTGGCCAAGACCGGCATCAAGCTGGCCGACATCGACCTCTTCGAGCTGAACGAGGCCTTCGCCGCCCAAAGCCTGGGCGTCCTGGCCGAGCTGCCCGACCTGGATCCCGCCAAGGTCAACCTGCGCGGCGGCGCCATCGCCATTGGTCACCCCATCGGCGCCAGTGGCACGCGCATCCTCGTGTCCCTGCTGCACCTGCTCCAGGACCAGGACAAGCGACTCGGCCTGGCCTCGCTTTGCGTCGGCGGAGGCCAGGGCGTGGCCATCCTGGTGGAGCGGCTCTAGGTTGCTGTCGGCTCTCAGCTGTCAGCTGTCGGTGAGAGAAGGGCGTGACTGGGTTTGGGCTGCCGCGCCGAGTTTGGCAGTTGATGGCTGTCGGCTTTCAGCTGTCAGCTGTCGGTGAAAGAAGGGCGTGGCTGGGGTCAATGGATCGTCCCGGCCCCAGCATTTGATAGCTGACAGCTGACAGCTGACAGCCAGCCCAAGACAGCTGATAGCCCCCGGGACACCTGATAACCTGACCCCATGATCACCCTCACCCACGTCGGCAAGCAGTACGACCGCATCCACACCGCCTTGGTGGATGTGAACTTCAGCATCGACGCGGGCGAGTTCGTGTTCCTCACGGGGCCAAGCGGGGCAGGCAAGTCCACCCTGCTCAAGCTGCTCTTCCGCGAACAGGTGCCCAGCAGCGGAGAGATCCAGGTGGCCGGGCATCGGCTGGCCTCCATGGCCGAGAAGGAGATCCCCCTCCTGCGCCGCAAGCTGGGCGTGGTGTTCCAGGACTTCAAGCTCATCCGGACGCGCACCATCTTCGAGAACGTGGCCTTCGTCCTGAAGGTGCTGGGGGTGAGCGCGGCGGAGCAGAAGCAGCGCACCTTCCGGGCCCTGAAGATGGTGGGCCTCCAGCACAAGCTCAGCAGCTTCCCCCTGCAGCTGTCTGGTGGCGAACAGCAGCGCGTGGCCATCGCCCGAGCCCTGGTCAACGATCCCCTGGTGCTGCTGGCCGACGAGCCCACGGGCAACCTGGACCCGGACCTGGCCCAGGAGATCATGGCCCTCTTCGAGCGCATCAACGGCCAGGGCACGACGGTCATCGTGGCCACCCATGACCGCGGTCTCATCCAGCGCATGCGGAAGCGGGTCATCGGCCTGGACCACGGTCGCATCGCCTTTGACCAGCCCGCGCCCGCCAGCTTGGTGACGGTGTAGGGTCCGGGGAGGGGTTCGGCAGAGGCTGGCCTAGTCGCTCATGGCGTAGGCACCCTTCTGGCTGTACACCTGGGCTTCCAGCACCCGCTGGCTGCGAGTTGCGTCCGCGTGTGCCTTCCGGATCAGGCTGAGGCAGAAAGCCATCTGGGCCTCCGAGCTGGAGGGCTTTCCGTGAAGCTGGAGGGCGAAGCGGGACATGTCCCGGACCATGAAGTCGAAGATCTGGTCCACCAGGTCGTCGGGGATGGCGAGCAGGTTGGCGTTTTCGAGGATCAGCTGGCCGTAGACCACCAATGTGAAGATCTCCCCCGCCGCCAGCAGGAAGTCGATGTCCTTCTGTTGGGCGGCGTCAGGGGTAGCCTTCATCAGGAAGTCACGGAAGACCTTGATCTGCTCCCGGAAGATTTGCACGTTGGGCAGGTCCCGGCTGGCGTAGGCCTGCCGGTAGTCATGGAACTGGATCTTCCCCAACCCCTTCGTGGGGCCCTGCTCGAACAGGAAATCGTCGTTGCTGGCCTCCAGACGGCGCGGCACATCCGGATACTCCGCCGGGTTGAAGAAATAGTTCTGCATGAACTTCACGATGAGCGCGATGTTCACATGCACGGTGCCCTCTAGCTTCGGGAGGGCGCGGATG
>SESG01013868.1_pt1 | contig 11346 bp, 8 predicted proteins | sample 3171421 | NCBI WGS metagenome assembly SESG01 (sample SAMN10866946, study PRJNA518727) | freshwater metagenome | biome: subpolar coniferous forest; feature: holomictic lake; material: water; isolation source: holomictic Lake 227, 6 m and 8 m depth | place: Canada: near Kenora, Ontario | collected... | reverse complement strand
TGAATAACCTGTTTGTTTATCTGCCTTACAAAGAAGAGATTAAGCAGCCTGTGACCGTGGCTGAATTGATTCAAAAACTGATTGAACAGCCGCTTTTGCCGGACAGTATTGACAAGGAAAAGTATCTTGAACCAGGTAAATATTGGGATCCGGTTGGCAAGATCCTTGAATTGGGAGCTATTGTGATCCCTGAAAATCAGGATTCGCAATCCAGGGATGTAAAACCAAATGATCCATTAATTCTAAGCTCAGGAAATAGCAAGATGAAAATTCGGCTCCACAGCAAGGATTATTTTCTTTTGACCGGGAACAGGCAAGCAGAAAGGATCAACAAAGGAACCGTGATGCACCAGATTCTTGAGAAGATAAAAACCAGGAAGGATATTGAAGGAGCAGTAAGTCAAGTTGTTGATTCGGGCTTGATTTCTGTCGGTGAAGGAAGGGTTATTTTTGCCAAAATTGACGGATTATTACAGGAGAAACCTTATTCGGAATGGTTTTCTGATCAATGGCGCGTTCTGAATGAGCGTGATATTTTACGTGTTGGAGCCTCCAAACACCGACCCGACAGGGTCATGTTGAAAGATAATCTTGCAGTGATCATCGATTACAAAACGGGAGAATTGTCCGACAAAGATATCCGGCAAATGAAGGGTTATCTGGCAGACATGAAAGAGATGGGCTACTCCTCCTGCGAAGGAAATATTTGGTATCTTGAAAAAAATGAGCTTGTTAAGGTAGAATTGAGTGTTTGATGAATAAGACTCAAAGGTTTGAAAAGTTTATAACGATTAATTTAAGTAGATATACTAAAAGATTTTTTCCGCGTAGCGGATAAAGTATTGTAGAATTAATGAATAATTTCGGTCCTTTTCCGCGTAGCGGATAAAGAAGGTTTTTAGCCTGACATATAATGATTTAGAATCAAATTTTGGAAAAATGAGCAAAATAATAGCCAACCCTTACCTGAAAACTCGCGGAAAGGATTACAACTGTTTTGGCTGTTCGCCAAACAACGACAAAGGTTTACAATTGAAATTTGAATTGGACGGCGATGAGGTAACGGCTCAATGGAATCCGCAAAGATGGGCTGAGGGGTTCAGAAATGTGTTGCATGGAGGAATTCAAGCCGCGCTGATGGATGAACTTTGCAGCTGGGTGGTTCTGACCTTGTGTAAAACCACCGGTGTGACTACCTCCATGGAGATCAGCTACAGGAGGGCCGTTTTGATTAGCGATGGTGATATTACCCTCAGGGCCAAATTGGTCGAACAAAACAGTCGCATGGCCTTTGTTGAAGGAAAACTTTTGAGCAGCAACGGAACTGTTTGTGCTTCTGCGAAGTGCAAGTTTTTCCTTTTCCCTCTAGATAAAGCAATGGCGGAATATGACTATCCGGGAGTAGATGCCTTCTTCGCAGAAGGATAAAGGATAAAGTTAAGGACTCCGTTGATTTTAGGGGTAAGCCCGAAGACAGGAGATACAAGATATGAGACATAAGACATTAGACATGAGATAAAGTGTTGAAATTTAGTTTGCAGCGTACTTTATCCTTTTGACTTTATCCTTTATCCTTATTCCTTTTACGATAGTATAAACGTGACCAGAAATGGCACCAAAATGGTGAGAACTATCCCACTAAATACAGCAATTATTGCATATGATTTGCCTGAGTATTGGCTGATGACAGGAAGAGTTGTGTCCATTGCTGTGGCTCCGCCGGAGGCTATGCCGGCAAGATTCCCGAAATAACTTACCAGAATAGGAGTGGCCAGCAAAGTAAATACTTCCCTGAAAATATTCGACAAGAGTGCCGTCACACCCAGGCTATGGCTGTGTAGTTGGGTAATGAATACGCTTGATAGGCTGTAATACCCGAAGCCGGCTCCAACTGCCATTGATTCTTTCATTGAGATCGAAGGCAAAATCAGTGAAACCAATGCGGAACCTGCCAAAGTGCCTATCACAATGGTAGCCGGAACCCAGATGATTTTGTAATTGTGTGTGGCCAGTACAGACCAGGAGTTCTTGTCGCTTCCAATGCTGACACCGGCAAGGAACATCAGCAGGTACAAAGCATAGCTGCCAAATTTGTCGAAATCAAAACCATCAGGCAGATTGCCGGATAGTCCGATGATCACGCCGGCAACAAAGAAACTAAGGATAATCAGGCTACTTCGCATTTTCCTTGAACAATAACTTGAAGAGAAGCGCAGATAAAAGCACACTTCCAAAGATGGAGGCAACCGCAATGGCAATGGCCTCGTATCCTATTTTACCAAGATTTTGTATTACCTCCTTATTGGTACCAACCGATAGACCAAGAAGAAAAAGAAGCAGGTAGATGGCCCAGTTAAGCAGGTGATTGTTGATTCGATGAATTTTCGGTCTTCTGATGAGTAGTAATCCGGTAAGAATTCCAGCCGACAAAACTATTAATATGGCAATCATTGGATAGTCCTTGAATTATTTGAACTGGTACCTTACGGCAAAACCAATATTTACGCCACTGCCATGATTGTAGATCCCAACCTCTGGACGTGCATTCAGGGCAAACTGGATACCGGCAGGAAAAACATACTCGATTCCAACATCACCGCATGCGTTAAGAAATGGTCCGTTCTTGTATCGATAGTCATATCCCTGATTGGAGCTCCAGGTGCCCAACTTTGCGCCTGCACCTGCATACCAATTAACGTTATCATCCATCTTATCCAGCTTCCAAACCCAATGATAAAGGCCTGAAAGTGCCCAGCTGTTATGGTCTTGCCGGAAATTGTCAACATAATCGAAATTGCTGTTAAAGCCAAAATCAAATTCCAGTCGATTTTTGGAAGTCAATCCACGCTGGTAGGTGATTTCGGTGCCCAAACCATAAAGGGCTCCATATCGTAAGCCAACCGAATGTTTTGCAATCTGGGCATTTGCCAGGCAGAACAGCATGACAACCATAGCCATTGTTATGAAAATCCTCTTCATGAAAATATCATTGGTGTTAGGCATATTAAAATCATCTACCAAAGATCATGATTTTATTTGAATTGATAACGAACTGCAAAACCAACATTAATAGCTGTTCCATGGTTGATTAGTCCTATTTCCGGTCGGGCATCCAAAGCCAATTGAATGCCAATCGGAAATAAATACTCTATTCCTACGTCACCGGCGCCTGCCAAAAAAACACCATTGTTGTATTTGAACTGGGAATTAATTCCATGATCGTAGCTCCATGAACCAATTTTTGCACCCGCTCCAAGATACCAATTCACATTGTTGTCAATCTTTTGAACCCAATGGTATAAACCGGTAAGTCCCCAGGTTGTGTAATTATATCTGGTACTCAGGTAGTTTTCGTAGTGACTGTTAAATCCCAAATCCAATTCCAGTCTATTCCTGTCGGATAAACCATGCAGATAGGATATTTCTGTTCCAAAACCACCACCTGTTCCAAACCTTAATCCAAGAACATGTTTTGCATTCTGGGCAAAGGAAATACACGGCAATGAAATGGCTATCATTAGAATAACGAGAATCTTCTTCATCTTATTCAATTTTACATTCATACAGCTTTTATTTTATTGATCAGCTCAAAAATAAAAAATAAATCAAATTTTCAAAATTGGGATCAATTAATGCGGGAAAAATCTCAATTAACACATGATGAATCTGGTGGTATTTCTCAATTGGCAATTTTCCTGAATCTTTCCAGCTGCTCTTTCCAAACATCTGTCTCCTGTGGCAAAAACGTTTTGGTTTCAAACGACTCTCCAACCAAATGCCGGATCTCCTCAAGACTTGCAACGGCCTTCAACGCTTTTGCCTGAATCATAATGTTTCCAATAGCAGTTGCTTCAGTTGGACCCGCTTTTACAGGCAATCCAAGAGCGTTGGCGCTATACTGGCAAAGAAGCTCATTGTTGGCACCTCCACCAATGATGTGGACTGTTTCAATCGGGTGAGATATAACTGACAATATGGATTCAAGGGTCAGCTTATACTTCATCGCCAGACTTTCAAAGATACACCTGATAAATTCGCCATGCGTTTCAGGATGAACTTGTCCGGTTTTATGGCAAAAATCAACTATTGTCTGAGGCATATCCGCTGGATTCAGAAAACTTGAGTCATCCGGATCTATTAAACATTTAAATGGTTGAGAATGGGTACTTAAATCAACCATTTCATTCCATGAATAATTTACTTTTTGAGACCAACTCTTTCTGCATTCTTGTAAAAGCCACAATCCCATGATGTTTTTAAGGAAACGGGTTGTCCCTTCCACACCTCCTTCATTGGTGAAGTTGAGGTCAAATATCTTTTTGGAAATAAGTGGTTTGTCAGTTTCGATTCCCATCAGCGACCAAGTACCGGAGCTGATATAAGCCCAATGCTTTCCGGTAGCAGGTACTGAAACGATAGCAGAAGCAGTATCATGTGAAGCAACGGCGATCACTGGTATGTCAAGACTACCTGTTTCTTTTTGCACTTCTGACCTGATTTTACCCAACATCGTTCCTGGTAAGACTATTTCCTGCATCAAGGAAGGATCGACTCCTATAGACTTAAAAAGACGTGTTTCCCAGGCTAATTTACCAGGCTGCAGAAGCTGGGAGGTAGAAGCAATAGAGAATTCATTTTTCTTGACTCCGCAAAATAGATAGGAAAGGGCATCCGGCATGAAAAGCAAATCTTTTCCTATTTCATATTGAGGTGCTTTTGATTGATGATTGACAAACAATTGAAACAGGGAGTTAAACTGCATCAGCTGAATACCTGTCATCAGATAAAGTTCTTCTTTGGGAATAATCTTATAAAAATCTTCCATGGCATGATCGGTGCGGCGATCACGGTAGGCAAAGGGCAGAGAAGCAATCATGCCATCTTTGTCAATAAATGCAAAATCGACTCCCCAGGTATCGATGGCGATTGAATCAGGTTGAACACCAAAATCGCGGATGCATTTCCTGAGTCCGGTTTTTAGTTCATCAAAAATCGAGAAGATGTTCCAGTAGAAGTGGTTGTCGATTTCCACCATACGATTTTCGAACCGGTGGATCTCAGTTAATTTTAGAAGATGGTCTGAAATAGTACCCAACATCGCCCTTCCGGAAGAAGCCCCAAGATCGAATGCAAGAAAATTGCCTGTGTTCATAAATATCAAAAGAAAATTTTAAAAATTTGCCAGATCAGATTGGCAGTAAAGATAGCAAAACAGCTTTCTAATTGTTAGCTTTGCCTGACCATTTTGGTATTCCTCATGAATACCGTGTCAGGGATGGCAGCCATTCCTGGAGTTATTGGAGAACAGGTCTGGCAACAGGACTTGAGTTTATTGGCGAGAAATTCCACCGGTAGAAAACCGTTTTTATCGTTTGAACAATAAATCTTCCAAATCAGGCCTGCCAATTTTACGCAGCTCAGTGATCAACTCTCTTCTGTATTCATTTTTGTACCAGAAAAAGAATTTTCGTTGGGCAAGTTTTTGTTCCGGGGTTTTGGCTGTGTAGACTTTCTCAAGCGTATAGGGGTGATATCCTGAATAATAAATCACGGTCGCCAGCGTCATGGGAGTAGGGGTAAAGTCCTGGATTTGTTCCAATTTAAAATTCAGATCCTTGGTTTTGGCAGCCAATTCGGCCATGGCTTCGACAGTACTGCCAGGATGACTTGAAATAAAATAGGGAATGAGTTGCTGCTTTAATCCGTATTTTTCATTCGTATCGTCAAAAAATTTCTTGAGCTTCAAAAACTGTGAAAAGGAAGGTTTTCTCATCACGGAAAGTACCGGGTCGGCTGTATGCTCGGGAGCAACCTTTAGCCGTCCGGAGACATGGTTCCCGATGACCTGATCCATATAATCAAGATTTCCTTTGTTAATAGCATCTTCATTTACACGATGAAATACAAGATCATAACGGATACCGCTGCCAATAAATGCCTTTTTTACGCCTTTAAATCCGGCAGCCTTTTTGTAAAGCTGGCTCATTGGACGGTGGTCTGTATTTAAATTTTTGCAGACAGAGGGGTGGATACATGAAGGTCTTTTGCATAGTTTGCAAATAGATAGGTCAATTCCGGCCATCTTGTACATGTTGGCAGATGGACCGCCTATGTCCGAGATATAGCCTTTGAAATCCGGCATGTTCAATACCTCTTCGACCTCCCGCAGGACAGACTCTTCAGATCTTGAGGCTATGAATTTCCCCTGGTGGGCAGAGATGGTGCAAAATCCGCATCCTCCGAAACAACCCCTGTGGATGTTGATGGAATGCCTGATCATCTCGTAAGCCGGGATGGCACCTTTTCCATTGTATTTTGGATGTGGCAAACGGGTAAATGGTAGGTTGCTGAAATGATCTGCCTCTTCGGTAGTAAGCGGAGGCCAGGCAGGATTGATCGCAACTGTCAGATTTCCATGCTTTTGAAGAAGTCTGGTGTCCGGTTCCATCCGGTTCGATTCCTCTTCAATGACCTTAAAATTTTTGGCATAATTAATCTTCTCTGCCTTACAAGATTCGAAACCAAACAGTTCCAGGTCTTTCCATAAAGCATTTGTTGGTTGGGACTGCTCCTGGTGAACTTTAAATGCTGTTTGTGGAATGTTTGTGAGTTCCTTGAATGATTTGCCTGAACGGAGCTGCTCAACCAGTTCTACAAGCGATTTTTCACCCATTCCGTAGAAAAGCATATCCGCCTGACTTTCAATAAGTATACTAGGCTTTAGCTGATCCGACCAGTAATCGTAGTGAGTCACCCGACGCAATGAAGCTTCAATACCACCAATAATTAAGGGAACATCAGGAAAGAGGTCCTTTATAATTTTTGAATAAACGATGGTGGCGTAATCAGGGCGGGCACCGGCTCTGTCACCCGGTGTATAGGCATCGTTTGAACGTTTGCGCTTGTTGGCGGTATAGTGGTTGACCATTGAGTCCATACACCCGGCAGTGATGGCAAAGAAAAGCCGTGGCTTACCCATTTTCTTGAAATCCCGAAGATCATCCTGCCAGTTGGGCTGTGGTACAATGGCAACTTTTAGGCCCTCTCTTTCCAGGATACGGCCGATTACTGCTGCGCCAAAAGAGGGATGGTCCACGTAGGCATCTCCAGAGAAAAGCACCACATCAACCTCCTCCCAACCCAAAGCCCGAACCTCTTTGATGGTGGTGGGCAGCCAATCACTTAACCTATGTTCAGTCAAAATCAAATCTTTGTGGTAAAATTACATCATTTACAAGTGAAAAGGCCAACTTCTGGAGATAATTAATCTTTGCATGGTAAGAAATGCAATGTTTTAAATTTGAATCTGGCCTAATATATTAAGTCAATTCTTTATATTTGGACTGTTAAGAGGCACTTTTCACTGACTGACCGGAGGTGCATTTAATCAGGGATGTAACAACTTCCGGGTAAGCCAAAATGTTAAATTATAGTCCTATGAAGCTTGTCAAACCGCAAGATTTAATCAAAGCTAGTCCGTTTATTCAATACCTCGGAGGAGAGAATTTCGCAAAACTTTTGATGCATTTGCTGAGTTTTCATAAGATCAACGATTTGTATGAGAATGTGAGTCAGAAGCATGGCATTGAATCCATTGATGCCATCATCAAATACCTGAATGTCAAACTTGAATTTGATGAGCATGATCTGAAAAAGTTGCCTGCTGATGGTAGTTTTATAACGGTTTCCAATCATCCTTTCGGAGGAATCGACGGAATCCTACTGATAAAATTGCTCTCTTTGGCGAGGGGAGACCACAAGGTTATAGCCAATTTTCTGCTGAAGAAAGTAGAACCAATTTCTGATTATTTTCTGGCTGTCAATCCTTTTGAAAACATGCCAGAGGCAGGTTCCAGCATTGCCGGATTAAAGACAGCCATCGATCATCTTCACAATGGAGGAGTGCTGAGTTTTTTCCCTGCAGGAGAGGTATCCACCAACTATGCATCCTCCATTATAACCGACAGAGAATGGCTGGTCTCCGCCCTTCGGTTCATCAAGAAAAGCAAAGTTCCGATCATACCGATCTATTTTCATGGAACCAATAGCCGCCTCTTCCATTTATTAGGCAGGATACACCCCTCATTGAGGACAGCAAAACTGCCTTCTGAGCTAATCAATAAAAGGAATAAAACGATTAAGGTCAGGATTGGTAATCCCATTTCGGTAAAAGAGCAGGATAATTTTACGGATATTTTTCAATTTGGCCGTTACTTGCGGACCAAAACCTATTGTCTGGATTCAGGGATTGAAGTGAAGCGTTTTTTCAACTACTCTCTAAAAAGCGCTCTGAAACCTGAAGATGTAGTATCGCCTCAGCCACAGGAACTTATAGAAAGGGAGATTTCTTTGCTCAAAAGGGACCATATTCTTTTCAGCGTCAAGAATTACGATGTTTTTTGCGCTCCGACTAAAAATATACCAATCATCCTCAATGAATTAGGGCGTCTAAGGGAGATAACCTTCAGGGAAGTAGGAGAGGGAACAAATCGCTCCACTGATTTTGATGAGTTTGATCTTTATTACCATCAGCTCATCATTTGGGACACCAGGGATAAAATGATCGTTGGTGGTTATCGGATTGGAATGGGAGCCGAAATCATAGAACAATTCGGTATTGGGGGCTTTTATACCCAAAGTTTGTTCAAGATGAAAAATGGTTTCAAAAATACCTTGCAGCAATCGCTCGAACTGGGACGTTCATTTATTGTCCAGGAATATCAGCGAAAACCACTTCCGCTGTTTTTGCTATGGAAGGGGATCCTTTATTTTCTGCTCAAGAATCCGGAGTACCGCTACCTTATTGGTCCGGTAAGTATTAGTAATACCTATTCTGAGAAATCAAAAGAGCTTATTATCAGATATATAATGGCTAATTATTATGATTATGAAAAGGCGGCCCTAATAAAACCACGCAATCGTTTCAAAGTTAAAACAAATGATGTTCATCTGAACGATGCCATGATGCACCTTTCTCCTCAATTAAGCTCTCTTGATAAGTTTATAGGGGACGTTGATCAAAATAACAGCGGGTTACCCGTCCTTTTGAAAAAATATTTGGGATTGAATGCCAAAATCATTGCCTTCAATGTGGATCCCAAGTTCAATAATTGTGTGGATGGAATGATTTTATTGGATATTTATGATATTCCAAAAGATACCATTGAATCTCTCACAAAAGAGTTCAATGATTTGAGTCTGCTCAACAGATTTTATGCCAACCGGGAGACGGAGGGAAATGTGGAAATGTGAAAATTGGGAAATATGAAAATGTGAAAGAGGATATGAGAATATTTGAAAATGTGGAAAACAGACTAAGATATGGATTAATACAAACTAAGCTGGGAGCGTTTTTAATTTTCACATTTTCACATTTCCCAATTTTCACATTAGTTTTTCTATCCTGATTCTGGCATCTACTGCCACAATTTTATCTCCTCTTCCCATCAACGGATTGATGTCCATCTCTTTAATTTCTGTAGCGAACCGTAACATAGAGGAAAGGCGCACGATGATTTCGGCAAATTTTTTCCTACTCACGCCACATTTTCCTCTGAAACCTTTGATAATAGGATAAGCTTTCAGGTTTCGGATCATTGAATTTGCCTCTTCGAAAGTAAGTGGAGCAAGTCCGGAAGTTGTGTCTTTCAATACTTCTACAAAGATCCCACCAATTCCGCACAGAACCACATGACCAAATTTTGGTTCATAGCTGGCCCCGACGAAAAGTTCAATCCCTTCAGCCTGTTCTGCTATTAAAATGGATGTGGTATCCTTGATTTTCATCATCCTGTTAAATTCCACACCGACCATTTCCTTCGAGCGAATGTTTAAAGTGACACCACCCACATCAGTTTTGTGAATGGGCCCAACAACTTTCATGACCAGCGGGAATCCAATTTTCATGGCAGCAGCGATGGCCTCTTTTTCGGTCTTTGCAATAATTTCCTTCACCACCGGGATTGATGTTGCTGCAAGAAGTTGTTGGACGAGATCAGGTGATAGATAGCCATTTGGGCTCCCATCGATGATACGTCTGATGCGCGGAACATCAACTCCATCCAAATAAATCTCCTGGCCGGATGGTTTTGGTGTGAGTTTTACCCGGGTAAGTGCTTTCCCCAGCAGTACTTCGTCTGGAAAGTTCACATTGCCGTGTGAAAGAAAATAGGCCAGGTCTTTTTTTACATTCATCACGGAAGGCAATATGGGATAGATGGGCTTTTTGCACTGTTTCATCTTTCGGTCCAGCACTTCATAGACATCTTTTACGGAAGTCAGTCCCGGACTCCCAAAAATGACGGCCATCCCATCGATATCATCCATTTCATTCTCAACAGTATCAATAATCAGGTCCAACTGTTCTGCATTTCCAGTCGCCAGAAAATCAATTGGATTTTCTACCGAGGATCCCGGTGAAAGGGCTTTCAATAATCTTTGCTTGACCGGTGAGTCAGGGATATTGGGAATGTTAACGCCACCTGCCTCCAGGGCATCTGTGAGCATGACCGCCGGTCCTCCTGCATGGGTAATAATGGCCATATTTTTCCCCTTCATCTGTTTGGACATCAACACACAAGCAACAGTCGTTAGCTCTTCACGTCCATAGCACCGCACAATTCCAGCTTTGCGAAAGAGTGCTTCAACGGCAGAATCAGAACTGGCCATGGCACCGGTGTGGGAAGAGGCGGCACGACTTCCTGCGGCCGAACTTCCTGCTTTTATGGCAGCGAGTCTGAATCCTTTTTTTACCAGAGAAATGGAATGAAAGAGAAACTTATCCGGATTGTGGATGGTTTCGATATAGAGCAGCTTAACATTGGCAGCAGATTCACGCTCAGCATTCTGATCCCAGTACTCTAAAACCTCCTCTACTCCTAGTTGTGCAGAGTTTCCGACGGATATCACTCTTGAGAAAGTGAGTCCTTTGGGGATGGCAGACTCCATGATAAAGACAGCCGTAGCACCCGATCCTGAAACAAAATCAACGCCGGTCGGTTCCAGCCTTGGTATCGGTTCAGTAAAAACGCCTGCATAATCATGGGTGAGCATTCCGATGCAGTTGGGCCCTATCAGGCAAGCCCCTGCAGAGTTAACCATGTTAACAATTTCATGCTCAAGAGCGGCCCCTTCAGGTCCCATTTCGCTAAATCCACCCGAGATAATAATGAAAGCTTTGGTGTTTTTCTCTTTGGTGAGGACAGAAATAGCTTCTCCACAACTCCTGGCAGGAATGGCTAAAATTGCCAGCTCAACTTCAGGAAGATCCTTTACAGATGCGAATGTTGGAACGCTTTGAACAGAAACATCATTGGGATTTACAGCGTATATTTTCCCCTTAAATTC
>SESG01011538.1_pt1 | contig 11356 bp, 12 predicted proteins | sample 3171421 | NCBI WGS metagenome assembly SESG01 (sample SAMN10866946, study PRJNA518727) | freshwater metagenome | biome: subpolar coniferous forest; feature: holomictic lake; material: water; isolation source: holomictic Lake 227, 6 m and 8 m depth | place: Canada: near Kenora, Ontario | collected... | reverse complement strand
GCTAAGTCAACAACTACGCCACGTGCACCATTGATTGTTGTTGCACGAACATAGGGATCAACTGCTTCGTTTGTCACACCATCTAATGCCACTCGGTAGTTATAAATTAAACCTTGCTTGTCTCCCGCTGCTGTTAAGACCCAGGTTCCATTGATATCGGCAACCATTGGAGTTTCAACTCCTGCTGTCAATGGCGCATCAGCGGTGGCGTAAGTGACTAGCGAGACGGATTTGGCCGTAGGTGCCCAAACCCGAAACTTAGTTGCCGATTTTAAATATGTGTTTCCAAGGTCATTTCCTGTGTAGGTGTATTTAGAAATGAAATCCGCAGAGTCGTAAAGCTTGGCAGCCTTATTAGGGATTATTTCGGCAGCTGGGCCAGTTGGTTTTTCATAATAGATAGTTGGATCATTTTGACGAAGCCAGACTTCAGCGGTTCCATCTGCATTAAATTTTGTAATAAATCGATCGACGCTGATGTCTTTTGAATCCCAAGCACCTTTACGCATAATAATTCCGATATTTTCAAATTTATCCATGTTGTCAATTGAAACAACAGCAACCTTGCCAAAGTCATCATCAGCCGTAAAGAGCACACCATTCTTATCAACATCTGAATCGCTTCCAGTTGTGACATTTCTCCAAAGCCATGCGTTCCAGTTGGCATAATCTGCACTAGGGCGCTGGTAGTGAATAGTTAATTTAACGACTGCTGGATTTGCGGCAGTGGCAAGGACTGGTAACCCAACTGCGGTTACAACCGAAATTGAAACTAGCGCTATCGTCCGTTTCCAGAATTTCAATTGGTTTGGGCGTAGTGAAGATTTAGGCGATAGATTCATAGTTTGCATGAACACAAAATACGCAAGAAGAGCGCAATAGGGAATGCAATAGAGACTGAAAGTGCTGAATTTGATAACGAGACGTTAACTTTCGCGCCCAGGTGGCACTATTGCCAGACTATCCCACCTTTGGTGGCCTTTAGAGAGATTGCTTAAACTCACCAATGTAATAGGTCATCAGTGCTGCATCCTGTTCTGCATGATGGTGCTCACGAAATATCACAGCTCCGGCCACTACAAGGACGACATTAGCTTTCATGGATGATGAAGAACTGAGCTACTTCTTCTTTGTATAACCCTTGGGGCAAACAGGCTTGAGCGCTGCGATCTTTTTTGTGGTTTTGCCCTTTATACAGGTGATGGTTTTATTCGTGTTAGCTGCGTATTCAAGCTTTCCTAGAGTCACTTCAAACTCCCCAAGCTCCTCTGATGCGTATGCCTTGGTTGATGCGACTTCGGTTGCTGGGTCGATCAGACTTCTTTCGATCATTCCGCGCACATCTAGGAAATCAACTATTGCTGCCTTTAGAATTGAGGCCGAGGAAGAGTCGTTTACAAGGCGTGGCTTTAGCGCCAAGAACCGTGCATATTGAATATCGAACATGTCCTTGTATTTAATCTGCAATGTCGCAACCTCTTCAGCTCGGGTTGGGACTACATCTTCAGCAAATACTGGAACATTTCCACCAATGACAAATGATGCGACTAATACGAATAACAGGCTGCGTAGTTTCATGGCTTAAAACTACTTCAGTAAGGCGGCCCCGCAGGGGGTAAACCCAATCGCATGAGTGATAGCGCCTGTGATTTAGATTATCCTGACGCACATGACTATGCATCCTCAGACCCGTGCCTATCTCGATTTCATCGCAGTTAATAACGTTATGCCCGACGACGCAACCCTTGAAGAACTACGGGCAGATGCGGCGGATTATTTGAAATATGCCGGACCACTATCTGATGAAGTGACAACTGAGCATACTTATTTCACTTCACCAACCGCTGATTTGCATGCAGTGATTTATCGTCCGAAGAATGTAAAACCAAATGCACCAGCCCTTGTCTATTTTCATGGCGGTGGTTGGGTTTTTAGTTGGACGCTTCGCTATGCAGCGCAGATGTCAAACATCGCCGCAGAAACCGGTTTTGTGGTCATTGGTATTAATTACCAAAAAGCGCCAGAGCATCCATATCCAACACCTTTTAATGATTGCTATGCCGGGTTGTTATGGGTTGCTAAGAATTCTGAACGTTTCGGAATTGATCCAACAAAAATTGGTGTTGGCGGAGACAGCGCAGGTGGAAACTTGGCAGCAGCCGTTGCATTAAAAGCTGCAGATACAGGTGATGTGAAGCTTGCTTACCAAATGTTGATCTACCCATGTCTTGATACTGATTTTGATTCGCAGTCATACCAAGTGCATGAAACTGGATTTGGGCTCGAAAAAGAGGGGATGCAGTGGTGCTGGGGTCAGTATGTTCCTGAAGCTTTCTTGGGTGATAAATATGCAGTTCCTGCCCGAGCAACATCTTTCAATAATGTTGCACCTGCAATTATCGCCTTGGCTGAACACGACGTATTACGCGACGATGGTGCCAATTATGCAGCCGCATTAGAAAAAGCCGGCATCTCAGTAACTCTCAAGGAGTATCCAGGAATGATTCACGGATTCTTTGGCCATGGATTCATGGTCGACGATGCCTACGAATTGCGTAAGTGGCTAAGCGCCCAGATTGTGAAAGCTGTCAATTAGTGTTTGAAGTTCACACTTTACTTATTGCTGGATGTCTATTTCTTGGAGCGATTCTATATACCTCTGTCGGTCATGCAGGTGCTTCGGCATACATTGCAGTAATGACTCTGTTTGACTTACCGCCATTAGTTATTAAACCAACAGCGTTAACTCTTAATATTTTTGTATCCTCTTACACATCCTTTCGCTATATCAAAAGCAACCTATTTAATAAATCACTCTTTCTTTTCTTATCCCTTGGATCAGTACCGGCTGCATATATAGGTGGACATATAAATCTACCAAGCCATATTTATAAGCCAATAATCGGCGTCTTGCTGCTGTTATCTGGCGTGAGATTTCTACTTCAGGCGCTTCAAATAGATAAAGCACATCGTGAAGTCATTAAGCCTTTGGCTATTTTCATAGGCGCTTGTGTCGGATTGCTCTCTGGAATCACCGGTACTGGCGGCGGAATTTTTCTCTCTCCACTCATTATTTGGCTGGGCTGGGTTAGCGTAAAACAGGCCAGCGGAACTGTTGCTGCTTTTATCTTTGTAAATTCAATCGCTGGATTGCTTGGCAACTTCCAATCAACTTCATCACTTCCAAGTGAATTGCCAGTATTTCTTGTTGCAGTCTTGCTCGGGGCTTTCATCGGTACTCGCTTTGGTATTGCACGTTTTTCCTCCGTTGGCGTTAAACGCGCGCTTGGCTTTGTTCTATTAATAGCCGGAGCTAAATTTCTTCTTGCATGAATAAACCCTCCCGTCGGGAAAATCGGGAGGGTTTATTTTCTAGCTACCTACTTCTTACGGCGTTTGATTCCATTTGCGTCGTAATACTGACGCCAGATGCCGCGGTGAATCGGAATTCGCATTGGCAATGATTTAATACCTGGAATTACAGGGATTAAAATTAAGCCCAATGACAACGCACCCATGATGTACATGATGTACGCATCGGCATTTGCGCCAATTGGCTTTGACTCTTCATTGTTAAATGGAGGAATCTGGTACCAGAATGAATAGAGCCACAACCATGCTTGCCCTGGATAGCGACCAGTTTCATTCATCATGCCCCATGTGCCGCCCTGCAAATTAGCTGCAGTGCCTGCATCATCTAGATATGACCCGTCACCAAAGAACAAGATCTGCTTTGTGTTATCTGTCTGAAAGAAACCGCCTTGTGACAAGAGAGCTGCATCGAGTGCTCCACCCTTGGCCATCTCGGTTAGACCTTGAGCTAGTGCTGGAACTGGTCCATAAGCACCGGCTGGTACTGCAGAAAGTTTTCCTTCTGCCTTTGTGATTGCATCATCGTAAGCAGTTGCCCAATCTTGCTTTTGTGTGTCACTTGCTGCCTTCCAAGTTGCCAAAGCACTGGCAATTTCGGTTGACATAACTTGGGTACTTAATGGCGCGATTACAAATTCATTGACGGTATCAATGGGATGCGTAACGCCTGCCCATTTTTGTAACCAGAAGGGGCCAACATTTAGCCCATCTGAGGCTTTGTTATAAGGCCCGCCGTATGTTGCAGTTCCACTTGTTCCAGCAAGTTCTTGAACCGCTGTGGCATAGAAATTATCGGCATTACTAACTGCCCAACCCTTAAATGTCAGCGGGGCATCATCTGGTGATCCCATAAGTAATGACAAAACAATTGCGACGATGGCAACAAAGGCAACTGCAATACTGCCTTCCTTTACTATGTCATATCGCTTTGTCTTGCCGGCCCATGGCGCGGCATCAAAGTTATGTTTTGCTTCTTTTGAGACGCTCATCGTCCTGCCTCACTTACTGATGGTTCGGCATCGATAGGTGGAACTACGCCACGACGGCGCACCATGAGTACGTGAATCACTGTTATAACACCAAGAATCAACGGCAAGAAAGCAACGTGAAGTAGCAACATCTGCCCTAAGTTTGTTACGTTAAAGAAGGCGCCGATTCCCATTGAGTTGAAACCATCTTTAGCTTCAAATGAAATCCACTGTGAATCGAAGTTTGTCTGAACAAGATAACCGGTAAATGCTGTGGCGATCGAAGCCACGAATGCGATTGCACCCGTCGCCCACGTCCTAAAGCGGTTACCTCGCCATGCAGCCATCCAGTACTTGCCCCATAGGTGAACGACCATGAAGACAAAAAACAGTTGAACAGACCAGAAGTGAAGGCTATTAACAAAATGGCCGGCATCTGAAATGTGATACCAAGCCGGTCCTTCAAATGCCAAAATAATTCCAGAGAAAATAATCATGGCAAGGGCTGCAAGTGTTAATACTCCGAAAACATAAATCCATGACACAACGTAGGCGGGTTGATCATCTGGAAGAAGTTTTTCTATAGGCAGATTCTTTTGCCATTTATGGCGAAGTTTGGCGGTCCACATTTCGCTCATTTGTCTTCCTCTTTATCCTTTGGAAATGGAACAAAGACTGCCAATGCAAAAATTGAAAGCATCAGCACAATGACGATTAAATTTGATACTGAGATCTGCAGCCAACCTGATTTGAGATAAGTTGCAGGATGATTCATAAAATCTGAAATCCAGCCTGTCATAAGTGTGTCCGTTCGTTTGATTCGAGTGCTCTCGAATTCGTTGCCGCAACGGTACGACTCGAATTAGCAAACTCCTACGCTGAACGTGAGCGGAACCACTCTCAACTGATTCTCAGGCTATGGGTGAAGAAGCTCGTTAAGGAGTGTTTCTACACGTGCTTTTATTTCATCACGAATGACTCTCACTGCCTCAATGCCCTGTCCTGCAGGATCTTCCAACACCCAATCTTCATAGCGCTTACCCGGGTAAAACGGACATGCATCTCCGCATCCCATTGTCACAACAGCATCAGAGGCTTGAACCGCTTCCGGAGTAAGAACTTTAGGCACGTTGTTTGCGATATCGATACCGAGTTCGGCCATGGCTTCAATTGCAATTGGATTGATTGAATCCTTCGGTGCAGAACCTGCCGACAGCACTTCAACTCGATCTTGGCCAAGAGTCTTCATAAATCCTGCCGCCATTTGAGAACGTCCTGCATTGTGAACACATACAAATAGAACGGTCGGTTTATTTGTCATGAGTTAGCACCTTTGTTAAGCCCAAACCAATCAGGGCACCGAGTATCTGAGCTGCAATAAATTTGGTGACACATCCAGGCGCAATTCCGGCAAAGGAGTTACTAAACATTCTGCCAATTGTTACTGCGGGGTTTGCAAAGGAAGTTGAGCTAGTAAAGAAGTATGCACTTCCAATCCATGAGGCAACAATTGCTGGAATTAGCGATAACTTGTCCTGCGAAATCAATAAGTTAATAATTAGAATTAATCCGGCAGTTGCAATGATTTCACCTAGATACAGATTGCCACCCGAACGGGTTTTAGTTGCCGATTCTAATAAAGGATGGCTAAACATTGCGTTAGCGAGCGCAGCGCCTGTAATCGCTCCAGTGACTTGCGCTATGACAAATTGAATAAATACTAAAATAGAAACTCTATTTTCTATTAAATCAATTAACGTCACGACTGGATTGAAATTAGCCCCACTAATTGGTGCCAAGATTTGGATAAGAACATATAAACCCATCACAGTTGAAACTGTGTTGATTAAAAGCTGGACTCCAATATCTGATGAAATATTTGTTGCCATAATGCCTGAACCGATAACGATTGCCACAAGCAAGCAGGTTCCAAGGAACTCAGCAAAAGCCTTCTTCATCCTTCTAGGCTACAACTCCTAGGTGAACGCTTAGTGAATAAATGAAGTAGCCCACCAACCGATTCGGCTGATGGGCTTCTTCTAAGGCTGCTTACGAAACGCCGATGATGTCTACAACGAAGATCAACGTTGCATTTGGGCCGATTGGACCAGAACCATTTGGACCGTAACCAAGATCGGCTGGAATAACGAGAAGGCGACGTCCGCCGACTTTTGCACCGGGTAAACCTTGCTGCCAACCGGCAATCACGCCAGAGAGTGGAAATGTTGCTGGCTGTCCGCCGGTCCATGAAGATTCAATAATCTTTCCATCAGACCATGTCATCAATGTGTACTGAACTGTCAAAGTGGAAGTTGCCATAACTTCTGCTCCAGTACCGACAATGATGTCTTTAGTTTGCAATGTCGTTGGAGCGGCTCCAGTGGGTGCCGTAATAGTTGGAGCCTCACCTGCATTGGCTGTTACTGCCGGCAATCCTGTTGATGCTGTATCGGCCACTTTGTCTTTTCCTCCGCATGCTGAAAGTGATGTGATCGCAACGGCAATTATCGCTGCGATAGCTAAATTCCTAGTCTTAGATTTCATCTCCGAAATCTACCATTCGCCATTAGCTTCAATAGCTCTGTGTTAAGGCAACTTGGTTAAACAGGCTTTTCCGTCAATGTCTGTGACTAGATTGTTGGCCAACCAATTGCGTTGAATTAGGTATTGAAGACCGCCCAATGTCACATTCGCTAGGCCGCCATAAGTATTTGTAAAAGTAGGCCCAAAAGTCCAAGCGCATTTATCAGCATTTTCAGCACCGGCAGCGTCGTACCAGGTACGCAAATCTGGATCTGTTAGTGCTTCATCGATTTCGTGTATCAGTACTGAGGTCATTGCATCTAATTGCGCATCGCCGTTTGGGCTCAATGTGCTCTGCTTAGCGCATGCTGAGAGATAGTTACTCTGAAAATCTTGAATTGCAATATATGGAGTGTTCACATATTTAGTTGTATTTACAGTCAATGTTCCGATTGAGTGCCAACCGCAATATGCGGTGCCAAAGCCAGAGGATAAGCGAGTGTTATTTGCGCCAAGGTAAACATAAAGTGGCTTTACTCCAGGAATAACTACATTATTTTTAAGTGCAGTGCTGATGTATGTAGCAACATTTGCATCACTGACTTGATAAATTCCACTTTTTAACGTTCCAGTTGCAGGAATTGTTGAACTAGCTGCAGACGGCCAACTTAGAGTTGGGGCATTAGAAGGAAAGTAGCCAAGATTTGTATTTAAAACATGCCCTACAGAGTTAATGCTTCCTGAATTTAATGAAGTGACTAAATTACCCAATACTCTGTTCCAATTGGCTTTTCTAGTTGCATCCCAAGTTCCGACCCAAACAGGAATAATTTGAACCGCACCGGAATAGACGTGCAGAGCTCCTGTTGAGTGATAAAGGATTGGGCTAGTTGATGTTGATCCCACTGCAACCAAAGCTGCCTTTGAATTTTCTTTATTCCATTTTTGCCATTCAAGCTCAGCGTTAGCATCATCGTTGTTCACATAAGAGTTTTGATTTTGAGAAGTCCCAGCTGAAGGAGCGCCGGCTAAATTTGCAATCGGGTGACCGTGCGAACGAATAGATGATCCGACGAAATCATTCTCGGATTTCTTTTCGTTTTCACCAGCCGCCGCACCCTGTAGAGAAAGAAGGGTGATTCCAACGCCAGCAAAACCCGCAACAATTTTTCCAAAATTCTTATTCAAAGCAATTCTCCCCGTTTGATTTACGCCAAGTATCACGAAAATCCATGAGTAATCCCGTGCTAAGCAAAGGGTAAAGAGGGGATATCTCCTCTAATAAAACCTAATTCCGAAAACTATTCGAGCTCTCCTATTAATTTAAATTCTCCATCACCAAGTTGACCTTGGGCCCGGTACATCTCAAGTTTTGCGCGAGTATCAGCAATATCTAAATTGCGCATAGTTAGTTGACCAATACGATCAACTGGTCCAAAGGCAGCATTTTCGGTGCGTTCCATTGAAAGTTTTTCAGGGGCATAGCTAAGGGCTGGACCAGTGGTGTTAATAATTGAGTAATCGTCACCACGACGCATGCGTAAAGTAACTTCGCCGGTCACTGCTGATGCAACCCAGCGCTGTAAAGATTCACGGAGCATTAAAGATTGAGGATCTAACCAACGACCTTCATACAACAATCGACCTAAACGGCGTCCCTCTGCGTGGTAATTAGCGATTGTGTCTTCATTATGAATTGCACTAATTAACCGCTCGTAGGCAATAAACAAAAGCGCCATTCCAGGAGCCTCATAAATTCCGCGACTCTTTGCTTCAATAATGCGATTTTCAATCTGATCGGCCATGCCAAGGCCGTGACGTCCGCCAATTGCATTTGCCTCATTCATAAGTGCAACTACGTCGTCAAAGGTTTTCCCATTTATAGCAACTGGACGGCCCTGTACAAAAGTAATTGTTACATCTTCACTTTCAATTTTTACTGAAGAATCCCAAAAGCGAACTCCCATAATCGGCTGAACTAGTTCAACTGAGGTATCTAAGTTTTCCAAAGATTTAGCTTCATGCGTTGCGCCTAATATATTGGCATCGGTTGAATAAGCTTTTTCGGTGCTATCACGATATGGAAGACCATGCGCAACTAAGTACTCTGACATCTCTTTGCGTCCACCAAGTTCGTTCACAAAATCTGCATCAAGCCATGGCTTATAAATTCTCAAATTTGGATTAGCTAATAAGCCGTAACGATAAAAGCGCTCAATGTCATTACCTTTATACGTTGATCCATCACCCCAGATATTTACTGAGTCTGCATACATCGCACGTACAAGCATCGTGCCTGTAACAGCACGACCAAGTGGTGTGGTGTTGAAATATTGTTTACCGCCGGCGCGAATATGGAAAGCACCGCAAGCAATTGCAGCCAAACCTTCTTCGACCAATGCAGTTTTGCAATCAACAAGTCGTGAGATCTCGGCACCATATTCTTTTGCTCGGCCTGGCACTGAATCAATATCCGGTTCGTCATATTGGCCAAGGTCTGCGGTGTACGTACAAGGAATCGCACCCTTTTCGCGCATCCATGCAACAGCAACTGATGTGTCGAGACCGCCTGAAAATGCGATTCCAACTTTTTCTCCGATAGGAAGAGATGCAAGGACCTTAGACATGTGCCTAAGTCTAACTGATTGTAAAGGTTGAGATTTTCTTCGAAAGTGCCGGAACGATGCCCCATTGTGTGGTTATTTCGCGATATCTATTGATATCTATCGAATCAGCTTGCGCACCAGTCTTTACCGCACGAATCATGATGTTTCGAGGAGTGTGCTCTCCCCCGATAAATTCAATAACTTCAACACGGTATCCAACGATTCGAAGAATCTGGGCGCGCAATGCATCGGTCAATAGATCACCCATGCGTTCTTTCATAACTCCGAACTTGGTGATTGCGCCCCACGGCTCAGGTGATTGATCCATCTGCTTTTGAATGTCGTGGTGGCAGCATGGTGCGATTAAGAGCAATGCCGCTGCGCCATTAACTGCCCAGGCAATCGCATCATCGGTTGCAGTGTCACATGCATGAAGGGCGATCGCTACATCGGCCGACTGGGTAGAAGCAGTCGCAATCTCCTCTGCCGTGAAAACAATAGTCTCTGAAATTCCAAGTGAGGCTGCAATTGCATTGTTTCTATCACGCGAAGCAGGGCGAATATCGATACCTGTTACATGCACAGGCATTCCAATGCTGCGCAAATATTGGTGCGCGGCAAATGTTAAATATGCGTGTCCACAGCCTAAGTCAACAATCGATAATGGTTTCTCTTCACTTGGTTGAGCAATTTGGCCCGCTTCTATAGCGGCATTGAGTGCGGGCACGAGCAAGCGCAGAAACTCTTCAACTTGTTTGTATTTATCGTTCTTGGATGGCTTTATTTGCCCATTGTTATCAGCAATTCCAACCTCGCGAAGAAATGGATCTGCAGGATCTAACAATCTCTCCTTTTTCTTATCATGGCTCAAATTCTGCTCAAGAGATTTCTCCACAAAATGAAGCTGTGCATCACCACTCTTGGTGATTCGAATACTCATTGAGCCTTCGATAGTGTCGATTGTAAAATTGGAATAACCGCTAGAAAGCAACTCCATAATAATTTGAATCTCGGGAGAAATGTTTTTGGTAGTGGTTGCACGACCATCGTTATAAGTTAGCTGGAGGAGGATTGAAGTTTTAATTTCAACTGGCCGGATATCAATACGTTGATGCTCAGTTTGCATGTTACGACGGCGCCCTGAAAGCACGACTCGAACGAGGGTCTTGGTATTAATAATTCGGTTACAGGCTTCAAGCAACGCCTCTTCTAATGTAAATACCCGTTGCATCACGCAATTCTAAGTGCGTGGAAGATGAACTTCAATCGCAAGTCCACCTAATTCACTCTGACGCAGAGTAAATGTGCCTTGATGTCTTTCAATAACTGCGCTCATAATGCTCATACCAAGTCCCGTACCGCCATTATCTCGCGAACGAGAACGATCAAAACGCTTTAATCCACGGATTTTTTCCCCATATGAATCAACTGGCAGCCCTGGTCCACTGTCCTCAATAACTATGGAGATCTCTTTTACAACTTTTACGGTTACTTTAACTTGAGTCCCAGCTGGAGTATGCAATCGAATATTAGTAAATGCATTTGCGACAAATCGCTGCAAATATTTCTCTGAGCCCATTAATAAAGCTGGATCATCAATTTGGGCAGAAATTGTATGAGTAGTGGCAATTGCCTCAAAGTCGGCGATGTTATCTTTAACAATCTTTGAAATATTGATGTTTTCAAAATCTATATTTCCTTCTTCACCTAGCTGCGCAAGCATCAATAAATCTGCAATCAAAAGATCCATTCGTTTGAGTTCACTGTTCAAACGATCAAAGGCGGCACTCTCGCGCTCTGGGTCCAACTTTTTACCTTTAAGTAGTTCGGCATAACCTTTTACAACTGTCATTGGCGTGCGAAGTTCGTGCGCAGCATCACCCAGAA
>SESG01032417.1_pt1 | contig 11359 bp, 13 predicted proteins | sample 3171421 | NCBI WGS metagenome assembly SESG01 (sample SAMN10866946, study PRJNA518727) | freshwater metagenome | biome: subpolar coniferous forest; feature: holomictic lake; material: water; isolation source: holomictic Lake 227, 6 m and 8 m depth | place: Canada: near Kenora, Ontario | collected... | reverse complement strand
GGATACGCCGGCCTGCGGCATCGTGGCCACCGAGGTCAAAGCTCTTTCCAATCAGACGGCCACCGCCACCGAAGATATTCGGAATCGCATCGCCGCCCTCCAGGCGGGCATGAGCGACATTCTGGGGGCAATGGCATCGAGTGCCCAGAGGGTTGAAGGGGGAACAGAGGCTATCCGGGAAGTTGGCGCAGCGGTTGGGATGATCAACGAGGAGGTCGATGCCGTCTGCCAAAAGATGGTCCAGATTGCCGCCATTGTAAATGAACAAGGTGCTGCTACTGCAGAGCTTTCGCGGAACATTTCCGGTACTGCGGAAATGACAGACCACGCTCTCGAAGCAATTGATGTTCTCGCAAATGCAGTAAACAGCGTATCTGCTACGGTCCAGCCCCTTCTGCAGCAACTTGGGAAAGATCCTGACGATAGGCAGTTGGTTCAGCTTGCTCGCTCGGATCATGCAAGCTTCAAGAAACGCGTTATCGATACATTGGCTGGAAATGGAAGCACGAAAGACAGCGAGTTGCCTGATCATCATGGATGTCGATTTGGGAAATGGTACGACAAGTTAACGGACCCTCGCATCACTGGAAGCTCGGCCTATCACCGTATTAAAGAACCACACCTACAGGTTCATGCTTTTGGTAAGGAGGCACTTTCATTCCACCAAAGCGGTGATTTCCAATCGGCGATTACGGCGGCGGGAAAAATGGAAAATGCTTCACAGCAAGTCTTTGCGGCATTAGACGAGATTGCAGCTCTCTTTGAAATTTAGGCTAATCGTTGGCTTAGCTGTAGCCGGATCATTTGTAACCAACCGTGGCTAGGTGTCGCTATCGAGCGACGGACTGCCTATGGATATGGCGGTTGGAAAATAAACTGTGACTGTTGTTCCTTCCCCAACTTTACTTTCAATGGTAAGGCTACCGCTGTGTAGCTTAACAAGACCAGAAACTATTGCAAGTCCGAGGCCTGTGCCACCATATGTTCTTGCGTATCGATTGTCGGCTTGTTCGAAGGGCTTTAGCACTTTTTGAAGCAAATGTTGGGGAATGCCAATGCCGTTATCCGAAATTGATATCGCAATGTACTCACCATGTAGCGCGGCACTTAATTTAATGTGCCCGCCGTTTGGCGTAAACTTAATCGAGTTCGTTAGAATGTTCGTTAAGATGTGAACACCAGCACGTTCGTCTGCTAAAATATCCGGAATTGTATTATCGACGTCAACATGGACTAGATGGCCCTTGTCGTCAATTGCGGCCTGTAAGCGATGTATGGAGTGATGGACAATATTCACAATTGGGACCTCAATTATATCAAGGGTCATTGAGCCTGTCTCAATTTTTAAAATATCTAATATTGTGTCGACAACACCTAAAAGGTGCCGCCCGCTTTCATTTATCATTGACGTACGCTCAGCACATCGCGAACTGTCTCCCGAACAGTTGGAGGGCTGCATAATAATTTCTGAAAACCCCATGATTGCATTCAGTGGGGTTCGCAATTCATGGCTCATGTTTGCAAGGAAAATGCTCTTTGCTTTACTCGCAGCATCAGCCTCATCTCGTGCAATTATTAATTCTTCATTCAATAATTTGAGTGACTCAGTGCGACGATCCACGCGCATCTCAAGTTCATTGTTAATCAAGAGAATGTCTTTATTCGCTCTCTCGACAGCTTTCCGCTCCATGTCTAATTTGTCAAGCATTTCGTCAAATTGAAATGCAACATTATTAACTTCAGACACCGTGCTGCGCATTTTTTTACAAGCGCGTATATTGTATTTGCCAAGACTGATGTCGTGGGCAACCGAAGCGAGCCGAATGATTGGTTGAGCAATTCTCTTTTCCACCCACAAAATTAATACTGATAACAGCGACAGTCCGATAAGTATAGCAATTAACCATCTAATAATTAAGTGCTTAATCAACTCATCTTTAGTGGACGTTGGAATGCCCACTACAGCAAGCCACTTCGTTCCTTCGACAGGCGATACGGCCGATAGTCGTTCGATATTATCCAATCCTGAAACAGCCGTAACAGTCTCATCGTGCTGATTTAGAAGATGGGAAAGAGTAGATGACTTCGAACGATTGGTTCCAACCCACTTTTCCGAATCTTGCGATCGCGCAATTATTGTGCCATGCTCGTTGAATATTGTTGCAATTGTCCCGTTCGGAAGATTAATAAATGCTGACCCAACGACTAAGGGATGAAACCTATCAAGATCGATCGATGCCCCAACCATGCCGATTAGCTGATGTGAATTATCAAATATTGGTTGCTCCATCGTTATAATCCAGTGTCCAGACACGTTGCCTTTATGAGGGAGTCCGATGGAGAATGCCTGCAATTTTACTAATGGGTCGACAGAGTATTCGTTGTCAGCCTTTGTGATGCCGAGCTTCTTTAGCGGCAATGAGCTACAAACGATTGTTCCATCTGTTTTTTTTGTAACTAAATTCGCATATGTATGATTATATGTCAGGAAAGTACCAAAAACAGGATCACACGTTTCCGTATCTAGATTATTTACTGATGGTCGTTTTGCAATTTCATCAAGCATAGTTCGAGTGTTGAGAACCAACAATGATGCATCTCTTGCAGCGACGCGAGATAGGCGTACTGCATTTTTATCGGCCTCTCCTTCAATCGCATTTATAGATTGGCGAATTTCGTAAACCGTAAGTGTTGCGATTGGAATAATCATGCCAATAAAAAGTACGAGTAGGTGTGCTCGAATTGAAAGTCCTTTTGCTGGGTTCTTGGTCTGTGTGTTGCTGGGCGCCATGTCTGCCTCGGTGGTGCATTAGACTGTTTTAGAAGGTCACAGTCAACTAACGTAAACCATCAGCTAACAATTATAAACTATCTAAATCGTTACGTTTTGTATAAGCGCTCACTTCATTAGAAGTTGTCTCGCATATTAAGCTCCTAAGCGAGTCCGTTAGATTAGTCGATGCTATTGTGTACATACCTGTTGGTTCAAGCATCGCTGAAGCATTCAGCGCATCGTTACTGGATACGAGGCGCAACAGGTCCGCAGCACATGTGTGGAAAGTTTTATGTAGGTTTACAATATTATCAAACTGCTCCTGCAATCCAATTGCATTTTTTGCTTCATCGGTTGCAAGCCACATTCCAAATGAACATGCTGTGTCATCACTAACTTGTTCAGGTTTCAAGTTGCCTGTTCGGGAATTGTTAACGGCATCACGTAGGTTCAGTGACCATAGCTCTTGGATTGCTATTTGCTTTTTAATGATTGCGTGCCACTCATCTCTAGTTATCATGCTAGGGCTCCTACATTAATAGCTAAGGGCTCATTCGAATAGCGAATGAACTTCTATTACGTTGGCATTAGTTATTATTTTGTTTTGGGCACCCCCCAAATGGGGGTGCCCAAAAATTAGCGCCTAATCCTCCGAAGCGTTGTGATTGATAGAGTGCTAATCATCATCATAAAGTCCTTGATTGGCATCCTTATGACAGGCGGCGCAGTTAGACTTGTTTTTCACGTCAGGTCTGGCCCACTCCGATTCACTAAGGCGGTGTTCACGAAGCCACCACGTTTGCTCAGTGATTCTTGAATGCATTGGGTCACCGTGCCCTGCGTGGCTCGTCATGTAGGTTAGGATGGACCTGATCTGGTCCGGAGGCAAGGTTGCCCGGTCGCTAAAATGGTCCGACAGGTTTTTCATGATGCTCTCCCAGCTGCCCGCTGGGAGAAGCCCGGGCTGAAATGCCATATGGCACTCACCGCATTCCTTCTTAACTAAGGGGTCGGTAACAGGCGAAACTCTTTCAGGACCGCCGGCTTCAGCGGGTACAACTAGGGTCAATGCAAGAAGTGTTAGAATCAGTCTGGAGCGCACAGCGGGCCTCATTGGTTGGTGAGGTAGAAAATGACATCGCCTTTTTCCTTAGCGGTGCATTCGCGACCAAGAACGTTTGGGCAGTCGCGGGAGAACCGTTTCTCCACCTTGGCGGGGTCGCTGAACCGATCGGTGGTGACGCGTGCCGCCATGGGTTCGATCTCCCTCCAGGTTTTTATGTGTTTGCCAACGCGGGTCGGATCCGGCGTATGGCAAGTGGCGCATGCCGGCATGTCTGGTTGGCCTCCGGCATGGGGGCCGATGTATAATGCCCGTCCGCGTTCAGCAGAAAAGCCGGTAATGCTCGGATCGACGCGTCGCGACTCGGCAAGATATGTTTCGAGGATACGGTCTTGCGCAGCGCCTGCGAATGCCGGGGCGGCAATCAAGCCGGCCACGATCGCTAAGATTAGGGCTCGCGCCATTTCAGGGGCCTCCAAGGGTGAAGCGGCCAGGATTTCCCAGCATGGCTGAGAGCCGTCCTCGCAGCCAGAGGGCAGCAGCGAACAGCATGTGGGCGAGTGCCGTGATCATCGCGACCTCGCCGAGCCCTTCGTGAAGATGGCCTACGAAGCTGCGCGGAAGCTGGTCAGCAAAGATTCCCGTGATACCAGCGACACCGATAACAGCCAGCAGCAGGCTGGTAAGCCAGGGCATCGCTGACCAGGGACGCCTTATGATATCTCCGAGCCGTCCCGGTCTGGGTAGTTGCAGCGCGTTCCCGCGTCCAGCGGCAACACCGCCACCTACCCGCACCGTGAGCACCACCAACAGCAGGTACCCGGCGGCCAGATGCATGGCGTAGGTGTCTTCGTCGCCGGTGGCATAGGCGACCAAAAATGCGCCCGAGAGGAGGGCGTGAAGGATCAGCTTTACGGCCCGGGCCGAAGGGACGGGACTCTGCTGCGGTGTAAGAGCGTCAGTCGTCATTGCGCCCTCCATCGCGAACACTCTTTCCGGCGCTGGCGACCAGTCCGGCACCATCTCCATATATCTGGAAGGCTCCGGCCAGTCCGGTTATGACCACAACCGCTGCCAGTGTGTGTAGGAGCATTTTCGGTATCATGGGTCCACCTCAGTGTTGATGGTCCACCATGGCAGGAGGAGTCTGAACCGAACCTGAGCGGCTTATTCATCTCAGGTTCAGGTTCGGGGCTGTAGGGTCAGGGTATGCACAGATATACCTTTCCGTCCGTTTTAGGGTTCTGCTTAGCCGTCACCGCCTTCGGCGCAACCGCTGGGGACGACGACCATGATCGAGCTCGTGCAGCGGTCGAGGCAGGACAAACGCGCCCATTGGCGGAGATTTTAGAGGCGGTTCACCGCGACTACCCTGGAGAGGTCATAGACGTTGAACTGGAAGACGATCATTATGGTGGCAATCGCAATAGTAACGTGATGATTATTTATGAGATAAAGGTCAGAACCCCCGATGGTCGAATCCTGAAATTACGCTACGACGCACAGACTGGGGTTCTTCACTCAGTCAGGAAACGGTGACTCCAATGCGGATTCTCGTTGTTGAAGACGATGCGGCACTTGGAGATCAGGTTATTGAAGCGTTGAGCGGAAGCGGCTACGCGGCCGACCTCGCTCGAGACGGTGAAGAGGGAGGCTTTCTCGGTGAAACCGAGCCTTATGATGCCGTCGTGCTCGACCTTGGCTTGCCCAACGTGGATGGCCTGACGGTTCTCAGGCGCTGGCGTAAGTCCGGAGTGGCGGTGCCGGTGATTGTCTTGACCGCGCGCGGCCATTGGCACGAAAAGGTCGAAGGGATCGATGCTGGTGCAGACGACTATCTGACGAAACCCTTTCGCATGGAGGAATTACAGGCTCGGGTACGGGCCTTGATCCGGCGCGCTCACGGTCATGCATCGCCGGACCTCTCCTGTGGCCCGATTCTCGTCGATACCCGAACAGCCCGCGTCACTGTTGATGGCGCACAGATTACCTTGACGGCCCACGAGTATAGGGTTCTGACCTACCTGTTGATGAAACAGGGACAAGTGGTAACCAGGACGGAACTGACCGAACACATCTACGCTCAGGACTTTGACCGTGACTCCAATACCATTGAGGTGTTTGTGGCTCGGTTGCGGAAAAAGCTCGGAGACGGGCTGATCACGACCGTACGCGGGCTTGGATACCGGATTGAAGCACCATGAAGGCTGGATATTCTCTACGGTTCCGCTTGCTAGCCGCTGCCGCCGTGTCGATCGCGCTGGCGCTGTCGGTGGCGGGCGTTGTCTTGTCCGGACTATTCGAGACCCATCTTCGTGAGCGCCTTGACCACGAACTTGCCGGCCACCTTGATCAACTGGCGGCAAATCTTGGGCTTGACGAACAGCAACGCCCAGTCCTCGAACGACCCCTGAGTGATCCACGGTTTCAGCGGCCGTTGTCAGGGCTCTACTGGCAGGTTTTGGTCGAGGGAAAGGCGACGATCCGCTCCCGCTCCCTGTGGGATACAACGCTCGCTCTGCCGGGTGATGTTCTGGCAGATGGTGACCTCCATCGCCATGAAACGGTTGGTCCTGGTGGAATAAAGGTTATTGTGGTCGAACGGTCGGTGCAGCTTCCAGGAGCAGCGACGCGCTTCAGATTGGCTGCGGCAGAATCGCGTTCTATCCTCGACCAAGCCCGCGCTGAATTTGACGGTATGCTGGTCTTGGCGCTGGGTATGCTGACGCTGTTTTTGACACTTGCGGCGGCAGCTCAGGTTGCCATCGGACTTCGTCCGCTCGCCCGACTTAGGACAGAACTCGCGGAAATTCGCACCGGGCAGAAAAAATCCTTCGATAAGGCGGTCCCTATCGAAGTTCAGCCGCTCGCCGATGACCTGAACCATTTGATTGCGCACAGCGCCGAGGTTGTTGAGCGCGCCCGGGTCCAGGCTGGGAACCTCGCCCACGCTCTAAAGACCGGCTTGGCGGTTATTGGTAATGATCTTGACGGACTGAACGAGGCGACCGCGCAGCGTTTCCGATCTCGGCTCGGAGACATGCTAAGGCATATCAACCACCACCTTGGTCGGGCGCGTGCCGCCGGTGCTGGAGGCCTGCCGGGCTGGCGCACTGAGGTTGCGCCGACTATCGCGGCCCTCACACGGACCCTGGCAAGCCTCCATGGCGAGAAAGAATTAAGGTTCAAAACAGATTGCGATCAAAACCTGATTTTTGCCGGTGAAAAAGAAGACCTTGAGGAAATTGTTGGAAATCTTATGGATAATGCCTGCAAATGGGCGGTTGATCAAGTAAGAGTCAGTGGGCACCGGTCAGGCGACAGCCGCCTCGTTGTCCTGGTTATTGAGGATAACGGACCAGGATTACCTGTTGGTTCCGAAGAAAGTATCATCAAACGTGGTGTCCGGTTGGATGAGACGGTGCCAGGATCAGGCCTAGGGCTTGGGATCGTCGGCGATCTATGTGAACTCTATGGGGGATCCCTTGAGTTTTCGAAATCAGACTATGGTGGCCTGAAGGTAATTGTCACGCTGCCGGGAGAACAGTGAAATGGTTGATAAAAAAGCATTTGTTGCCCTAACTTCAGTTGCCGCAAGCGGAACAATGACGGTGGCGAAGCTGGTCGTTGGCCTCTTGACGGGAAGTCTCGGCATTCTTTCGGAGGCAATTCATTCGCTACTAGATCTTGCCAGTGCAATTATGACCTATTTTGCCGTCCGCATCTCAGACCAGCCCGCCGATGAGCACCATCACTACGGCCATGGCAAGGTTGAAGCGTTGTCGGCATTGTTCGCTACGCTGCTTCTCGTTCTTACCAGCTTCTGGATCATATGGGAATCGATCCACCGCCTTCTGGCCAATTCCATTGAGGTCGAAGCGACGTGGTATGCCGTGGTGTTGGTGCTGGTGGTCATTGGCGTCGATATCAGCCGGTCACGCGCCCTGATGAAGGTGGCTAAGGAGACTGGAAGCCAAGCTCTGGAAGCCGATGCTATGCATTACATGTCGGATATCCTGAGTTCGGCAGCCGTCCTGATTGGTCTGGGGTTGGTTTGGTTTGGTTGGCCGAGAGGCGACGCCGTCGCCGCACTGTTTGTGGCGGTAGTGGTGCTGGCCGCAGCGTGGCATCTCGGTAAAAGTGCCGTCGAGGTTCTCATTGACACAGCTCCAGAAGGCATCGCTGAGCGGGTGGCTGCGGTTGTCAAAGAGTTTGATTCGATAATTTCGGTTAAGTATGTACGAGTTCGCCCCGCTGGCCCAGTGATATTTGCGGAAATTTTAATCCGTGTCAGCAGAACCCTAAGCTTGGAAAACGTTCAGCGTCTCCGGGATAGTATATCTGTGCGTCTCCGCGAGGAAATGCCGACAATTGATGTTCGAGTCGATGCTGAACCGATAGTTCTAGATGATGAGTCTGTTAACGAGACCGTACGCGCCGTCGCCGCCGCCCGCAACCTCTCCGTCCATGACATCGATCTCAGGCAAGCCTCGGGCCGAAAATATTTGAGCTTTGATGTCGAGTTGGACGAGGACCTGCCAATCAGGGAAGCTCACGACATCGCAACGGCGCTTGAGCAGGACCTAATCCGCGATCTCGGCCATGATGTCGAAGTCACTACACACATTGATCCCCGGAGAACGCAGGTATCCGCTGGGCGGAACCTGTCCGAGGATGAGGCGGCACCAATTGCCGGTGCTATCACTAACATTGCCAGCACGATTGTTCACGCTCGCAATATCCATCATGTGCGGGTTGCCGCGAACGATGATGGGTTGCATATCGCATTTCACTGCACCTTCGATCCCGATCTGCCACTTCGGGACGCTCACCACGGCGCGGCACTCCTTGAGCAAGCGGTTCTGCGAGGTGTGGCCGGTACGGTTCGTGTCGTCGTTCATGCCGAGCCGACGGAGCATTTCGAAGAAAGGAAGACTAAGCCAAATAAACCTGAAAAAATTATCTAATCTAGGAAGCTATAACTCGATCCCAATGAAAGGGCGTGGATAATGTTTAAAGTTACTACCTACATTATGTTTCTATGTTTGAGTACAACAGCAATCGCCCAAACGCAGATCGCCTCTGGTGCACAAGACACACAAGCACCAGTTAGTTCATCAGCCGCCGCATTAGAGATAAAAGATCATGACTCTTTGGAACCTTTTAATCGGGCAATGTTCTCATTCAATCAGGCAGTGCTATCGAACATTATTAATCCAACGGCTGATTATCTAAGACCGCGGCTTCCCACCCCGGTAAAAGTTGGGATGGGTAACGTATATTCAAATCTAACAGAAATAGAATTTATTCTGAACAATATTCTTACCGGAGCCCCTCTGGCAGCCGCGACTTCGGTTGGGCGGTTCACCATCAACTCAACCATTGGCATTGCCGGCCTATTCGATGTTGCAAGCCTCGTTGGCTTGAAGCGGACAGAGTTGGATTTCATAGAGTCTCTGTGCCAAGCAGGAGTTCCTCCGGGTCCATACTTGGTTCTACCCTTGGTGGGATCAACCAATCTCTATAGCGCCGGGACATTGGCATCAGCTGTTGCGTTAGAAGTCTATGGCCTAAGCTTTATATCAATGGCGCTAGCAACAGCGGATTTTATCGTCATTGATCTTGGCGGTTCGGCGGCAACACTACGCTACATGAACACTGTACCGGTCGCTCATGGCCAGGACCCATACACTGCGCTCCGGACCGACCACGTCAAGTATGTTCGCAACGCGTGCGAAGGCGGTGTCGCGTCAAATCTCGCAAATAATAGTGTTCACTAGGGACGGCTGTATCTTGAAAGGGCTTTATGATGACAACTTGCTCTTGTGGAACACGTAATAGTTACGAAAGCTGCTGTCAGCCGATAATCGATGGCGCGGATGCCCCGACAGCTGAGGCATTAATGCGCTCTCGGTATACAGCGTTTGTTATCGGAAACTTAGATCATATTGAACGAACACATGCACCCGAGGTTCGCGATCAGTTTGATCGGCTTCAGGCCGAACGGATTGTTGACGAGGTTACGTGGCTGGGACTGGAGGTTCGCCGGGTAATCGGCGGCAGACCAGATGATGAGGTTGGGCAAGTGGAATTTGCAGCCCGGTATAAACAGCGAGGCAAAGACTACGTACAGCACGAGTTGGCAGACTTTCGTCGGGAAAATGGTGCTTGGGTGTACGTAAGATGCGAAATGAACCCAAAAACACCGCCTCGAGTTATTACGAAAGTAGGACGAAATGAGACATGCTCATGTGGTTCCGGGAAAAAATATAAGAAGTGCTGTGGAGGTTAAGTCATGGTAGATGAGCAGAGGTTTGCGTGTACGGCATGCGGTAAATGCTGCTATGGCCGGGTATCGTTGACATTAGCTGACGCCTTTGCCAATACTGGACGTTTTCCCCTAGCCATGGTGTGGACTCCCGTACGACAGGCGAGCCGGTCTTTTGACCTTATATCTCGGCTGGGAATAACCGTTAAACTGCCAAACAAAAAGGTGGTCGCGGTTCAAATTGCACCGACGGCTTATATACCCCCAGCGTTCCCTTGTCCGGCTCTTAGCGACGACAACCTTTGCTCGATCCATGCGGAGAAGCCGCTGCGCTGTCGTACTATGCCGTTCTACCCATATCGCGAGGAGAACGATCAGGTTGATATGCTGGTTCCCCGTAAAGGCTGGATATGCGACACCACTCTCGCCGCTCCGATCGTTTACAAGAACAAGCAAATTATTGAAAAAACTGCCTTTGATATTGAACGAAGTGCACTATCGAGCGATGTATCCGCGTTGCGGTTATATGCAGAATCTTTAATGAGGATTGATCAGTCCATTGTTACGCACTTAACAAGAGCATCGCTAAATCCTGCCTCTGGCCATGTCGTTGCGAACTTTTCATCATTTGTTCGATTTACCCGAAATAAGGCTATCGTTTCTTTTGCAAAATCTCAGCATCCTATCTTGAGCTACTACGAGAAACTCACGGCAGGGGATCCATCTTATAAGGAATTTTACAGGTACTACCATGAAGCCGCAATCGAACTTGAATGGTTTGCAAAGAGAGATGAGGCGGATAATAATGAGACCTGTGCGCGGGTGGGTCTGGACGGAGCGTGTCAATCGTGATTCGCTCAATCTGTGCACTGGATTGAGCTGAAGCATGAGCCGCCGCCGGATCGGTCAGGAGAGCTTCGGGTTTGGAGATGGCAGCAATACCCGCCATTCGTCGCTGGACGATTTGACCCCTTTGATCGATTGGGTTCCGATTGAGCGGTGTTTCGCCGACATCTCCAGCGCGGCCAAGGGGGAACCGGCTTGGCCTCCGCTGGCCCTGTTCAAAGTAATGCTTCTGGCGGTGTGGTACGATTTTTCCGAGGTCAAACTCGCTGAAGCGCTGGATGACCGTTCTTCGTTCCGGCGGTTCTGGGGGTTTTCCGCTGTCGAGGCGACGCCTGAGCGGACGGCCTTTGTACGAGTCCGCAAGGCACTGGTGGCGCGCGGACTGGACAAGGTGTTAGCGGCTGTGAAC
>SESG01018979.1_pt1 | contig 11363 bp, 11 predicted proteins | sample 3171421 | NCBI WGS metagenome assembly SESG01 (sample SAMN10866946, study PRJNA518727) | freshwater metagenome | biome: subpolar coniferous forest; feature: holomictic lake; material: water; isolation source: holomictic Lake 227, 6 m and 8 m depth | place: Canada: near Kenora, Ontario | collected... | reverse complement strand
GTTATTGTCATTAAATAAATACCCCCCGGCGAACCTGTAAGCTGACTTACTTTTGCTGCTTGATGAACTTGCTTCCATTATCACGGCAGCCGAGGCTTCCCCGATTTGCATGCCGGAACGGTTGGCGCAAAAAGGACGGCATTGTTCGTCATCGTAAAGAAGCAGGCTGGCAAATCCCTGCAAGGTCAAATTCAATAGTGGCTCAAAGCCGACAACAATCGCCCGGCGAACTTTCTTTTGCTCAATCAGTTGCGCCGCGACAACTAAAGCGTGAGAGCTCGACACACAGGCCATGCTGAATGTCATAATCATGCCGTTTATACCGTATTTTTGGGCAATGGCATCGGCCACTTCTCCGGGGCCCCGGTTACGGCAGGTAATTGGCGGCGTTTCTTTGCCAGGATTTTGTCGCACAATTTCTGTAAACTCATATTCATTGCGAATGAAAAGTCCTCCTGTTGTTCCCACCAACAAACAGGATTCGGCAATTTCGGCGGCCGTTAGTTTGGCGCGGCTGAACGCTTCCGTAAGAGCGCTATCAATCATTGCCCACGCTTTTTCCAGCGGGTTCCCGGTATAAGTAATCTCATAAGCCTTCAATTCGCGGTTGATTAAATGCGAAGACGTGCAAAAATCACCTGCCGGGACTTTTCCTGCAAGCAGATTTTCTGCAGATTTCCGGGCGCTCCATCCCAGTGTTGTAACAGCGCCCCATCCGCGAATATCAATTTTACTTGTGGTCACTTTTTAACCTTCGGTGCGCTGATAACAAAATCGGCCAGCGAATCAAAAGACTGCATCGCCTTAGCCGCAGTTGACGCGTTTTTTAATTCCACGCCGAACTGAAACCGCAGCTCCATGGCAATCTCCATAGCATCGAGCGAGTCGAGCTTGAGAGGTCCGGCTCCGCCGATAAAAGGAACATCCGTTGGCACATCTTCGGCCTTGACATCTTTTACTTCACACGCCTTGATCACCAGCTCCTTGAGCTTGAAAATCAATTCTTCCCTTGATGCCACATTTAACTCTTTAAAAGCTTCATTTACATCCACTTAATTTTCCTCCCCGCTATATAGAAACAGATTCCTGCAAATAGTGTCAATACAATTAATTTTGGCAATGTTGTGGCAAAGGCCGCCTCACGAAAAAAAATATCCAGATACGCCTGATGCGCCCAATACATCGGTGAAATCATCGCCAGTTTTTTCATAACCATCGGCATGACAACGTGCGGCACCATGATTCCGCCGAACACGCCCATCAATATGGCTCCGGTTGCCGCAAGCGTTGAAGACTGTTCCGGCGTTTTTGCCAGCGCCGCAACCAAAACCCCAAAGCCGGTGGAAGCTGCGGCAACAATCAATGTAATCGGTATCAGATACATGGGGTGTTCCCCCAGGCTAAGCGGCATTCCGATAATTCGCGGCATCAAATAAAGGCCGACAAGCAGCATTAAAACAAATTGAATTAAATTAATCAAATAATAAGGGATAACTTTTCCCAGAGCAATCATTTTAGCATTTACCGGATAAGTAAAGACGCGCTGCAGAGTGCCGTCGTTTTTTTCCTTTAAGAAACCGATGGACATAGGAACAGCAATAAAAAACATCGCGAATATCGCATAAGCCGGAACAGTTTGCTGAAGCGGACTGGGAAATTCTCTGTTGGGCTTGGTCTTTTCAACAAGAAAGCTGGAAACGACACCCTCCAGATTATCGATATCCATAACCACCTCGACAGTTAAACTGGTCAGAAGTGAACGCAGAGCTATTTTATATCCGGTATCAAGCACCGGATCAAACTGGATTTCCACAGGCTTTGTTCCGTCATTAAATCCTTTCGGAATAAAAACGACCGCCTGCGCTTTACCATATTCAAAAATCCGGTCATTATCCATACCTTGTGGCCGGTTAATAAGAGAAATCAATTTATTGGATTTAATTTTCTCTTCCAGCAAAAGCGCCTTGGGTGAATCGCTTTCGTTCTCCAGAACTAACTGAATTTGACGACCGGTTATTTTATCAGCATAAACTCCTTTTGTTGCCAGAGATAAAAAGAAAATCAGCGCCACCGGCATAAGAAATAAAAGAAGAATTGTCTGCCGATCTCGCAGCAAAACTAGCAATTCCTTGCGAATCAGTTCTTTTAATTGCCGTAAAATCAATTTACCCTTATTCATCACGCAACCCTCGCCCAGTCTTCTCCAGGAAAAATTTTTCCAGATCACTAATTTCGTTCATATTCCCATTAAATATAGCTGACCCATTATCCACCAGCGTAACTTTGCTGCACAAACGCTGCGCCTCATCCATAATGTGTGTGCAAAGAAGGATGGTCATGCCTTCAGCATTGAGCTTGGATAATGTTTCATAAATATGATGACGGCTTTGCGGGTCTACCCCTACCGTTGGTTCATCGAGCAGCAGAAGTTTCGGAAAATGCAAGAGCGCTACCGCCAGATTCAAACGCCTGAGCATACCACCCGAATAAGTTTTCACATACTTTAGCGCGTAAGATGAAAGCCCTGTTTCCTCCAGAACCTTCTGTGATCGCAAAACTAGTTCGCGCTCGTGCAAGCCGGCCAATGTTCCGAAGAGCCTCAAATTTTCCATTGCCGTCAGTGTTGTATATAAAGATATCGGTTGAGGGGCATAACCGATCGACCTTAGCGCGTCTTGATTTGGCATTGCTTTTTCGTAAATGGCAACTTTCCCGGACTTGATCCGCAGTTGCCCGGTAATGATCCGCATCAAAGTGGTCTTACCCGCGCCATTGGGTCCCAGAAGGGCGTGCATCTGGCCTGCTTCCACCGACAGAGAAAAATTATTCAGGGCATAGGCAGATTCTCCGGAAAAAGTTTTTTCCGGCGGAAAATTATACGAAAAAGTTATTCCGGAAATTTCCAGAGCCTTCATGCTTTGAGCTTCCTGACGATAATATGGAGTTCTCTGAAAAGAGCTTCTTCTCGATCCGCGCAGATCAGCATCAGTCCGCCTGCTTTGCTGAAATTATCCTCGGACTTACCTCTTTGCTTGATGATGCGCGCCGAAACTACGGCAAACTCACGCCACACATCACCGATTGCGGTCATCTCCTGCGATAAGCGCGCAAGATCATCCGAGCCGAAAAGCTCCGCTGCCTCCTGCAAAAACGCCGCGTACATGAAACGGAACCCCGCGCCGCCTGTGCCCACTTCTTCCTGCATGCGGACGATATTGCCAAGCTGCCGGCAGGCTTCATTAAAACCAAGTTTATCCTGGCTTTTGATTATTCTTTTAGCGAGAAACCGCATGCCGCGAATACCGAAAATGGGCAGGGGAATTTTAAGCATCATATTGCAGGTGTCTTTGATGCCCTTGACGCATGCCGTACGCAAATCTGGATTCGGCTGAATAGATTCCGGATAATACATAAAACCATGCGGCTGCAATGGGCCGTGGGCAAAACGTGCCCGTTCCATATCGTCGGTGAGGCAATCTACCGGATATTCCAGTATTGGATCACTGACGCGGAAACCGGTTTCAATTTCACGCAAAGCAATGATATTGTGACCGTTGAACTGAAAGCGGAAACGGTTGGGAAAATAGGAAAGCCAGTAAATATTTGTTGTGAGTCCGACAATCTGTCCTGATTTGAGCACGCGCCTCAGCTCATCCATACCTTTTTGCGGATTGCGGAAACGCTTTGTGACAAATTTACCGCCAATCCTTTTCGCTGCTTTGCGGAAGACGGAACCGGGCTGTGAACGGAAAGTGCTGATGGGCAACCCGACCATTTTAATAAAAGGAAGATGACCGAAAAAAATACCGCTGCCAATGCCGAAAATCATCGGCTCAGAGATTTCCATACCTTTATCTCTAAACAAGGCGGAAGTAACGCCGCTTTCGCAATGTGCTGAATGCTCGTGAACAAAAGGCCTTCCACCCGCTGCTATTTCTGTATTCATAAATAAATATAACCTCTATTTTTTATTGTAAAACTCCAATTCCGAAAGCGCAGTAACCTAATAACATGAAGGTTACGCGAGGTCATGTGCGACGCAACGGAATTGGTAAGTTAATGAGACCCAAGCATCAGAAACAAAGTGCACTGAAGCTTTCAGGTCGAATTATCCCGCGCAGCGGAGTGTATAATACTCCGCAGCTTGCTTTGGGGTTCATACCCGTGATTTCGGAACAGTTTTTAATTCTTCCATGGATACCGCCAAAGCCTGCGAGTAGCGCTCTAAAACCGAGGGCTTAAGTTCATTAAAGATTTCCGGGCGCAAATGCCTTTTGACTCGGAATGTGGCTATGCCCGCTGTTTTGGCCAGAATAGTCGGGATCAGTTGTCGCCTTTCCATGTGATAAGCAAGCGGACTTTTCAATCCTTTGAGCACAGCCTTCCTTGTTTCCTCCAGGTTTGCTGCTAATTCGTCTACAGCCAGGCCATTGAAGACTTCTTCGGCGTTCCAGCCCGTGCTGGTCACAATGACATATTTCCCTTTATCATTGATAGCATAACAGGCACGTCTTTTACCTTCATAATACGTGATATCATCCTGCGGAACTTCATTTACTTTCATTCGTTGCTCCTGCTGATAATAGTAAGTTAACTGTTCTTATACTAAAATTAACAAGGATTAAAGCAAATTCTACGCATTGTTTTTATTAATATTATTTCCGAGGAACTTTTCAAAATGATGCCACTCGAAAGGATTCTGGCGGGCCATTTGTTCCAATTGTTCAGCGTAAGCCTGTGCCGAAGCCAGCACTGCATTTGTCCGGTCTTGCCGGGATGCAGCTACAACCTTCCGTCCTCGGGATACGGCAACGTGATATTTGCCGGGAGCCTTCTGGTTAACAAAAAATGTCATCAGCGGCGCGCCCGACATTAAAGCAAACAAATGAGGCGTATCGGGCAGCTGCACTTCATGCCCCAGGAAATTAACCTTAATCGAACGCTGATCTCCCCAGAGACGGTCTCCGGTCATGGAAACTATCCCGCCTTCGCGCAGGAAATTTATCCCTTCCAGCAGAGCAAAAGGCGAACTTTCTTTCTCCGACGTCGTCACAATTCTTACCCCGCTTTGGGCTAGTTTGTCTTTGTGGATGCGCTCGACCTGTTCTTTGTGTTTTGCTCCCAGATAAAGCATAATGGGCAGGCCTTTGCGGCTGAGCATTTCCGCTGCCAGTTCCCAGTTGCCGATGTGCGACATGACGATAATCGCACCTGTCTTTTTCTCCACTGCCGCATCCAGATATTCCCAACCCTCCTTGGTAAATTCAACCTCATCTTTAAATTTGGCCACAAACCGGTGGATATAAACATTGGTAAAGTTATGATACTGTTTCCAGGCACAATGCAAATGATACGGAAAATTTCGCTCAGGGAAAAGCGCCCTGTAAAATTTCAGGCTGTGTGCTACACGCGCTGGAAAAAGAAAAAAGTAACCGGTGGCAATAAACCAGGAAAAGGTGCGGAAAAACCACACCCCCAATCGATGAGAAAAATAAACGGCTACTTTAAAAGATAATTTTTTCATAAAAGATTTCCCTGTTCTTTGTCCCTTATGCTTTGCGCTTCTCTTCATCTATAGAAATGATCTTAAGGATTATATCTTTATTCCCTTTCATCTCTTTTGTCAGATTCGGGTCAACCCCGTGCGAGAAGGGACAACTGTACATGCAAATCCCACAGCCAGTTTCCAGGTTCATCCACATCTCCATGCATTTTGTGTCATGATGCCTCCATTGTAACAACCCGTTAAAAACTTCTGGTCCTTTAAAACTAACCGCCTTTGCCGGGCAATCTATAGCACATTTAAGACAGATTTGGCAAAACTCGACTATGCCAAAATCTACAGGTTCATCTTCTATGAGGGGTATGCTGGTGAGTACAGCGCCTATCTTTAGACGATTGCCGTATTGCCTGCTGATTACACAGTTGCAGCGCCCGATCTGGCCAATACCTGCAGCAGCGGCAAGGGGTGTCATGGGAGAAAAATACTCAAAGAAATTATCTGTCTGTGCTTCATACCCTAATGATTTAATGTATAATGCCAATTCTGCGGTAACGGCAGTAATCTTGGCATAACCCAGCATGGAAGCCGTCCATACACCGTCTTTCACTGCCCTGTTAATCATCTCTTCATTCAATGCAGATGCTACAACAATTGCGTATTGATATGACAGAGAAATCCGATTCCCATAACCAACACCCATTCCGTACATATCTCCCCGATGCAAATAGTGGTGATGTTTTTCCAGTCTGGCGATACCTACTACGTCCGCACCATAACTCAATGCCAATTGCTTAATTAAAGCTGTCAGTTTTTCAGGGTCAGTTTTAACTTTACGTTTACAAACCTTTTGCTTATCAGCCGCATTATTCATTGCCTTAGCCGCTATCAAGGCAGGCTTGCTGATAGTGATATGGCTACGGACAATTTCATCATCTGTGTTGCGGCCATACATAATAGGCATATCTGATGCGTCTTTTTGTATTTTTTTAATTCTCAGCGATGAAACGATATTCATAAGCTTCTGCATTATGGCCATTATTTTCTGTGTAAGCACTAGTTTATCGGGTTCGACACCAAATATCTTAGCCATCATATTTTTAGTAGATTCTCTGACTCTATCGTCTTCTGCCTGGAATTCGGGGTGCCTTTTGTAATAATCATTATATTTTTTAGTTCCCGCAATCAGCCCCCTCCGCGAAAACATAGTATCTCGTTCATCAAATTGTTTCATGATATTTAACTCCTATAAAAATTACCGCACACCATCGATAATGTTCGAACCGGTCTCGATGCCCTTGCGCGAACGTATAACATATCTCTTCTGATTAATAATTGATATTCAAATAAAGCCTGTGCCCTACCTCCTCGCCATTGGACCGCAATGTTAAATAAACACCGATTCTGCCTCTAGGCAGATAGCCGGAAACCCAACTCCGTTTCCAGTAGGCAAGATAGGAGGGGTAGATTGTTTTCGTTAAACTGTCATTGGCAAAAATAACGGAGGGGGTTTTCGGTTTATCCTTGTCTTCATAGTAGATTTCGTTGCCGAACATGAAGCCACCATTGGTGGCATTGGTTTCGTCAATGTAATAGGTCTTCCCCCAGACTATTTCCGCATCTTTTTGGGTTTTGTTGGTTACTACAAGAGTATATGATATGCAATCGCTTGTAGTTAATTTTAGGTCGAAAAAAGGATCACTATTCTTTATAAATGTATCCGCTTTCCATGAACTACCACATCCTACCAGACCGAGCACCATAACGAGAGTCAATACCAAAAACAATTTTTTCATAAACACCTCCGTAAAAGTACTGTAGCACACGAATTTATCCTCTCTTTTTCATATGTCTTCAAGCAAAATACTTGGGAAGCCAACGAGGAACCAGATTTGAATACTTTTGATAAATATCACCAAAATGCCTATGAAGATAAGGTTCTTCAAATTTGCCAATATAGATAATTGAAAAGCGAATCCAAAGAAGCAACCAAAGAAGAGTAAACGGAGAACTGAATATAAGCATTTCTCCAAATAATACGATGAAAAGTGCCCACATCATTGGGTGACGAACTTGACTGAACGGGCCGGAGGTAACCAGTATTGTAGGCTTAAAAAACGGCACAATCGAACCAAAACGATTGATAAGCATAAGCACTGAGCACCAAATGGCTATAAAAGCACCAATCCACAGCAATACTGTGCCTGTTATATTAAGTGCGTTGAATTGTTGTAACTTAATACCGAGAAAAGATTCAATGCCTCGGAAAAAAATGGGAATAACATATAATACATTGAAAGGCCCAATAAATAGATATATCAAAGAATCTACCACATACCACATATGAGAAACGAATTTGTTCATTTTTTTCGCCGCCTTATCAGGTACATTTGATATCCTTCAAAAGAAGGAATGAAAAAATAACTTTTAACTTTTTAAACTAAAAGTGATTGATTGGACAATTGTTGGAGGCAACGAATGGCGCTATCCATTCCGCTACTTGTTTGATCGTCTCTGGGCACGTAACAACGTCCCAGTGTCCGGCCTCTTCCCCCCTGACTACTGCGAATCCCTTTAAGTTACGATTGCCAACGGCTTTGGTCGCATCAATATCAACGATACCGTCTGATTCAGATGTAGTCATGTACCACTTCTTTTCTGCGCTTGGCTTTACACCTGCGATCACATAAAATGGTGTTTTGCTGTCTCTGTCATCCGGATTAAACGGACTGCCTAGCAATGAAGGAAGATATGCGATGTCGAGTGGTGATGCGATTCCAACGATTGCAACCACGAACTCTCCATACATACCGTTAATTTGGTGCGCTAACAGAGCACCCCATGACCAACCAACCAGAATTACTTTTCCCGTGATTCCCTTGTCAATTATCTGTTTCCTCACAACTTCCGCTGCACTAGATAACGGATAATATTTTTCAGGGATCACTAAAACCGAGCAGTGCAATGCCTGATGCAATGGTTCCAGTTGTTTTTCTGTTGAACCGAATCCACCAATAATGACCACCGTGAGTGAATCCTCCGCCATCGCTATCGCGAATTCTAAAAGGACAAACGCGATGACAACCACTGCTACCGCGCCAAGTAATGTCTTTTTCATAAAATATATTTTTTCAAGATATTTCCGCCTCAGTGGCAAGTAAACGACTGCCTCATTATTGAAACGAATATTAAAGAGGCTCATCAACACAAAATAAGCCGTCGCTACTACATACAGAATCATAATGAACGGTTGTAATAATTTGCGTTTATTGAGTATTCATAATTTATGTAGATATATAGCATAGTGCTATATATATCTCAATATTTTATTGCACGGTGAAATTGTTTTAAATAGCACTCTGCTATACAATTTAGGTTATGAAAAAGACGAACGGGGTTGGTAACAATATCAAAAGATTTCGTGAAAATGAGGGGATTACACAGGAAGGGCTTGCATTGAAAAGCGGCCTTTCCCAAGGGTATATAAATCAATTGGAAAATGGGAAAAGGAGATACACGCAAAAAACTTTGGAATTGATTGCGGACTCTTTATCTGTTCCGATAATCGAATTTTTCAAAGAGGAAAATGAAAAGCGAACCGCCGCAAAGGTTGATGATCTTGAAATTTACGTAGCTAAAAAGAAGACATATAAGAAGGATTTCCCTTTTTTGCTAAAGGGTTTGCCCGATCACATTATTGAGCATTACATATCGCTTTTAAGGCTGGAAAAGGAACTTCTTGAAAGGACAAACAAAGCTTAGTCGGGGAATTCTGGTTACAAAAAGAAATTAGATTCGGGTCACGAAAGGTGTTTCTTCCCCACAAACCACTTCTCCCGGCATTCGCCGGGCTAACGCTTCTTTCCTACGAACCACTTTTCCTCAACGCCCGATGTTGGTGAAGCATGAGCCGCAACATCAAATCCCGCTTTTTCCATGAAACCGGCAATTTCATTTTCCTGACGGAAACGCTCCTGCATACCGGTCAGCTTTAAGCGAGCAGCTTCCATCCAGCGTTTCCATGGGATTTTTTTATTCGAGGGGACGGTCGCGCGAATAAGCAGCGTTCCACCTGTTTCCAGCTTTTCGTAAATACGTTTTAAAACCAATTGAAGTTCTTCATCATTAATCAAATGCAGCATATCAAGCATCAGTACATAATCTGCGCTTTCATCAACTGCCGGCAGATCGGGGGCGCGGCCAACTTGCACATTGCCTCGCGCACCAATGGCACGGTTAGCAATCAACACTCGTTCCTCATCAGGCTCCAGGCCGAACACCTTCGCTTGCGGATGAATTTCCAAAAGCCAGGTGGAAGGGATTCCATAGCCACAGCCGATATCAATTATCCGCCTGGGATTTTGAACATATTTATGTAATTCGGCAAACATCGGATCAATCATCATTTTAAACCGGGCGAAAACTCGCGGATAGCCGGGCAAATGCCGGTAGCGCAAAACTGTTCGCCGCAGATGCTCTTGAGAACCAACCACAAATTTGCCCGCTGGATATTGAATTGGGGCAAATACATTTTTCATCAAAACCGGCAAAATAAAATATGCCCCGATTAACGAATAACCGATACCTAAAAAAGAGACTATCCCGATGCTGCGCAAAAGCGCGTGGCTGGCAAAAATCAACACACCAAAACCAATTAATGTCGTAAAGGCCGACAGAAACATGGCCAGTTTGATTGTATGCATTGCCGGATGGTTGTCATCCGGGTAGCGCTGATATGTGCAGATATAGTAAATTGTATAATCAATTCCCATGCCCATAATTACAATCCACAGCATAATACCGGGAATATCCAGCGGATGGCCGATAATCTTCAGCGTGCCCAGAGTGGCGGCAAGCGCAAAGGCAATAGGGGCAAGAGTTATAAGCGATAATTGCCAGTCCAGAAAAAATAAAAAAATCACCAGCACCAGGCCGATAGTAATAATCAGTGCAATTTCCAGAAACATATTTTTTAGAAATTCACTAAGAGTTTTATTGTATAAATCGGCATCAAATATTTTGGCGATGCCCGCTTGCTGCATAAGCAAGAAGAAATCTTCGGCATTGTAATTTTTGCCCGTGCCCATCAGACTCAGTTGCGCGTATCCCGCTTGCCCCTTGGTTATTCCTAAAATACCAAAATATTTTTCAGGAATTTCCGTGGGGACAATATTCTTTCCGGCAATTGTCCGCCAAAAAGGTTCAAATGCTCCGGGGGAAAATCCATATTCTTTAGCCGCCACTTTTATATCATTTTTAAGCTTTGCCACGCGGTCTTTTGCCCAGAATTTCTGCCAATCCTCCAGGTTTTTTTGCGCGCCCTGCTTCGACGGAAAAAGTACTGAAGGGAGAAAAGCGCCGGATAATTTCCCCGACGTTATGTCGCTTGCCAGCAGAGACATTAATTGCTCATTTTTTTTCTGCAATTGTTCTATCGTCTGTGCTTCAAGCAGGACATAGCATTTACCGGAAAGATTCCCCCAGGTTTCTTGGATTTTTTTATCAGCGTTGATTGTTTCTACGCTCATTGAATTCAAGGCATGAAAATCTACATTGAAAACAGGTTTGGCAAAAAACAGCATAATCAATCCAAATATAATCGCGACAATTAATTTCCACTTTGCGGGAGCAGCAACAGCTTTAATCGCATTGAACAAAAGGGAATTGGTCTGCCGCTTTGCCGCAGGCATTGCCGGGAATATTCTGGGAAAAATAAGGTGAACAAAAAGAAGCGCAAAAGTAACTCCGAGCGCGGAAAAAACGCCTATTTGCGCCAGAATCTTAAAATCGCTGATTAAAAGCAGAAGAAACGCGCCGACAGTTGTCAGCACTGCCAGTAACTCTGCCGACCAGACTTCCCTGG
>SESG01031209.1_pt1 | contig 11374 bp, 8 predicted proteins | sample 3171421 | NCBI WGS metagenome assembly SESG01 (sample SAMN10866946, study PRJNA518727) | freshwater metagenome | biome: subpolar coniferous forest; feature: holomictic lake; material: water; isolation source: holomictic Lake 227, 6 m and 8 m depth | place: Canada: near Kenora, Ontario | collected... | reverse complement strand
AACGGGAAGGAGATTTTAAAGGGGATCAACCTTGAGATTAACAAGGGAGAAGTTCATGCCATCATGGGTCCGAACGGGACAGGGAAAAGCACCCTGGCTTCTGTAATCGCCGGCAGGGAAGTGTTCGATGTTACTTCAGGGGAAGTCATTTATAAAGGAAAGAACCTGCTGAAGCTCCCGGTGGAGGAAAGGGCCAGGGAAGGGATCTTCCTGGGTTTCCAGTATCCTGTTGAGATCCCCGGTGTGAGTATCACCAATTTTATGCGTACCGCCGTGAACGAGATAAGGAAATACAAAGGCCTGGATCCCCTGGGAGGAGGTGCGTTCCTGAAGCTCATGGAAGAGAAGAAAAAACTCGTTGAACTGACTTCCAACCTTGCCAACCGTTCGGTCAACGAAGGTTTTTCGGGTGGTGAAAAAAAGAAGAACGAGATCTTCCAGATGGCTATGCTTGAACCTCAGCTTGCGATCCTCGACGAAACCGATTCGGGCCTCGATATTGATGCTCTCCGGGTGGTTGCAAATGGAGTGAACAAGCTCCGGACAAAAGAGAATGCTTTTATGGTGATCACGCATTACCAGAGGCTTCTTGATTATATAGTCCCGGACTTCGTGCATGTTCTGTTTGAGGGCAGGATTGTAAAATCGGGCACAAAAGAACTCGCCCTGGAACTCGAAGAAAAAGGATATGACTGGATCAGGAAGGAGCAGGAGGAGTAACAGGGTGACAAGGTAACAGGGTAACAAGGTAACAGGGTAACAAGGTAACAGGGTAACAGGGTAACAAAGTAACAGGGTAACAGGGTAAAAGATGCAAGATGCAGGATACAAGATGCAAGATGCAGGATACAAGATGCAAAGCGAGTTAAAACAAGTTATTACAAGGGAGCTGATGCTGGACCTGTACCGGGATCACAGGGCTGCGATATCGGTTGGGGATTATCCGTCACTGTCGGCTTTGCGCGACGCGGCCATCCGCAGTTTTGAAGAATCAGGATTTCCAACCGCAAAGCTTGAATCCTGGAAGAATACCGATTTAAAGGAAAGCTTTGCAAAGGAATACGATGTGGTGATGAAACCCGAGGAGGGAGTGGATGTTCAGAAGGTTTTCCGCTGCAATATCCCGCATCTCGATACGGCTATCATGGGCCAGCTTAACGGCTGGTATGTTTCGAAAGACGTGCCGTTGATGGAACTCGGGAACGGGATCATCATGGGGAGCCTGGCCAGTGCAATGAAGAAATACCCGAAACTCATCGAAGCCCATCTGGGCAAATACACCAACCCCCAGCCTTACTCTGTCAAGAACTCCGTGACGAACCCCGTGACGAACTCCTTCACGGATTCCTTCACGTCTTTAAACACGGCCTTCTTCCAGGACGGGGTGTTTATTTACATTCCCGATAACGTGAAAAGCCCTAAACCGGTGCAGATCATCAATGTGATCCATGATGATAAAAACCTTTTCCTGCAGTCGAGGAACCTTGTGGTGCTTGGTAAGAACAGCAGGCTATCACTCGTCCACTGCGATGACTCATACAATCAGCAGCCATCGTTTTCAAATGTGGTCACCGAGATACATCTCGATGAACATGCCGTTCTTGACCATTACAAGCTACAAAACCTGAACAACAGTTCCACCCTGATCAGTTCCGTGTATTTCCAGATGGAGGCTTCAGCCAGGCTTGAGTCTCATTATATTTCTTTAAATGGCGGACTGCTAAGGAACAATATCAGGCTCAGGTTCAATGGTCCCTTTGGAAACGCCAATATTTATGGCATTTACCTGATGGACCGAAAGCAGCATATTGATAACCGGGTTTTCGTTGACCATGCCTGCCCTGACTGTACAAGCGGTGAGCTGTTCAAAGGAATTCTTGATGAACATTCAAGCGGGGTGTTCAACGGTCATGTTCTGGTGCAGAGGAATGCTGTTCGCACCAATGCATATCAGACTAACAGGAATATTCTGCTTACTGAAACCGCGAAAGTGAATTCCAAGCCTTTCCTGGAGATCTACAACGATGATGTGAAATGTTCGCATGGCTCGACCACCGGGCAGCTTGACCAGGAAGCCATGTATTATCTGAGACAGCGCGGGATAGGCGAAGACAGCGCCAGGATGTTGTTAATGTATGCGTATGCGGATGAGGTGATTGGTAAGATCGGCATTGACCCGCTAAGGTTCAGGATCGAGGATATGGTGAAGAAACGCCTCCAGGGAGAGCTGCAGATATGCGAGGCCTGTGTGCTTCACTGCAACACGCCCGAGCAACCGGTGGAGTTTGTGATAGACTTGACCAAAATATAAAATATGTACGATGTGCGATTTACGATTTACGATGTACGAATGATACATAGTTGTCAAATTTAATTCGATATTCGATATTCGAGATTCGACATTCGATATTCATTTTATAATTTTGATTATCTCTTTCAACATCTCCGAAATCCGCTCCCACTTCCCCATACTGTCGCAAACAATTTACAGGCGGCCGCTGATCTATTTTGACAATGCAGCCACAACCCAGAAACCCATTGAGGTTATCAGGGCAATCAGTGATTATTACGAGCATGACAACTGCAATATTCACCGCGGTGTACACTACCTGAGTGTAAAGGCCACCGAAGCTTTTGAAGAAGCGCGCAAGGAGATCAGGGAATTCATCAATGCCCCTTCGACGCATGAAATAGTGTTTACAAAAGGAGCTTCTGAATCCCTGAACCTGGTTGCTTCTTCATTCGGGAAAAAATTTCTGAAGCCTGGCGACGAGATCATCACCACCATCATGGAGCATCATTCGAATTTCGTACCATGGCAACTGATCTGCAAAGAAAAGGGTGCGAGTTTGAGGGTCGCAAACATCCTTCCCGACGGGGAACTTGATCTTGTTCATCTGCAGTCACTGATCAGTGAAAGAACAAAGATCATTGCGGTGACTCATGTTTCGAATGTGCTGGGAACGATAAATCCGATCAAAGAGATCGTTGCCATTGCGCATGCGAAAGGCATCCCCGTTCTGGTCGACGGCGCACAGGGTGTTGCACACGCGAAGGTCGACGTAAACGACCTGGACTGTGATTTTTATTGTTTTTCAGGCCATAAGATGTACGGTCCAATGGGGATAGGCGTCCTTTACGGCAAGGAAAAGTGGCTCGAAGAGCTTCCTCCTTACCAGAGCGGAGGCGAGATGGTGAAGGATGTAACGATCGAAAGGACGACCTTTAATGAGCTTCCGTTCAAATTTGAAGCCGGTACACCCAATGTTGAAGGTGTGATGGGACTGTGGGCGGCTGTGAGGTACCTGAAAAATATTGGGATGGATGAGATTGCTGCCTATGAGGATACGCTGCTGAAACATGCTGTTGAAAGGCTCTCTGAGACAGGAGGCATACGGTTTTTCGGGACTGCACGCGAAAAAGCCAGCCTGGTTTCGTTTTTAATTGGTGAAATTCATCCTTTTGACGCCGGCACTATAATTGATAAATTGGGTATTGCTGTGCGAACCGGCCATCACTGCGCCCAACCCCTGATCGATCATTTTGGAATACCCGGTACCGTGCGCGCTTCGTTTGCTTTTTATAATACTGCGGATGAGATCGATCGGCTGGCTGAGGCGGTGAGCAGGGTAAAGAAGATGTTTGGAGGATAAGGAATAATCGAATAATCGAATTAAGAATTTTGAATGTGAAGAAATGAATACTCGAATTTTGAATATTATGACTATACAGGAAATTGAAGATCAGCTGGTAAATGAGTTTGCAGCGTTTGACGACTGGCTTGACAAATACGACCTTATTCTCGATATGGGAAAATCTCTTCCGCCCATAGATCCGAAATACAAGACCGATCAGTATATCATTTCCGGCTGCCAGAGCAAGGTATGGCTTAACGCCGAATACCGCGACGGCAAAGTGTATTTCACGGCCGACAGCGACGCCATCATCACGAAAGGCATTGTAAGCATGCTGGTGCAGGTGCTTTCAGGACAGACTCCCGACGCAATACAGTCCGCAGACCTTAATTTTATTGATCGAATCGGTTTAAAAGAACATCTTTCGCCCACGCGTTCCAACGGCCTCGTTTCCATGGTCAAACAGATGAAAATGTATGCCGTGGTGTTCAAAATGAAGTCGTAATATTCAGCAGGATCCAGCCACATATGGGGCTTTCGCGTGAATGCCGTGCCTGATTTTGAGTAACTTTGCCTGTTAAAACCGGAATGCCATGGAAACCTCTGCCAACATACCATACAACCCCTTTGAACAATCCGTTATTGATGCTCTGAGGAGAGTGTTCGACCCGGAGATCCCTATCAACATCTACGATCTGGGACTTATCTATAACCTGTCGGTGGATGATCAGTTCAATGTGTCCATCCTTATGACCCTTACCACGCCTAATTGTCCGATTGCAGAAGACATGCCGGGAATTGTAAAGGAGGAGGTATCAAGAATTGAAGGAGTGGGGACTGTGAAGGTTGAACTCACCTTCGAGCCTCCCTGGGATATTGCAAACCTGAGCGAAGAAGCCAAGGTGGAACTGGGACTGATTTAGAACGTGACGGTAAGACGTTAAGAAAAACGTGAGGGTAAAACGTGAAGGTAAAACGTGAGGGTAAAACGTGAGGGTAAAACGTGATGAAAACCGATCTTCTTCACGATCTTCATCACGATCTTCATCACGATCTTCCTTACGTCCTTCATCACGTTCCTCATCACGTTCTTTTTCCATACCTTTGCACCGCAATTTCAATACCCTATGACCCCCGCAATCGGTCCGCTCCTGGCGCATATCAACAACCCCGACGATCTGAGGAAACTCAGGATCGATCAGCTGCCCCAGCTTTGCGCCGAAATCAGGCAGTTTATTATCGATGTGATTTCGATAAACCCGGGCCACCTGGGAGCAAGCCTTGGCGCTGTTGAACTCTCGGTTGCGGTGCATTATGTGTTTGACACGCCCAATGATAAAGTGATCTGGGACGTTGGCCACCAGGCATATGCACATAAAATTCTCACAGGCCGAAGGGAATCCTTCCACACACTCCGCAGTTTTCACGGTATCAGCGGCTTTCCCAAGATGGCCGAAAGCGAATTCGATGCTTTCGGAACAGGGCATTCCTCAACCAGCATTTCCGCGGCTCTTGGCATGGGTGTTGCCTCTAAACTGAAAGGCGAAACCGACCGCCATCATGTTGCTGTTATCGGCGACGGGGCAATGACCGGCGGCATGGCCATGGAGGCCCTCAATAATGCAGGTGTGTCGAATGCAAACCTCCTGGTCATCCTAAATGATAACCAGATTGCAATCGATAAAAACGTGGGTGCCATTAAGGATTACCTGGCGGATATCGTGACGTCGAAAACCTATAACAAGGTCCGCGACAGCATTTGGCTGCTGATGGGCGGCGGCACGAAGTACGGAAAGAATTCCAGGGCGATCGTCAAACAGCTCGGGAATGCCCTGAAAGGCACTCTCCTCAAGCCCAGCGGACTTTTTGAAGCCTTCAACTTCAGGTATTTCGGCCTGGTCGATGGCAACGATATCATTCGTCTTGTGAATGTACTTAGCGACATCAAAGACATCAAGGGACCCAAACTGCTACACGTTCACACGGTCAAAGGAAAAGGCTATGAAAAGGCCGAAAAAGACCAGACTGTTTTTCATGCCCCCGGAGTTTTTGACAAAGAGACAGGACAGATCAAAGAGGATAAATGCCATGGGCTGGCTCCTAAATACCAGACTGTGTTTGGACGCAGCATTATCGAACTTGCCGAAAAGAATCCCCTTATTGTCGGGATCACCCCGGCCATGGCCACTGGCTGCTCCCTCAATATGATGATGACCAAGATGCCTGAAAGAACTTTCGATGTCGGGATTGCCGAGCAGCATGCCGTCACATTCAGCGCCGGCCTTGCTTCTTCGGGCATGATCCCGTTCTGCAATATATATTCCACCTTCCTGCAGAGAGCCTACGACCAGATCATTCACGATGTTGCCCTTCAAAAGCTGAATGTGGTGTTCTGCCTTGACCGGGGCGGACTTGTAGGCGAGGACGGGGCCACGCATCATGGTGCTTATGATCTGACCTATCTGCGCTGCATCCCTAATATGACCATTGCCGCTCCCCTGAATGAAGAGGAGTTGCGTAATCTCATGTTTACCGCACAGCTGCCTTGCAAAGGCCCATTTGCCATCAGGTATCCCAAAGGCAGGGGAGTGATGCCCCAGTGGAAAACTCCGTTCAGGGAAATGACCGTTGGAAAAGCAATCAAAATCAGCGAAGGCCGTGATGTTGCCATTCTAAGTACAGGCCATCCCGGGAATTTTGTTATTGAAGCCTGTCTACGGATGAAGGAATCGGGTTTACAACCTGCTCACTACCATTTTCCCTTCGTGAAACCTCTCGATGAAGATATGCTCAACGAGATCTTTAAACAGTTCAAACGGATCGTCACGGTTGAGGATGGAACGGTCGTAGGCGGCTTTGGGAGCTCCATCCTCGAATTCATGAGCGATCATGCTTACGAAGCAAAACTAAAACGCCTTGGTGTCCCCGACAAATTCATCGAACAGGGAAAGAACGAAGAACTTCACCATGAATGTGGTTACGATGCCGAAGGGATCGCGAAGGCTGTCATAACGATGATGTCAGCTTTGAGTTAGATCCAGGATGCATCCTGCATCCCGCATCCCGCATCCTGCATCCTGCATCCTGCATCACTTATTCCTTCTTCTCCAACCTCTCTAGCATCTCCCTGGCCTGCCGTTTTGTATGATCGCTCATCAGGAAAAGGAACCCGATTACAACAAAAGGGAACGTAATAGTCAGGATGATCACAAGGCTTATCCAGATCGAATGATTGTTAACATAATTGCCCCAGAAGATAAACGGGGAAAATGCCAGTCCGATCGAAAGGAAAATAATACCGCCGATTTTCTCCCATTTCCAGGCTATGATCAGGACGATGATAAGAACGAACGAAGGGATCATATGCATCAGCCAGCCCAGGATTATATCCTTCAGAGGCATTCCGGCCTGGAATACATCAAGCGAAAACATACTTACAAATAGTATGGCCAGAATACCGAGGACTCTCGGAGCCCAATGAAATAAGAATACTGATCTCATAACTAACGGATTAAAGTGAAAGTGCCTTTATCTTTTAATTTCGTCCCGGGTTCCCCCATGGATTCAAAGGTGACATCATAAATAAATACCCCTGCCTCGCAGTTTTTATTGTTATGCGAACCGTTCCATCCCTGGCTTATATCGTCAGTTGTATAAACCAATACTCCCCAACGGTCGTAGATTTCCATATGAAATGAAAGTATGCTCACTCCGACAGGCTGAAATGTATCGTTTATGCCGTCGGCATTGGGGCTGAAGGCATTTGGAAAGGTCAGGCGGTACGGACAGGCCCCTATGTTTACAGTATCTCCTGCAATACAATCATTTACAGTCACATGAACCCAGTAAACTCCCGGTGAAGTTACCATGTATTTAGGGATCACACTGCCATCCTGCCAGAGATATGCCGTTGCTCCGGGCGTCGTGGCATCAAGAACATAGGAATCTCCCTGGCATAAAACCGTATCAGGCCCAAGGTTCACATCGATCTTTGGCTTAACGTTCAGGCTGGTAAATAAAATACTGTCACAACCGGCCGGAGAACTCAGGGTATCGGAGTAATGGCCGCTTTGAGTCTGGTATTTGCCACCTGCATAATACTTCTGCCCGTAACAAATGGTGGTATCAACGGCATATTTCGGGGCCGGGGTCCTGTGAACGAACACTGTGTCGGAAGCAATACAGCCGTATTTGTTGTTCACCCTCACCCAGTATTTCATGGAATCAGCCGCCAGTATAAACGAAGTGGTGTCCCCCGTTGACCATAAATACGAATAGTATCCGGGTCCGGCATCCAGGCGTGCGCTAACTCCCTGGCAGATCGTACGGTCCCCGCCCAGGCTTACAGTGAGTTCGGGTAAAACATGAATCGGTTTGCAATAACTGCCTGCCCCGGGCAATCCAAGGTCAGTCCGCAATATGATATTATAATCCCCCGAATCGGTATAAATAACAGGACCAGGTTGCTGGAGGGTGGATGAGGGAGGGACAGCAGCATTGCCGGGGGGGAAATTCAGCTGTGAAAGCGTGGAATTGCCTTCGTTGACATAAAAAGCGAACACGGTATCGGCAATCCTTATCAGTTCCGAAACCCCGTAAGGCCTGTAAGGAGTTCCTGTTGTATCAAGTAGTGTCGCAGTGATGGTTCCTTTGATGCCGCCGGCAAAGTTAAGCTGAACCAGAGATCTGGGGGCCGTGGACCAGTTACAGACAATTCCGTTGACATGCTGGCAGTCGGCCAGGATGCTTATCCCGACATTATGATCAAGGATACCGCTGATATTTCCCAGGTTTACTCCGGTAGGGGTTGAAAGGAGTGATCCATTGAAGTCTATCCTGCTTAATGTGTTATTTTCGGAATTGCATATGAACAGGTAATTCTCCCCGTTTTGCTTTACATGGCAGATCCCGGTAGGGCCATTAAGATTACCGATATTTCCTAATGCGTCGACTGCGGGAAGCTTGAGAAGGGTAGTATCAAACCTGAGCCTTGAAATGGTGTTGCTCACCGAATCCACGGCAAATCCTATCCACTGATTTCCTTCTTTTGCAATGATAAGTCCCGAACTGGCTGAAACACCAGGGAAAGGAATATCCATAATACTCGGGGATTTTGAAAGCCCGTTCTGAAACACCATCCTTGTCAGGGAATTTCCACTGGTAAAGAAGCCCACCCATAATTTTTTCAAGGTATCGAGCCTGATCTGTATGCCTCTCATTTTATCTGATAAAATTCCAAGGTAGAATATAGGTACAGTCGAAATCGGAGGGTTCATCAGCGAACTGCCGTTCTTTATCATGATGATTGAACGGTTTCCCGCGCTGGTAACAAACGTAAAATACAATCCGCTGTCATTCACAATGGTGATGAATTTCGGGCGTTTCATCCTGTTGCCCGAGTTGAAAAAATTTTGTCCTTCAGGAGGGGTGTAAGTGTTTGCCGTGGCAAACGTCCATGAATAGGTAGTGGCCGTTGAACCGTTAACTACATTGACCGGCATATTCATACAAACCGTGTCAGGAGCTGTGAAGAAGGCCTGGGATGCAGGCTTCATTGGTGCCGGGTTGGCCCATGGTTTGTCCTGCCCGAAAAGACAGACGCCCTGGAATAGAAATACCAACAGTATAAAAAACAGGATTGTTTGTTTCCTGAACCTTGGCCCCATCCTTTGTATGCTTATGTGCTGGAAATAGCAGGAAGTTTGAAATCGTATTTTTTATCGCTCATGAGCTTAAGCATGAAATCTGCAACATCTGCCCGGGGTATTGATTTCGATGTGGGAAGGCCTTCGTTAATTGCATACCTTCCTGTTTTGGGCGAGTCGGTCAGGCCTACAGGCCTGATGATAACCCAGATCACACTGCTATGTTTGATCACTTCGATTTGCCTCTTTTTATCATTAAAAACATGTTTCAGAAAGAGAGGCATGATGATCCTTCCGAACCAGAACCCGCCGTCATTGCCAAGCACACCGGCCGATGACATGCAGATGAACCTTGAAACCCCGCTTTCTTCCATGGCCCGGAGGATAAGTTGAGTGGCATCGGAAAGCACCGTGGATGGTTTGTTCTTGTCGATACCCAGTGTGCACATCACGACGTCCTGGCCGGTAACAGCCTCCCTGATTTTTGTATAATCATCAAGTTCGCCTTCGATAACCCTGATGTTTTTATGGGTAATAGTGATTTTACGGGCGTTTCGCGCATATGCCGTGACTTCATGGCCCTGGTTCAGGGCCTGGAAAACAAGTAATAATCCGGTCCTGCCGCTTGCACCAAAAACTGTAATTTTCATTCTGACTGAAATAAGTGCCAAAGGTACGTATTTTGATCGCAGGCTCCTGAGAAACTGCCCATCCGCCCTTCATTACATTGAAAATCTTTATACTTTTAACCAAAAATTAATTTGTCATTTTCCAGCCTTTTCCGTAAGAAACCGATTGGTCTGATCCTCAGCGATGCTGATGGATATGAGCGTGCTTCAGGCGGACTGAGGCGCAGCCTTACAGTATTTGATCTCACAGCTTTAGGCATTGCCGCCATCGTTGGGTCGGGGATCTTCGCTACCATTGGAAGCGCGGCTGCTTCCGGGGGGCCCGCAGTTGCACTTTTGTTTATTTTCACTGCTGTGGCCTGCGGATTTTCTGCCCTGTGTTACGCTGAGTTTGCATCGGTGATCCCTCTCAGCGGAAGTGCGTATACGTACGCCTACGCAAGCTTTGGGGAACTGTTTGCATGGATCATCGGCTGGGATCTGATCATTGAATATGCCATCGGCAACATTGCAGTTGCAATTTCATGGTCTGATTATTTCTGCGGACTGATGAGCGGGATGGGGCTGCATATCCCCGAATACATTTCGACCGATTATGTTACTGCCCTCAGGGGATATTACGATGCAGCGGCCACCATGGCCCATGGCAGTAGCTTTGAACAGCTGACCCCGGCTATCCAGAAATGCTACCTGGCCTGGATGCATTCTCCGGTTGTGGGCGGATTGCATATTATCGCAAATATCCCGGCCTTCTCCATTGTTGCGCTTATATCCATGCTTGTGTATGTGGGGATTTATGAAACAAAAGTCGTGGGGAATGCCATGGTACTGCTGAAAGTAGGGGTGCTGATGCTGATTATTGGAGTTGGATCGTTTTATATTAATCCAAAGAACTGGACTCCATTCGCACCTCACGGACTTACAGGTGTGTTTAAAGGTGTATCAGGTGTGTTTTTCGCCTACATCGGATTCGATGCCATCTCAACCACCGCCGAGGAATGCAGGAATACACGAAGGGATCTGCCCCGGGCCATCATCGCCTCTTTGATAATCACAACGGTTTTATATGTGCTGATAAGCCTGGTGCTTACAGGTATGGTCAGCTATTCAGAACTTGGGGTGGGAGACCCCCTGGCTTTCGTCTTTGAACGAATCCATATGTCTCGTTTTGCCGGGTTTGTCGCCCTTGCAGCCGTTATAGCCATGGCCAGCGTAATCCTCGTTTTCCAGGTTGGGCAGCCGCGAATCTGGATGAGCATGAGCCGTGACGGACTCCTTCCAAAAGCCTTTTCAAGGATACACCCGAAATTCCGCACTCCCGCATTTTCGACAGTTGTCGCCGGAATACTTGTTGCCGTTCCTTCGCTCTTCATGAATTTCACTGAAGTAACTGACCTCACCAGTATCGGCACTCTGTTCGCGTTTGTTCTCGTCAGCGGGGGAGTGCTGATGCTGAATCCCAGGG
>SESG01032409.1_pt1 | contig 11379 bp, 7 predicted proteins | sample 3171421 | NCBI WGS metagenome assembly SESG01 (sample SAMN10866946, study PRJNA518727) | freshwater metagenome | biome: subpolar coniferous forest; feature: holomictic lake; material: water; isolation source: holomictic Lake 227, 6 m and 8 m depth | place: Canada: near Kenora, Ontario | collected... | reverse complement strand
TCATACCATCTCTGGTAAAGCTGTTCATGTTCTTGCGCCACTTCACGCCATGCACGCACAAAGTTGGGCACTGGCTTGCTGCGACACAACTGTTGTTCGATTGCATCTACCCACGCTTCGAGCTTTGCCGTAAGTGGCAATACGGCGCCCGCATCATGTGTGACATCCGCAGCAGCACCGCACACATCGGATACGACCACGGGCACTCTTGCCGCCATTGCTTCGCTGATTGCCATGCCATAAGGCTCCGCTTTGGCAGGATGCAGCAGCACATCAAAATCCCAATGGCGCACTGGATCAGTCCAACCCGCCAATTCGTAGCCACCCTGCCAATGCGCAAATAGTTTCTTTACTTTGGCGACCTCGGGGCCGACCACGACAATTTTCAAATTGGGACGGCTACGGCGCAATTGCCGAATTGCCGCAATTGCGAATAACAGGCTCTTGCGCTTCCATTCGCTTCCAACAAAGCCGATCACGCCTGCATCGCGTGGCACGCTCCTGTCTTCGCGCAGAACCGCAGTCTTTACTCCAGGTGTTATGGGCTCAGTGAGCTTGTGCGCGAATTCCGGATAGTAATGAATCAGCTGTTGCTTCATGAATTCAGAATTGGGAACAATGCGCTTGGCAACTGAAAGCTCGCGTCGTTCCAGAAACAGTTGCATGGCCACGCGCAGCGAAATCAGCCGCCACCAGGGCTTTTCAAAGATCGTGGCAAATGGCGAGCCATGGAACGTGGTGATGTCATGGCAGTTGACCCGCTCATGACTGTGTATCAACCACCCGGTACGCGGGTTGGCTTGCAGCCAGGTGTTAACCGTGTTGGCAAATTGCATGTGCGCTCGCCACCGGGGTCGCATCGCAGCCTTGCCCAGTTCATGTACAACAATCCCGTTCGGTCTTTCGCCGGAACAGACTTCGCACAGAACTTCGACTTGGTAACCGAGGTCACGCAATTCATGGGTGACATTCCAGACATACCGCTCCATGCCACCCACAGGACCATAGCGTCGCACTACATGGACTATTTTCATATTCTTGACCGAGGAGCAGGCATCGCGTCTTGGTAGATCGACAAACCCGCTGATCCAAATAGCTTCTTCACTTCCGGTCCTCCTCAAGTCTTATGGGTGCTGCAGCAGATGATGACTCACGCCTTGTACAAATCTTGTCGGCAAGGGGTAAAGTGCAGGTAAAGAATGTCCCGCCGAGGAGTCGAATTTCGACTCTGTTCGTTAGCGTCGACGACACCCAAAAGGAGGTGCGGAGCCTGCCCGCTGATTGGGAAAGTCCGCCTCAATCAGCAATCAGGTCATGCACTGGAGAGGCAGGATTCGCGAGGCGCTCCACCCAGCGTTACCGCCACGATCAGCAATCGCAGATCGCCCGAGCGCAAATCACGCCACAACGAGCGCCAACACAGGCGCCAAAAAGGAAATAGTCATGGCGCTACCTTAACCCACTTGGAGACGAGCCGCCTTTTGCTGCCGAATTCTTCGGCACAAAGACCCCTGTCGCCGACGCACTCAGCTCTTGTAGGCGTCCACCGGAACCGTGATGACGACTTCATCACGGACCACCGGAATGTATTTTGTCAGGCCAAAGTCGGACCGTTTCAGATTAGCCGATATATTGCCGGAACACAGTTTTCGCTTATCCAGCGGACTGACGCCGCATTGAAAGCCGGCGACCTTGACGGTCAGTGGCTTAGTCACGCCAAGCATGGTGAACTGCCCCTCTGCCGCAACCACCTTTTCACCCTCAAAAATGAGCTTGTCGGATTTGAAGTGCATCGTCGGGAACTTCTTCACATTGAAAAGCCCTTCGTCAGAAAGGTGACTGGTCCAGGCAGTCGAACCCATATCGACAGAGTTGGTCTGCACCGTGAAATCAACGCTGTCGGTTTTGTTGGCCAAATCCAGCGTGACTTTGCCGTGGGTCTTCTTGAAACTGCCTCTTTGCGCGGAGAAGCCGACGCGCGCAATGTCGAAATGCGCCGGTGCATGCGCCGGATCAATGATGTAAGTGTCGGCCGGGAAAGCCGGGCCGGCGATCGCGCCAAACACGATGGCAAGAGCAAGTCTGTTGTTCATCAAACCTCCAAAGGGATGTGTCTTTAGCATCAACTCGCTACTCGCGCGGAAACGCCTGCAGGTAAGCGGCAACGGCCCGAATTTCCTGGTCCGACAACAAGTGCGTAATCTGCTTCATGGGGGTGCCGGGGCGCCCTTCTGTTTCCTGGAAGACGCGAAGCTGTTTCACCAGGTAATCCTGATGCTGTCCGGCCAGTCTGGGGAATGAGACCAGGCCCTGTGCCTTGGGTCCATGGCAGGCCATGCAAGGGGCTGCTTCCTTTTCCGGCACACCGTTGTCAAATATGGCTTTGCCCGCAGCCATTTGTTGCGGGTCAACAGCGGCATTAGGCTCGGCAAGCTGGCTCGCGAAATACTCGGCCAAGCCTTTGATCTGGTCATCTGTGAGATGGTGACTGATGCCCCACATGTATTCAAAGCCGGGTGGATCGGAACGCTGATGGCTTCTGAAATTCTCGAGTTGGGCCACCAGATAGCCCGCTGGCTGGGCCGCCAGCCGAGGAAAATTCGGCGACACCGAATTGCCGTCGATGCCATGGCAGATCGAACAGACCTGCACCGCTGTAACAGCCGGCGCAACCGCCGGATTGGCGAGGTCGCGCGAGCGCTCAAGATTGGAACAGCCACTGACCAGTGCCAGCACGGCCAGCAGCGGCCACCATGAAACAGACTTCATTTTTGTGTCTCCGAATAGTCCGTTGTGCGTCGCATTGACGCCGGTCTGGGAAGATGTTTGCATAAGTCGCACCGTGCTCAGTAGGCGAACCAGATATAGGCAAACAAGGTGTTATTGTCCTTGGCGTCGCGGCCGAAACCGTCGTAGTTGACCGAGGCGCCATTGAACCGGCTATAGGCGGTGTACTGGGCCCCGATACGCACATTCTGCAGCGGCATCCAGAACAGTTCGTAGGTCAGTCCGCGCGTACCGGGATTGCCAGACAGATTTCCATTGACACGGGCCGATGTGATTCCGGTGCCGTTCGGATCATCCGATGTGATTTGCTGAAAGCTGTCATAACCCGCCGTCTGATTGAGGCTGTTGGTGGTACCGGTCTTGTTGAAGAACGCCAGACTGCCGCCGTACCTGGCCTGGTAGATGTAGGACAGCTTGGCGCGGAAGATATTGGTTGTATCGGACGGGTTCGCCGCAGCTACCGGCGTCACACCATCGGCCAGAAAGTACGGCGATTCCGCCGCCGCGAGTGCATTGGGCGAATACTCTTGTGTCTGGCGCATGAACGCGAACTGTGCGGTCACCGTATGCGGGTCCAGCAGGTACTGGTACTGCGCATCCACTCCAATGTTCTTGAATCGTCCGATGTTGTTGGGGTCGGTCGTGTCCGACCCGACATCGTAGGCGCGAGCAACCATACCGGTCGTACCAAGCATCAGGTTGTGCGGACCCCACTCGTGGGTCAGTGCCAGTCGCCAATAGGGATTGACGCCGCTGAGTTTTTGCACGTCGGTGTCGGCAGTGCCGGTGGCCATCACAGAAAGTGGTCCCTTGGCCGTTCCATAGAAGCCAAGCTCGCCGTAAAGTGTCCGGTTCCAGTAGGCATAGGCGTTGACGCCGGCCAGGGCGCTGCTATGAACATCAAAACTCGGAAACGGCGTGCTGGCGTCCGAAAACTGATGACTGCTCAAACTGGCCGCAGGGACGTACTGCATCCAGGCGGCTGCCGTATTCCAGGGGTCAGTCACCGATGGATTGTTGTTGACAGACAGGCCAACAATCAAGTCCTGGTTCGAATTGATAAAGCGATCCGCGTAGCGCAAATCCACGTTGTCCACGGAGGTGTGTCCGTGGAATTGCCCGTTCGCATCCTGGGTGGCATAGTTGTCGTAGGTGATTTGCGAAAACAAACCAATGTTGTCGGTAATTTTTCCAGCAATGAAAAGGCTGCCCGACGCAAAGACCACAGAACCGTTCTTCTGAAAATCGGCCGCCGGGTCATCGCTCTTGCCAGTATCTGCAACGCTGGCCGCGTTGATGACTCCCATGACCGACAGCGGCAATGCGCGCGCGCCGATGGTGTAGCCCGTCAGTTTGAACATCCGCCCGTAAGGAGTGAGTTCCGGGAACTGACCGCCGGCGTGGCAAGCCACGCAGTTCTGACCGGTTTGTCGGGCAAAGGCCGGCAGGGCCAACGCGTCCAGCGGCAACAGACTGGCCCCAGCGGCCGTCAGCCCAACGAGCAAAACATAAACCTGCCGCAATACATTTTGCACTTGGCTTGTTCTAATTGACATGTCCATGTTCCTTTGCGATGTCTCTGAAGGCAGTGGCTTCAGTGTGCTCCAAACCCGTAAACTTTGTACGTGAATTTTTGTAAACCTGAGCGAAAAAGTAAACTAAAGGCGTGACCCTGTTTCAAGAATGCGACACGCAAGGGCCGCATGACAGCTCAAACCTGAGGCTGCAGTTGTAGCCGCTCAAAACCCGTGTAGCAAAGAAAGCGCTTGTTCGTGGCACGGCCGATGGCGCACAGGCCCAACTGCGCGGCAGGGTATAGGTGAACAGGGACTGTCTCTTGATGGTTGGGTCCTGAGATTGCCACCCCTGATGGGCGAGTCACAAAGCCGACACAAAATCAGGTCGCCGGGTTGCCGTTGCTGGTGGGCACGAACTTTGTTTCAATTGCCGACGGCCATCACTGGTTACGAGTCCTTATGCGTTCCTAATGCAGAACCGAACAGTATCGAAACATGTTCAGATAAGACAGGTAGCCATGACATCCTACGATTGTTCGTTTCTTGTTCTGTCGGGGGATAAGATCCTTGGCAGAGTGATTGAGAGGTTGAAGTTTTGAAAGGAGCCCAATCCTCGCTTGCAGCCTTGACCCTTGGCGCAATTGGCGTTGTTTATGGAGACATCGGTACTTCACCGCTTTACGCATTCAAGGAAGTGTTCATCAGTGGCCACGTTCCTCTGACAACTCATAATATTCTTGGTGTGCTTTCACTTTTCTTTTGGACGCTAACTGTGATTGTGTCCATCAAGTATGTGCTGCTAATCATGCGAGCGGACAACCATGGGGAAGGTGGCTTGATGGCGCTTGTCGCATTGGCGTCGCAATCCGTGCATGACCGACCAAAGGTCCGACGGATCTTGATGACACTGGGTGTTTTTGGTGTCGCGCTTTTTTTTGGTGACGGTGTCATAACACCAGCGATCTCTGTCTTGTCCGCAGTGGAGGGTTTGGAAGTTATAACTCCCGCGGCGAAGCCTTACGTTTTGCCGATTTCCTTGGCAGTGCTCTTGATGCTCTTCCTTGTCCAAAAACGTGGTACTGACACGCTGGGCAAGTTCTTTGGTCCAGTGATGGTGATCTGGTTCGCCGCTATCGGGCTATTTGGCGTTGCCCAAATTATTCAGCACCCTGAAGTACTGCAATCGATTTCACCTTACTACGCATTCAAGTTCGGTATGGAACACTATGAACTTGCATTCATAACTCTTGGCGCGATATTCCTTTGTGTCACGGGCGCAGAGGCGCTTTATGCCGACATGGGACATTTTGGAAAACGCCCTATTCGTATCGCATGGTTCTCAATTGTTATGCCTTGTCTGATATTGAATTACTTTGGACAAGGTGCCCTTGTCCTGGCTGACCCCAAGGCCGTTCAAAACCCCTTCTTCCTAATGATGCCTAAGTGGGCGACCATGCCGATGGTGGGTCTGGCCACAGTGGCGACGGTGATAGCGTCACAAGCATTGATATCAGGGGCATTTTCCGCCACGAAGCAAACCGTTCAGTTGGGGTACTTACCGCGACTCTCCATTCTCCACACTTCTCACAAAGATACTGGTCAAATCTACGTCCCAGCAGTGAATTGGGCTCTTCTTTTCGGTGTGGTCATGGCGGTGACAATCTTTGAATCATCCAGTGCTCTCGCTGCTGCCTACGGCATATCAGTCAGCCTGGTGATGGTGATCACGACGATTCTCACTTTTTTCGTCATTCGGTATGGATGGAAATTGCCTCTTCCGCTTTGCATACTGGCAACGGGCATTTTCCTACTCGTGGATGTGTCATTCTTTGCTTCGAATCTGCTCAAGATCGCAGATGGTGGATGGTTCCCGCTGATGATGGCCGCAGCGCTGTATCTCATACTCGCTACCTGGAAGGATGGCAGGCGCCTGTTGGCGTCCAAACTGAAAAGAGACGCCTTGGAATTGCACCCATTTCTTGACTCGGTATTGGAAGCCCCGCCGGTGCGAGCCGAAGGCACGGCAGTTTTTCTGACCGCCACTCTGGGTGTTGTGCCAAATGCCTTACTGCACAATCTGAAGCACAACAAAGTGCTTCATCAACGGAATCTTTTCCTGACCGTCCTGAATCAGGAAGTTCCAATGGTGCCTTTGGACCAGCAGGCTGAGATTTCCGCACTTGGACACGATTGTTGGCAGGTGGTTATCCGCTTTGGGTTTCTGGATGAACCCGATGTTCCCTGCGCACTTCAGCAGATTAGCACTCCAGGATTTACCCTTGACCCAATGACGACAACCTATTTTCTTTCCCGTGACATCGTTGTGCCAACCCTTGGCAAAGAAATGGCCGGTTGGAGAGAAAAACTTTTCGTGCAAATGCACCGCAGTGCCAGCGAAGCGTCTAGCTTCCTGAAACTTCCTAATAATGCTGTTGTTGAGTTGGGTTCAAAAATTGAAATTTGAGACAGCTAACGGATTGTCATTTCAGATCCGTATTTGAGGCGGCGCTAACGTCAACTGGAATCCCGGCCAAACTGACTCAAAAGAGGTTAATGCCATGAAATTTATACGCCTTACGATCACGATATACGCTTGCCTTCAATTTGTCACATCAATGTAAGAAAATGGCATAACGTCATCGACTATCGAAGTTGGGGGTGTTGATTGCAAGTACTTGAACCGCCCCCAACTCTGCCAGCATTCGCTCATTCATGAAAAGCACTTCCCCCCAGTTGGTTGTTGGCAATAACCAGCCCAGCTTCAGCTGGGTTGATGCGGTGGTCATGCTGGCCCTGTTTGGCGTGCTCTGGAGCGTCATGCATTTCGGGCAGGGCATGTTAGTCTCGTTTGATCCTGCCGTCAGCGCTGACCTTGATTTTTCCATCACACAGATTCCCTATTACGCGGGGCGCACCCTGCTTCGGATGTGGATCGCTTTCTCGTTCTCACTTTTTTTTGCCGTCTCACTGGGTTACTTGGCGGCCAAAAATTCACTGGCACGCGCCGTTATTCTTCCGGCGCTCGATGTCTTGCAGTCGGTCCCTGTACTGGGCTTTTTATCGGCCACGGTGGTTGGCTTCATGGCGCTATTCCCCGGCAATTTGCTGGGCGTCGAATGTGCCGCTATCTTCGCAATTTTCACCGGACAGGTCTGGAACATGGCGTTTGGTTTTTACCATTCGATGGTAACCATTCCAAGCGACATGCAGGAGGCTGCTTCTACCTATGGCTTGACCCGGTGGCAACGTTTTCGTACCGTCGAGTTGCCGGCTTCGGCACACAGCCTGATTTGGAACTCCATGATGTCCTTTGGTGGCGGCTGGTTCTTCGTGGCGCAAAGCGAAGCGATCAGCGTCATGAACAAGGACATCAAGTTGCCGGGGCTTGGTTCATACATGGCTGCCGCGATTGAAAAGGGCGATAACCATGCAGCCCTGCTGGCGGTCATGGCCATGCTGGTCATCATTTTGGCGAGTGACCAACTGATCTGGCGACCGCTGCTGGTCTGGGCCGACAAGTTCAAGATAGAACTAACCGAATCGGGCGTTCAGCCGACCTCCTGGGTCTTCAACGTGCTGCATGGCGCCTACGTCTTCAGTTGGCTCACACTGTGGGTCTGGCAGCCCTTGCAGGATGCGTTGACGCGCGTGCTTCGACGGGTGACACGACTCGTCAAACGCAGGCGAACGTCAGTCGTTAACTGGCCGCTTCGCACCGCTGGCTTGGTGCTCGCAGCGTATTTGGGCTACGAGGCCATCATCGGCGCGTTGGCGGCCATTGCTGCACTGCACGGGGCGCTCAGCGCTGCCATCGTCGGGCACATCGTGTGGCTTGGATTTCTGACGCTGTTGCGCGTGCTGGCCATGACCGTGCTGGCGACCCTGGTCTGGACACCGGTTGGGGTCTGGATTGGTTTTCATCCTAAGGCTGCCCGCTTTGCCCAACCGTTGGCGCAGATCGGCGCATCCTTCCCGGTCAACATGACCTTCCCCGTGGTGGTGGGTTTGTTTGTGGCGACCAACACGTCGATGAACTGGGGCAGCATCTTACTGATTGCCATGGGGACGCAGTGGTACATCCTGTTCAATGTCATTGCCGGCTCGATGGCGATTCCGAATGACCTCAAGGAAGTCGCCAGCATCTACGGCCTGCGCCGCTGGAAGCTCTGGCGCACCCTCATTTTGCCGGCCATCTTTCCGTTCTGGGTGACTGGCGCCTGCACCGCAGCCGGTGGCGCCTGGAACGCCAGCATCGTGGCCGAGTTTGCGACCTGGGGCAACACCACGCTCAAGGCCGATGGTCTGGGCGCTTTTATTGCCGAGGTTACCAAGAGCGGCAACACGCCTTTGATCATTACCAGCATCGGTGTGATGTCGCTGTTCGTTGTTGTAATGAACAAGCTGGTTTGGCGCCGCCTCTACGGCTATGCCGAACGCCGCTTTCGGCTGGATTGATATTTGAGCAACACGCAATCAAGCATAACAAACATGAGTAATACCGAAACTTCAGCTCCGCCGATAGCCGAACTGCGCGCCGTCAACAAGTCGTTTATCACGGCCGGCGGGCACGAACTAAAAGTGCTGGAGCAAATTGATGTTGCTGTGCATGCGGGTGAGTTGCTGGCCTTGCTGGGCCAATCCGGTTCTGGCAAGTCAACCATTCTGCGTTGCCTCACCGGTCTCATTGAACCCACCTCGGGGCGCGTTTTGCGCAATGGCGAAGCCTTGCATGGCGTCAACGAAGATGCTTCAGTTGTGTTTCAGACCTTTGCCTTGTATCCCTGGCTGACGGTCGAACAGAACGTCGCGGTGGGCTTGATGGCCCATGAGCTAAGCCGTGATGAGCGCGATACCGCCGTGGACCGGGCCATCGAGTTGATCGGCTTGGGCAACTACCACACGGCCTATCCGCGTGAGTTGTCAGGTGGCATGCGTCAGCGCGTCGGCATTGCGCGCGCGCTGGTGTCGCAGCCCCGCCTATTGTGTCTGGACGAAGCCTTCAGCGCGCTCGACGTACTGACGGGTGAAAATTTGCGGCAGGAATTGATCAGCTTGTGGCGTGCACCCGATACCGGCCTGAGCTCGATCTTTATGGTCACGCACAACATCGAAGAAGCGGTGGAGATGGCCACCCGCATCGTTGTCTTGTTTCCGCGACCAGGTCGACTCGGTCTTGTTTTGGATAATCCATTGCCGTACCCGCGCGATACCAAGAGCCCGGAATTCCAGCGTTTGGTGAGCATCATTCATGAGTGCATTACCACCACCGCATTGCCAGATCATCCGATTGAGGTGCCAGTGGCAGGTCAACCGATATCGCGGGCCCGCAATCGCATGGAGTCGATACCGCTGGTGCCGGTGGGCCAAATTCTGGGTTTGCTGAGCATCCTGCACGATTCACCGGAGTTGTCCAACATCTACGATATTTCTGATGAGATTGGCAGGGAGTTTGGCGAGACTATCTCGCTGGTCAAGGCTGCAGAGATTCTGGAACTGGTCGAGACTCCGAAAGACCAGGTTCGCTTTACTGAACTGGGACGGCGCTTTGTTGCTGCCGACCCGACTGGCCGCCACGCCATCTTTGCCGAACAGGTGTTCAAGCTTCGCCTGTTCCACATCATCATTGCTCTGCTGCATGAGTACGAGGAAGTTGAAGCTGAGCGTGTCATCAAGGATATTGGCAGCGCCTTGCCGTATGACAACCCCGAGAAGACCTTCCAGACCATGATTGCCTGGGGTCGCTATGCCGGTTTGATGGACTACAACGCCAAGACCGGCATGGTTTTTGTGCCAAAGGATGAGGCAGATGCACCCGACGGCGCCTGAGCGCACCTAAATCAGTGCTTGCGCCCATTCACAACTTTAATCTGAAAATGTGCCAAGCGAAAGGCGTCGCCAAGCGACGGATGTCTGAGATGAAGACAAGTGCAAGGTCACGCTTTCTTTTCCCCTGGTGTTCACTTTAGGGCGCGTTAACTGATGCTGAAAAAAGGCCCAAACGCACCCGCTTACGTGAAACCCGTTTCCCGCTTCAGTTTGTCCGCCATGATTGGGTTGCTCATTGCGCTCATGGCCCTATCGACGCCCGCGGCCACATTAGCCAGCTACGGACAGGACGATCAGGTAATAGAAGCCTGCCTGCTGAATTTAACCGAAGACACGGTACGAATGTTCTGGCGTGGCCCGGATGGTTCAGTGCTTGGCAGTTTTGATCGTTTGAGCGCAAACCTGACAGCCCAGGATGAAAAACTGATTTGCGCGACCAATGCAGGTATCTATGGCACGGACCTGCGTCCAATTGGCCTGTACATCGAAGCAGGTAAGGTGCTGCGAAAGCTCAATACTAGGAAAGAAGCGTACGGGAATTTTTATATGCAGCCCAACGGTGTCTTCCTGTTGGCCGACGACCAGGCGGTTATTTTAACGACTGATGAAATGGCAAACGAATGGGAGTCTCGATTGCCTTTCGTTCGATACGCGACACAGTCAGGGCCAATTCTGCTGCGTAGTGGCCAAATAAATCCCTTGTTTACCCAAGGCTCGGACAATCGTGTCGTGCGTAATGCGGCTTGCACACTGACTGCTGATAAGTTTGCTTTAGTAAAAAGTCGGTTTCCCATCAACTTCTACGACTTCGCCCGACAATTGCGTGACAAACTGAGTTGCCGGGATGCCCTGTTTTTGGATGGATCCATTTCGCAGCTCTATCCCTTTGATCTCGGAATCCGTGGCCAGCATTTTGGCGTCATCATTGGCGCAACGGCTTTGACCACGGTCCCGGGACGTTGATGATGTGTACCTGAGCACATTCGACTGTGTTGGCACAACGTGCCGACCGGATAAGTCGCCGGAAAGAACTACCCACTTATTGGCCTGGAAAGTATGTGCCGTAAATAATAAATATCGCAGTCACAATGAAGATAACGATGATCGCAAGGCGTATAAATTTCAAGACAGTAACCTCTTTGGGGGCAGTTTTGTCGGGATTCTAGTTGCGCGGTAAACCCGCGCTCGACACGGACATGCCATCTACCCAAGCCGAAGGGTTTTCCGTTACCATCAAATGGTCTAATCC
>SESG01015411.1_pt1 | contig 11381 bp, 11 predicted proteins | sample 3171421 | NCBI WGS metagenome assembly SESG01 (sample SAMN10866946, study PRJNA518727) | freshwater metagenome | biome: subpolar coniferous forest; feature: holomictic lake; material: water; isolation source: holomictic Lake 227, 6 m and 8 m depth | place: Canada: near Kenora, Ontario | collected... | reverse complement strand
TTTTTGTAAAATGCTCTAATCCCGCGCACGAGCCGTGGATGCCCGGAGAAGGAGCCGGGAGGGGATGAGGATTGAGGCGCGCTCGCTTTCCCCATTTGCGTGAACGGACTGCAACAGCCGCTCGGTCGCTTTGCTGATCAGGTCATCCGGCTTGGTATCGATGGTTGTGAGCTGGGGCGAAAGAAAGGCGGTCATTTCCATATTGTCATACCCGATCACAGAAAGATCCTCCGGAACGCGCACGCGCAACTCGCGCAATCCGTCCAACAACCCGATGGCAACGCGGTCATTCACCGCGAGCAGGGCTGTGGGACGCACGGGGTTGTTCCAGACAAGCGCCGCACTCGCGCGGCCTCTTGCATAAAAGGAATCTGTGGATTCAGGCAAGGCAATCTCTCGCACAAACCTGGCAGGGTTAAGCCCGCGCTCCTCATAGGCCTCGGCGACCCCCTTGCGCCGGGAGCGCGTGTAGCGGCTTTCCCCCGTAAGGCCGAGGGTGGCGATATGACGGTGCCCAAGCTCCAATAAATGCAGCGTCGCCTCGCGCATTCCCACAGAGCGATCCACGCAAAGGCTCCCTTTGGGCGGGGGAGTCATGGGATCAACAAAAATCAAAGGGATGCCGGTTTCATGAAACTGGCGGACAGGCGTGCAACGGGGCGTAAGTTGCGAGGCAAACAGGATCACCCCGGCGGCATGCAGCGTCCGAAACCGGCTCAGGGCCTCCCCTTCCTCCATGCGTTCGCCGTTGGTCATGGCCACCATGGCGTGCCAGCCTTCATCCGCCAGCGCCTGACGCAGAAACTCCAGCTTTTGCCCCAGGTGAAACCCCTCGATCTCCGGGATGCAGATGCCGATGATATTGGTTGTCCCCTTGCGCAAACCGCGCGCCAGGGAATTGGGTGAGAAGCCCAGTTTTTGCATGGATTCCTGCACGCGGCGTGCGGTTTCCGGCGCGACTCCCGCGTGCCCGTTGAGAACGCGGGAAATCGTCCAGCGCGACAGATTGAGCTGTTTTGCCAGGTCGGAAGTGGATTGAATAACCGCGGGTTGTTTTCGATTTTTCATTGACTTCATCGGTGCCTGAACCCTACACGTGTTAGGTGTCGCATGGCAAGCCCTTTGACTCTCTCCACAAGAGTTTTGATTACATTACAGGCAACCTGTTGAGCTAAGGCTTGGCTCCCGTTTCACGCAAAAAGAATTTCCGAATCACCAGCATCTTGCGTGGTGGATCGGCCGCTCCGCGGGCGATTCTTCAAAGCACATCGAGCGCAGCGAGCTGAATTTGTCTGCGATGGCCCAGCCCCGGAATCGCGTGCGGAGCGCACGATCCACCCTTTGTATGTCGAAAATTCTTTGCGAGAAACACTCTAGAACTTCGGCAGCCCGGCGAGCGCCATTGCAATCTCCTCGGCAGGATACTCATAGTTGGTGAGCTTGCCCGACAGGAAATCCGTGTACGCCTGCATGTCGAAATGCCCGTGGCCGGAAACATTGACGAGGATCGAACGGCTGACGCCTTCTTCCTTGCAGCGCAGCGCCTCGCGGATTGCAGCCGCAACCGCATGGTTGGATTCCGGCGCGGGAACAATCCCCTCGGCGCGGGCAAACTGCACCCCGGCGGCGAAAGATTCGAGTTGCGCGACCGTCGTTGCCTCCGCAAGCCCCTCGGCCACCACCTGGCTCACCAACGGAGCCATGCCGTGGTAGCGGAGCCCCCCGGCGTGGAACCCCGGCGGGACAAACGTGCTGCCGAGCGTGTGCATCTTTGTCAGCGGCGTGAGATGCGCCGTATCGCCGTAGTCGTAAGCATAATGGCCGCGCGTGAGGCTTGGGCAGGCGGCGGGCTCCACCGCCAAAACGCGCAGCCCCGTGCGCTCACCGCGCAACACCTGGCCCAGGAACGGGAACGCCAGTCCCGCGAAATTGGAACCGCCGCCCGTGCAGGCCACGATGACATCCGCCACATCCCCCGCCATCTCCATCTGCTTCATGGCCTCCTGCCCGATGACCGTCTGGTGCAGCAGCACATGGTTGAGCACGCTGCCGAGCGCATACTTGGCGTCCGGGTTTTGCGCGGCAACCTCCACCGCTTCCGAAATCGCCATCCCGAGCGAACCGGAAGAATCCGGGTCTCTGGCAAGCATCGCACAGCCCACCGCCGTTTCATTGCTGGGGCTGGCGGAGACCGTTGCGCCGAAGGTCTCCATCAATGCGCGACGGTAAGGTTTCTGGTTGTAGCTCACCCGCACCATGAAAATTTTGCACGCCAGGTCAAAGAAATTGCAGGCCATCGCCAGAGAGGAGCCCCACTGGCCCGCGCCCGTCTCCGTGACCAGCAGCTTCACGCCTTCGGCCTTGTTGTAATAAGCCTGCGCAATGGCGGAGTTGGGCTTGTGCGAACCCGCCGGGCTGACTCCCTCATACTTGTAATAAATGCGCGCCGGGGTATCCAAAACGCGCTCCAGCCGCCGCGCCCGGAAGAGCGGCGAGGGGCGCCATTGCTTGTAGATTTCGCGCACCTGCTCGGGAATGGCGATGTCGCGTTCCGTGGAGACCTCCTGCGCAATGATCGCCTCCGGAAAGAGCGGGGCGAGGTCGGCGGGGGTGATCGGCTGGTGGGTGCCGGGGTGCAGCACCGGTGCGGGGGACTGCTTTAAATCGGCAACGATATTATACCACGTTTGGGGGATGTCCGACTCCTGGAGCAGGAACTTGATCTGGTTGTTCATGTGCAAAGTCCTTCCATGTATTCCGAGTTGCCCCTTACGTCAATCCGAAGCGGAGAGGATTTCAGGGCAACCGCATCTAAATTTAAAGGCCAAATCTATCAGGAACTCAGGAAATCAGGAAAAGAACGAGGGAAAGCAAATCACCATTTAGGAAAACTGTATCCTCCTATCCCGGCTAAAAACCTCGCTCTGAAGAGGTTGCTTCTGTCTTTTTCCTGGGTTCCTGATAGATTTTTGGTGCGTTCGCCCCGGAGAGGATTTGCGGCAAAGCGAGCTTTTTGCCTTTGCATGGCGATTGCTTAGTGTAAAGAAGGTCATCAGCGGTTTCAACGTCCACCCCTACGGTGAAAACAGAACAGGACATAACGGCACCTCTACTCCCGACACCGGAGCAAATCGCCAAATGCGAGATGCTCTTGAGGAAGTTGCATGCCCTCTACCGCAAGGATCAATTCGCGATCCATGAGAAAATTTTGGTTTGGCACGATGTGCTCAAGCTCAAATACCCCAATGCCCGGGAATACATGCTCTTCCATCTTATTTCGGGCAGCACCTTCCAGGGCTTCAACGGCTATTTCGACTTCGAGCCCGCTGACTCCGTGGAAGCCTTCATCGAGCGGGAATACAGCGAAGCCTTTCCCAATGGCGCGCCGGTGTGATCAGGTGCCCTTCACCCCGTTCGCCAGCCGGTTGATCGTCGCCGCCGCGTAAGCCGCCCCAAACCCGTTGTCGATGTTCACTACCGTCACCCCGCTGCCGCAACTGTTCAGCATTCCCAGCAGCGCGGCCAGTCCGCCGAAGCTCGCGCCGTAGCCCACGCTGGTCGGCACCGCCACCACCGGCTTGCTCACCAATCCGGCAATCGCGCTGGGGAGCGCCCCTTCCATCCCGGCCACCACCACCACCGCATTGCACGCCTCAATCTGGTCGCGCACCGCCAGCAACCGGTGAATCCCGGCCACCCCAACGTCAAAAAACTTCGCCACGCGGTTGCCAAAAACCTCCAGCGTCACCACCGCCTCCAGGGCCACCGGCAAGTCCGAGGTGCCCGCGCACACCACGGCCACTGCGCCGTCCAGCTTCCGCAACGGCTCCATCTCCACCGTGACACACCGCGCCCGCTCATGAATTTGCGCCTCGGGAAACGCCGCGCGCATCGCCGCGGATTGCGCCTCGCTTGCCCGCGTCAGCAGCAGCACGCCGTGCCGATCCACAATCATGCGCGCAATGGCCACCACATCCTCCGGCGTTTTTCCCGGGCCAAAAATCACCTCGGGAAAACCGCACCGATCATGCCGCCCCACATCCACGCGAGCGACGCCGATATCCACAAATTGCGAAGGTTCTTTCATGCGGGAGATCGGTTTTTTCTATGCGGAATCCATCCCGTGCAGGCGATCCAACAAATAAGGCAGGAGCTGTTTCTTGCGCGAAACCACGCCCTTGAGTTCCCACTGGTTATGCGAGAGGCGGGGGTAATCAATCCGCTGCAAAAAGGCTTCCGCGCCGCACACCAGCAAGACGGAATTTTGCGTGTTAATGTCTGTCACCAGCAAGGTAGAGAACAGGTAGCCGCGTGCGCGGCAATACGCTTCCAGCGCCTCGGTGAGCGCCGCTTGCTTCTTGTGGAAGTGAGAGAAGCTGATCTCTTCAATCTGCGCCACGGAGAACCGCGCGCTTGCCTCGCTGTATTCTTTGCAGTCCGCAGAGATCGCCTGCTCCGGCGTCATCGTCAAAAGCGGCGAACCCACGGAAAAAATCTCCTCCGCCAGGCGCGACGGCTCGGTTTCCGCAATCGCTGCCAGGCGTTCCATGATGCGCGCGTCCACGGGCGTCGCCGTTGGCGAGGTCAGGTTGAGCGTGTCCGAGATCAACCCCGCCATCAGCAGCCCGGCGATGGGTTTCGGAATGGCCACCCCCAGTTGCTCATAGCAGAGCGCCACAATGCTCGATGCCGAACCCACCGGGTGGTTCCAAAAGAGAATGGGCGAATGGGTGGAAATCCCCCCCAGCCGGTGGTGGTCAAGAATCTCCACAATGGGCACATCGCTCGCTCCAGATACCGCCTGCGAAAGCTCATTGTGATCCACCAGAATCAACTGGCGCGGGATGGCTTTCAAGAAATCGCTCTTGGAGAGGATGCCCACCAGCCGCCCTTCCGCGAGAACCGGGAAGATGAACTGCGCGCTGGCTGCCGCTTCCTCGCGGGCTGTCGCCAGCAGCGTTTCCGGCGTGAAGCTGACAAACTCGCTGTCCAGTTTATGTCCCACCTTCACCGCGCCGCGCGCCAGCAACACGGTCGTGGCCGTGTCATAGGGGGAGGTTGCAATGGTTGTCCCATGCACCTTTGCGGCTTGGAGCACCTCCGCGCTCACCGGGATGTCGCCCGTCACCACCAAGGCGGCCGCCCCGGCCCGGATCGCCTCCATTTGGATTTCCTCGCGATCCCCCAAAATCACCACCACGCGCCGCCACTTGTAGCGCAGCGCACGTTGCTTGAAGGACTCCTTGCCCATTGCCCCCACCAAGAGCAGGTAATCGTACTCTTCCAGCGCCGGGTCACCCTGGATTATCCTGCCCGCAAACGTGTGAAAAATTTCCTCCATCGCCGCCGTCACCACCCGCGCGCTCGCCGTGTCATCGCGGGAGGGCACCAAGTGGTGCAGAACTTTGAATGCCGAAAGCAGCCCCAGGCAGCGGAACTGGCCGTCGATCACCGGCACCCCGCGCATCTGCTTGCGCTCGATCAACTGGATGGCTTCGTAGATGGATGAATCCGCCGTGATCGAGATCACCTCATCTTCCATCACATCGCGCACGCGCGGGGAGAGATCCGTGATCAACTCCGGCGCTTCCACCGCGAACTTGCGCAGCACAAAATCAATCCGCTCATTTGTATTTCCGGCGCGGGCGGCAATGACATTGGGATTTCCGGTCAGCCGCTTGAGTTCCGCGTAGCCGATGGCCGCGCAGATGGAGTCCATGTCCGGATTCTTATGGCCGATGACAATCGTTTGCATGGGATCAGGCTCTAAGGCGCCATGCGGCGCAAAGCTTCGCAATTTTGCCGCAACGCCGCGTTGTTAGGGTCAAGCCGCAGGGCGGTCTCAAACTCCTGCTTCGCTTCTGAAAACCGCTTCATTTGGACGTGGATGTAGCCCATGTTTGCATGCAGATTGGGATCGCCGGGCATCTCCGCGAGCATGACCCGGTATTGTTTGGCAGCTTCGTCATACCGCCGCATCTCCAAGAGCGCTCCTGCGAGATTTCCGCGCAGCGCCATCACTTCCCCCTTGATCTCGACGGCCTTGTAATACTCGGCGATTGCCTCCTCGCGGTGCCCGTATCTCCACAGCACCAGCCCGAGATTGTTGTGCACCTCCGGGTTCTTGGGCTTGAGTTCCACCGCGCGCGCAAAATGCGGCGCGGCTTCTCTGAAGAGCTCCTCTGAAAGTTTATCGAGGCCCTTGCGCGCGGCTTCAACGGCCTCGCCATAAAGCACCGCGCCGATGTGGTTGTGCGCCTGCCAGGAGGCCTCGTTTTTCTTGAGGCACGCGGTCCAGAGCGTTTTCTCGCTCAGGTGCACGCCGGCCCGTTCCCAACTGTAAGCGCTAAAGCAAAAAATCAAGACCACACAAGCCCCTGCCACCACTGGTCGCCGGGCGGCGTTTGCCCTTTCATACGCCAGGGCAATGAGCGCCCCGACGCTGGCGACAATGGCAATGTCGCTGAAGTATTGAAAATGATCCGCCTGCAACGTGAGCCGCATATAGGACATCGTGAAAAGCCCGAGCGTCGGGAAGAGCGTGCCCACGAAAAAGGCGAACACGAAGAACGGCGTCCGGGAAGCAAGCGGAGTGCGGAAGGGGTAAAGATCCCGAATCGCCAACAACATGAGGAGGGTCACCGGCACCAACGCCACGGCCAGCAACATCCACGGCTGCGGGTTGTCCAGCGGCCACCAGAGCCAGGCCGTGTTTGCGTAAATGGTATTCAGGTTGATCGGCAGAATCGCCTTGGAAAGGTAAGACCAGGTCACCACCCCGGCCCCCGCAATGCGCGAGGCCCAGTTGCCAATGGGAATTTCCTCTCCGCCAATCGCGCGGTCATTCTGGAACCAGATCGTCACCAGAGCCAGCACCACCGCCACGATGAAGAAGGGGGCGCTCCGGCGCAGATCGCGCACGGTCAGCGTTCCCGTCTTCCACCACGTCATCAGCACCAGCACCGCAGGAAGCACCACCACATGCGTCTTGCACAAAAGCGACGCGACAAAAAGCAGGAGCGCCCATACATAATGGCTCCGCTTCTCGGACTCCTCAAACCGCAACCACGCGCTCACCGAGAGCAGGCAGAAGCAGAGTGAAAGCGTATTCTTGCGTTCCGCGATCCACGCGACCGATTCCGCATGCACCGGGTGAATGGCAAAGAGCAAAGCCCCCAGCCATGCTCCCGGCACCTTCAACTGGCGCAAAACCATCCAGAGCAGCAAGCCGTCGAGCGCATGCATGAGAATGTTCATCCGGTGGAACGGGGGAGCGAGTGGAGTGGGGCCGCGTATCTCATCTGTGGAATGCCCCCAAAGCTGGTACTCCACCCAGAGCATCGTGGTTTTCAGCGGAAAATAATCGGCAGACTGGTTGGCTCTGAATCGGTAGCCCGGGCCGCCCCAGATTCGTCCCTCCACCCAGCAGAGCGGTTTGCGCAGCATTTTTACAATGGCCGGCAGAGGCCCCTTGGGCGGCCTGAATTCCGAGCGTGCGGCATCTTCCTCCTTCTCGTTGGTGATGCCGCCTGTCCAGATTTCCCAGAGCCCGTACCAGTTGGTTTTAAAGACGCCAGGATTGGCGGGGGTGGGGGGAGCCTGACGGAGCGAGGGGTTCGCCGAGATTTCCTGGTCGTCATCCCAAATGAAACCGGCAGACATGGCCGGAATGTAAACCACCACCGGGATAAGGAAGAGCGCCAGAGCCAGGGCCAGCTTGTTGGCCTTCGGCAACAAGGAGAGGGGGATTTCGAGAAAAACAAAATACCCCGCAACCGCCCCCACCGCAAACCCAATGGCGAGCTTCCAGAACACCAGCGATTCCCACATTCCATCAAAACCCACCTGCCCTTGCAAAAACTCGATAAAACGATTTCTTTCCGGTTCGTCCAGGAAGTTGCTGAAAAGCGCGACAGCCAGGAGCGCGCACAAGTCGGCCAAAAACAGCCTCGCCGGTTCCCATGGGGAACTCTTGGGCGGCTTCGCGGCGGTGGGAGAGGGGAGAATGCGGGACGGTTTCATGCAATGGAAAAGCGCACTTAACAATACACCGCGTCATTTTGCAACAGAGGAGACATCATTTCTCATTGTAATTTGGCCCAAGATTACCGACTCTACTTACGATGAGAAGCATGACCGGGTACGGACGGGGCCAGAGCGGCACCAACGGCACCCAATATAGCGTTGAACTCAACTCGGTAAATCGCAAGCAAAGCGATGTCGCCGTCACCCTCCCGCGTGACCTTGCGGAACTGGAACCGCGCGTGCGCGACCTGATCAACTCCGAAGTCTCGCGCGGACGCCTCAATGTCGTCGTCGCCTGCCACGCCTGCGCCACCACGCAAAAAGTCGCCCTCGACACCGCGCTTGCCCGCACCTACTTCACCGCCATGCGCGAACTCCAGGCGGAACTCGGCGCCGCCGGGGAGGTGAGCATCGAGACCGTGCTGCGTGCCCCCGGCGTCGTGCGCATTCCCGAGGAGCAAATCTCGCCCGAAGACGCCTGGCCGCACATTGAGGCCGCGCTCAAGGAGGCCCTGCGCAGCCTCGTTTCCATGCGCGAACTGGAGGGCAAACACCTCGCCAAAGACTTGATCCACCGGCTCAAAACCGTCCGCGAAACCCTCCGCAAAATCCGCAAGCTCCACCCCGAAGTCCTCAAACGATTCCGGCAATCGCTCCAGGAACGCATCGCCAAAGTGGGCCTGGAACTCCCCATCGACGACGAACGGATCGTCAAGGAGGTGATTTTCTTCGCCGACAAATCCGACATCTCCGAGGAACTCACCCGGCTGGAAAGCCACTTCACCCAGTTCGCCCACCACCTGCGCAAAAGCGAACCCGTGGGCCGCACCCTGGAGTTCATGACGCAGGAAATCGCCCGCGAACTCAACACCCTCGGCTCCAAAGCCAACGACGTGGAAATCTCGCAATGCGTCGTCACCTGCAAGGCGGAGATGGAGAAAATCCGCGAGCAAATCCAGAACATCGAATGAGCTCCCTTACGCGCCTCGGCATCCTCTTCCTCCTCTCCGCTCCCTCGGGCGCGGGCAAATCCACCCTGCGCGCCGGGCTGCAAAAAGACCAGGACTTCGCCTACTCCGTCTCCTGCACCACCCGCCCCCCCCGGCCCGGAGAGATCGACGGATCAGACTACCACTTCCTCACCCGTGAGGATTTCGAGGCGAGAATCGCCGCGGGCGAATTCCTCGAACACGCGCAAGTCCACGGCAACTATTATGGCACCTTAAAGAGCGCCGTGCTCGACACCCTGCGCACGGGCACCGACGTCCTCATCGACATCGACGTCCAGGGCGCGGCGATGATCCGCGCAAACGACCACCCCGAAATCCGCGACGCCCTCGCCGACATCTTCCTCATGCCCGCCCACCTGGACGTGCTGCGCCAGCGCCTCGCCAAACGCGGAACCGAGGCTCCCGAGCAAATCGCCCTGCGCCTCCACAACGCGGAGACGGAGATGCGCGCGTGGCGGCAATATCGCTACGCCCTCATCACCGGCACGCCGGAGGAAGACCTCGCGGGCTTCCGCGCCATCATGCGCGCCGAGCGCAGTCGCAGCTCCCGGCTTCTCTTTGATCCCCTGTCATGAAAACCATCGTCGTCGGCGTCACCGGTTCCATCGCGGCCTACAAAGCCGCGGATCTCGTCAGCAAACTCACCAAGGCGGGATATGAGGTCCACGTCACCATGACCTCCGCCGCGTGCGCGTTCATCACCCCGCTCACGCTCCAGACCCTCTCCCGCCACAACGTCGTCACGGACCCCTTCGCCCTCACCGGCGAATGGGAACCCGGCCACATCGCCCTGGCCGATAAAGCCGACCTGCTGCTCGTCGCCCCCGCCAGCGCCAACACCCTCGCCGCGCTCGCTCACGGTCTCGCGAATAATTATCTCACGGAAATCGCGCTCGCCACCCGCGCCCCCATCCTCATCGCCCCCGCCATGAACGGCAAAATGTGGGAGCACCCCGCAACACAGGAGAACGTCGCAAAGCTCCGCACGCGCGGCGTGGAGTTCATCGGCCCGGAAGAGGGGCTGCTCGCCTGTGGCTACGAAGGCATCGGGCGGCTCTGGCCGGTGGATGACATCGTGGCGCGCGTAAAAGAGATGCTCGCGTAAGCTTTTCTCTTTCCTCGTTTCCAAGCTCCAGCTTGGGAACGGACTTGTCTTCGAAGCTCCAGCTTCGCCAGCCCGTCCAACATTCTACACTCAACATCCGGCATGAAATTCCTCATCACCGCAGGGCCCACGCGCGAGCCGATCGACCCGGTGCGCTACATCAGCAACCGCTCCTCCGGCAAAATGGGCTACGCCATCGCGCAAGCCGCGCTCGACGCAGGCCATGAGGTCATCCTCATCAGCGGCCCCGTCGCACTGCCCGCGCCCGAGCGCGCACAAATGATCCGCGTCACCACCGCCGACGAAATGTATGACGCAGTGCATGCAAACCTCGCCGGCATCGACATCGCCGTGCTCTGCGCCGCCGTCGCCGACTTCAAGCCCGCCGCATTCGCGCCGCGCAAAATCAAAAAGCGCGAGGGCGTTCCGGTGATCGAACTTGTGCCCACGCGCGACATCCTCGCGTCGCTTGGCGCGCTGGAGACAAAAAATTTTTTACTCGCGGGATTTGCGGCGGAAACCGACGACCTCGAAAAAAACGCGCGCGAAAAACTCGAAAAAAAACAGTGTGATGTGGTGATCGCGAATGACGTGAGCGCGCCCGGCCTAGGATTTGAAAGCAACGAGAACGAACTCACGTTTTTCTTACCAGACCAATCCAGTCGGGTATTGCCTCGCGCAACAAAGCGCGACCTTGCGGCCGGGCTTGTAAAAATGCTTTGCGCACTGAAATAAATTTGTTGACTTGCAGTCCCCATATCGGTTACGCAAAGGCCAGTTGCTGATGATCACATCACGATCCATGCAAGAAAAAATTTCTCAACCCGCTCCTGCGGTTCGAAAGGGGGGAATATCTAATGGCGTCTAAAGTACCTGCAAAGAAAGCTGTGGCAAAGAAAGCCGTAGCTAAAAAAGCTCCTGCTAAGAAAGCTGCGGCCAAGCCCGCTGCGAAGAAAGTGGTAGCGAAGAAAGCTGTGGCTAAAAAAGCTCCTGCTAAGAAAGCCGCTGCCAAACCGGCTGCGAAGAAAGTAGTAGCGAAGAAAGCTCCTGCTAAGAAAGCTGCGAAGAAATAATTCTTTGCGATCATTGTGAAAAGGGAGGGAGACGCAAGTCTTCCTCCCTTTTCGTTTTTCTATAATACCATTTCGCGCGCTGATCCTGATCCTCGCTCGCGCGCTGATCCTGATCCTCGCTCGCGCGCTGATCCTGATCCTCGCTCGCACGCTGATCCTGATCCTCGC
>SESG01023687.1_pt1 | contig 11383 bp, 11 predicted proteins | sample 3171421 | NCBI WGS metagenome assembly SESG01 (sample SAMN10866946, study PRJNA518727) | freshwater metagenome | biome: subpolar coniferous forest; feature: holomictic lake; material: water; isolation source: holomictic Lake 227, 6 m and 8 m depth | place: Canada: near Kenora, Ontario | collected... | reverse complement strand
AACCCATTGGGTATCATCAAGAGCGCGGCCAGTGTGATCGCCCGACGTTCCGCCGGAGATATTGCGACGCTGGCAGGGGATATTTCATCGGAAGTGGAGCGGGTTGATGAGTTATTGACAGACCTTTTGCATTTACGCCGGGGAGAAAATAAGCCCAAAGTGCCGGCAGATATTTCGGCTTTGGTTGTGAGAGTGACGGAATTGTTCGCGTCCAAGCTTGATGCGGCGGGGATGACGCTTGATATTCAAAATCAAGCGCCGGGTATTGTTTTATTGTGCCAGGCTGAAGCGATCAAGCAAGTGGTGATGAATTTATTGCTGAATGCGATTGAGGCTTCCCGGGTGAAGGGCGTTATTGAGATTAAAATGATGTGTGTCGGGCAGGAATATATTTTACAGGTGCGGGATCATGGCATCGGGATCGAGCCCGGGCAGCAGGGCAAGATTTTTGATTTGATGTATACGACAAAACCTTACGGTTTCGGGATTGGGTTGACGGTTGTCAAAGGGATTGTGGAGGATCATGGTGGAAGGATTGAGGTCGGTCATCCGCCGCCGTCTGGAACGGCGTTCACCGTTTATTTACCTGTGAGGGCGTGATATGTTGGACGTATTGATTGTTGACGATGAGCCCCGCTTGCAACGGGTTTTACGCATGGGGCTTCCTGAGCATGGCTTCAATGTGCTGACAGCATCTCATGGTCAGGAGGCATTGAAGATTTTGTTTGATAAGCATGTGGATATTGTTGTAACGGATGTGCGCATGCCGGTGATGGACGGGGTTGAACTTATTTATGAAATGGAGCGCCTGGGGATTAAATTGCCTGTCGTTGTTACAACTGCCTACGCGGATGTGGATACGGCGGTGAAAACCATGAAACACGGGGCATGTGATTATATCCGCAAGCCATTTAGCGTTGATGAACTTGCGCAGTCGATCAGGCATGTGATGCAGAAAGTATCAACGGATTGTGTTGCCCCCGGGGTTGATTTTGACTTGCAGTCGCAGATGGATATTAAAGAAAAAGAGGCTATTCAGAAAGCGATCAGGGCGGCAAGCGGCATCAAAGCTGAGGCGGCGCGGTTGCTTGGGATTTCCGAACGGAATCTTTGGTATAAGTTAAAAAAGTATGGTCTTTAGTTTGTATTTTGATCATATTTTTTGAGCCCTGCAGTTTTTTGCAGGGTTTTTTATTGATTTTGTTAAATATTGCGTTTTGTGTCAGTTTTTTATGGAAAAGCGGCTTTGTTTAATCTGAATATTTTGACATGATATAAACATAATGTTTTTTCACCGATGGAGGCTGAGATGGGTGTCAATGTTATGATCGCGGGTGTCGGCGGTGTGTTAGGCCGGGAACTGGTCGATGTGTTTGTGAAAAGAGGGATCTATCCTGCCGGGCTTGCCCTGTCGGATCGGGAATTTAACGGCCTTGAGCAAAAGGTGTCCGCGAAGGTTGTGGCTGATGTGACCAGGCCGGCAACACTCAAAGGGATTTGTTCCGGGATTGAGATTCTTGTATCCGTTATAGGGATCACACGGATACGGGGTCCGGTGACGCACATGGATGTGGATTATCAGGGAAATATGAACCTTCTCGCGGAGGCCAGGCGTGTCGGGGTAAAAAAGTTTGTGTTTATTTCTCCTGCCGGCACGGAGATCGGGGCCAGGCAGGGGGTACCGCTCATGGAGGCAAAATTCAGGTTTGAGGAAGAATTAAAGAAAAGCGGGATAAGCTGGGTTATTATCCGTTCAAGCGGTTTTATGCGTGATTTTGCCGAGATGGCCAGGCTGGCCGAGAAAGGCAGCATGTATATGATTGGCGATGGAAAAACGGTGTGTGCGCCTGTTGATGTGGGGGAGTTGGCATCTTTTATGGCGGAGGATGCGCTTAATTCTTGTAATATTTATACGTCTGTTGGCGGGCCGCAGGATATGACCTGGCGTCAGATTTATGAGGCATGTTTTAAATTATGGAATAAGCCGGTCAGGATAGTATTTGTGCCGGTCTGGATATGCGCGGTGTCTTTAACACTGGTACGGTTGTTTTCGTTGACATATTATGCGATGGGAAAGCTTCTTGTTTTTTTCTCTGTTGTCAGTGTGCCGATGGAAAGGCGGGGCAAAATTGATTTTGCCACTTATTTGCAACATTATTATGCGAGAAATGCAAGATGTTAATCCTGGATATTTCCCGTGCGTTTTCTGTCAATAAAGTGTTGAAGTCTTCCTTTGATGAGTGCCGCCGGTGTTTGAAAGATGTTGAAAGTGCCGGGCGTGACGTTGTTATTTCACCCGCATGCACGCCGAAGGAGTTTGTCATTGGCGGGGGGGCATTGCCTTTGGAAATGTATATGCCGCACCGCAATTTTTTCTCCGCGATTTTCCAGGCTGTTTACGGGTTCCTTAAGATTCCTTCTGAACGCCGGATGTTGTACGGCCGCCTCAATTATCTTTTCCGTATCTGGGTTACGTCGGCAGACAATCTTTTAGATGGGGAGGACAAGGTTTCATTTTCAGTCAAAATGCCGGTGGATTCCAGGGTCATGCGGCAGGTTGTTATTATCATGGCCGCGGATAGGATCTTGGCGCGATTCCTGGATGACGCTGTTGCGGGGGATGTGATTACAAAAGAAGAAGCGCGGATTATCTCGGACGGGACATTACAGGTTCTTTTACCCAGCGCCGCTGAAGAAGCGTCGGAGGAGGGCGGCATAAAGAAACGCCCGTTACCTCAATATGTCCTGGATACTATTCATCAGTTAAAAACGGGGCTTTTATTTCATTTACCGCTTTTTGGTCCGGAGAAGATCGAGAGAAATTCAGACCCCCGGATCCTGGCGGATTGTAGGCAGGGGCTTGGGCAATTCGGGTTGGGCTGTCAGCTTTTGGATGACATGCGGGATCTTGCCAGGGATCATCTTGAGTGCCGTCAAAATTATGCGCTTTCTTTGATGACGCATCAATATCCGTCGGCGTTGAAGCGTTTGCAGGGCAAGGGGAAGGCGTTATGTATCGATCAATCGATATTTTTTGAATTCCCTGATGAGCTGGCGCCGGTGGCGCGCATGGGGTATGCGCATATGCAGGAGGGGCTTGCGCATCTTAATCGGTGCGGTTTGGGCCTGAAGGAAGACGATGCCAGGGCGGTTGTTTTGTGGATGTTTAAGGCGTTGGATGTGGAGAATGCTGTGAGGTGGTTATCATGATGCCATCGGTCATTACAAGAGGGCGGACGCTTGATCATGTCGCGGCTGTTTATGATCAATTAAGTCCGTTAATGCTCTTCGGACAGGAAGCGCGCATGTCCCGGCCGTGCCTTGATTTTTTGCGGTCATCCCGGGTGTCTTCCGTCCTGGATCTTGGCTGCGGTACAGGGACATTGACGCTTGAGATTGGACGTATTCTGGCTGAAAGGGGCGGGCGGGTGAGCGGGGTTGATGCGGCGCCGAAAATGATTGAGGTTGCCGTGCGGAAGGCTGCGGGGCTTGCCAATGTATATTTTGATGTTGCGGCGGCTGAAACGCTTCCTTTTTTTGATGCCAGTTTTGACCATGTTGTTTCGACGTTCTTTTTTCATCATATTGACATGGGATTAAAAGTCCGTGCGCTGGATGAAGTTTTCCGTGTGCTAAGGCCTGATGGATCGTGTGTCATCATTGATGTGGACGTGCCGACAAATATCTTCGGCAAGGTATGCGCTTGGTCGGGGTATTATTTATTTCAACAGGATGAAATCCGCGAAAATATTAATGGGAAACTCCGCGTGGCCATGGAACAGTCCCGGTTCAAGTCTTTTGAAATCACGGCACATTATCAGGGCTATATTACGGTATTTAAATTAACGAAAGGAAAGGTATGAAAAGAGTTTTTATCGGGATGATGTTTGTTTTTTGTATGACCGTTGCGGCATGGGCAGCGCCTGTTCCGCCCGACGATATGATCGGGCAAAGGGTGCAGGTGTATTTTGATGATATTTTTGCGAAGCTAAAAATTGTTGCAGATGCCCAGCCGGATTATACGACATTTCGTCAGGCGATGGCGCCTGTCGTGGCAGGTGTGCCGGGCGTATTCGGAGGGTCTTTCATTGATGAAAACTGGGTGATCCGGCAGGTTCTTTTTCCGTCGCATTTTCTTGCCCGCGGATTTGACCTGAAAGGGGTTGTCCCCCTGCATTATTTTCAGCAGAAATTGAAAGAAGCCCCCGGCCCCCAGCTTTCAGAGCCAGCTCACGGCAGTATGGTTCAGCCCAGGCTGATTGCCATGCGTTATCCGGTCATGAAAGACGGCAAGGTTACCGGGCTTGTTTCCATGATGCTGCGTACGCCATTTTTCTTGAAGGCTGTCGGGTTGGATAAAGCCAAAGCCTATAAAATCATCTGCCTGGGGCAAGAGGCGGAGTCGTATGGGACGCTCGGGGATCATTACAGGGAAGTCACGTTGTCGCTACCGTCAACGGCATGGGTGATTCAATACAGGATGTGAAATCCCCCATATTTTTGTTCATGGCGTGATGGATAATAACCCCCTTTGACCATTAGGTTGAAGGGGGTTTTATTTGCAGTCAGGAATCTTTTTACTCTCTCAACATTTACGGAACAATTCTGTTATAATTTATTGTTCTTGCCGCGCGTGATTAAGACGATGGTTGGTGATGGAAGGGTTGGAAGCATATGATGAGAGTAAAATGCAACTTTAATTTCTTTGTCCTTGGCACTGCGGCAACGGCTTTTTTGCTCTGGGCATTTGTTTTGTGGCGTAAATATCAGTTTTTTGGATATTGCGATTGGGATTTAGCGCTTTTTTCCCAAGGGATGTGGAGTTTGATCCATGCCGACGGGTATAGTTCGATCTTTGAACGCCATATCCTTTCTAATCATGCGAATTTGATTGCGTTAATTATTCTTCCGGTATACTTCGTTGTTCAACATCCGCTCACGCTGGTTTTCTTGAAGGTTGTTTCATACATCCTTGCGGGTGTTGGGTTGTTTTATTTGTCTAAACCGCGGGTGGGCCGGGTTTATGCCCTTTGGCTTATGGGGCTTTATTATTTTTATGTGCCCAACGTGTTTGGATTACTCCATGATTTTGATTTCGAGAGCTTGAGTCCGGCTTTTTTGGTCGGCCTTTTGTATTTTTTTGAAAAACGCCGCTGGTGGCCGTTTATGATTACAGCAATGTTATTGATGACCATTAAAGAAAATATGCCGCTGGTTGTTTTTGCTTTCGGATTATACGGTCTGCTGTCGTTAAAAGACAGGATCGCCTGGGGTGTTGTGCCCATGGCATTGTCTGTCACAATGTTTTTGATATTGGTGAAGATCTTTATCCCGTTGATGTCAACGGGGCATTTGAGTGCGCCGCTGCCTTATGCGGGTAATTATGCTTATCTTTGGCAGGATGGCTGGTGGGCCGGCGTGGCGCATGTCGGCAAGACATTTTTTCAGCCGGCGAACACGCACCTTATGCAGGAATGGTTCGGCCCATTGTGTTATGTCCCGTTATTTGGTCTTAAGGCGTTATTTTTTGTCGCTCCGCTATTCATGCAGCATTTTATGTCGACTTCCAAAACAGAACATATGATCATTTTTTATTACGGCATGGCTTTGGCCCCGTTTATTTTCTTGAGCATGGCGATGTCCCTGGAACACCTTAAAAAAGTCTTATCCAGCCGGGCATTTTTCTATCTTGTCGCATTGATAACGCTTGTTTTCTTTCAGCATTGGTCTGGCTGCCTGCCGAAATTCTTTCAACGCATGTCCTGTTCATACTCCGGGTGCGCTGTTTCGAAAAATACACTGAAGGAGAAATGGTCATTGCTCCGCCGTATTCCGGACAAAGCTCCGGTGGCGGCATCGTTTTCATTTTTGACGCCGCTGTCGCAAAGATTTGAGGTTTATCCATTTTATAAATTATATTCAGATCGTTTTCAGCACGGTGAGAACCCGTGGCGTTTGCCGGCCCATGTGGCGTATGCCATTATTGATTTTGATGATCCATGGATGCGCGCGGAATTGCCGGATCCGGAATCCCGTTCCCTTGACGCGGTGATGCGCCGGTTGGGAGGTTCATCATGGGAGATTGTCGGGAGTTCCGGACAAACCGTCCTGTTCAGGAAGGTCGCGCAAGGAGGAGGCGTATGAAGAGTTTGATTATTTTTCTGAAACTGATTCGGGTTAAACAGTGGATCAAAAATTTCTTTGTGCTGGCTCCGATTATTTTTTCAGGCCGATTCATGGATCCCGCGGCATTTAATGCCGCTTTGATTGCGTTTATTTCATTCTGTTTTATTGCCAGCGGTATTTATATGATCAATGACCTTGCGGATATTGATCGCGATAAGCTTCACCCTAAAAAGTGCCAACGTCCGCTGGCAAGCGGGCAAGTCTCTAAAATTGTTGCCATTGTCCTGCTGGCCGGATTTATTGCCAGCGGCATGGGGTTGGCATTTCTCCTTGGCCGTGAGTTTTCCTGTCTGGCCGGGGGATATCTGATTTTGCATGGCATGTATAACTTTGCGGGCAAAAGGGTTGTGCTGATGGATATCGGGTGCATTGCCGCGGGATTTTGCATCCGTGTATGGGCAGGTTCGGTTGCGATTGGTGTCCTGCCGTCCGGGTGGCTGCAGATGTGTGTTTTTGTGCTGGCACTTTTTCTGGGATTTACCAAAAGGCGATCCGAGGTGGTAACGCTGAAAGGGAGGTCCGGAGAACATCGTGAAGTGCTGCGGGAATATCCTTTGTATTTCCTGGATCAACTCATCATGATATCGGCAACACTGGTGATTGTTTTTTATGGTTTGTATACGATATCGCCGGATATCGTGAATCGGGTTTATGGACATATCATGGTTTATTCTGTCGGGTTTGTTGTTTACGGGATATTCCGTTATCTCTATCTTATTCATGTGAAAAAAAGAAAAGAAGATGCGGATGAAGTTTTATTGGGAGATTTCCCTCTGGCGTTTAATATCGTGGCCTGGGCGTTATTTTCTTTTTTTATCCTTTACAGGTGACAGCGGGGATGAGGCAGTACGGGTTATTGAAAAAATCAAATTGAAGAAAGGGTGAAGTATGAAAAGATTTCTTAAGATTTTACTGGTGGTATTATTTGTGGCCGGGATGGCAGCACCGGGTTTTGCGGCAAAGGCGCAGGGCAGGAAATCGGCAGAACAGAAGTATGACCGGATTGTGGCTAAGGTTATTTCTTTGGATGCCGCAGCCAAAACGATTGTTGTCAAAGAAGAAAAAAACGGGGCAGAGAGAACGATTAAGATCAGTGCTAAGGCGGCATCTCAACTTGAGGTCGGGAACAGGGTCAGGATTAAGCTGAAAGCAGGCACGGATGAATCGGCAGGGGTCAGGGTTCTTAAGGCCGTGACGACATCTGAAGCGGACAGTGTTCCTGCGGCGACGCTTTTGCCGGCGGCAAAAAAGCAGTGATTCATGATGTTTAATATGTGGATTGTTTTACTTTGGGGATTGTTTTTTGCCGGGTCCCTGTCTTTCTTGAATTATTTTGCCGCGGAATCAAAGACAAGAACTATTTTTATTTTTTTGAGTTTTATGGGTATTTTGTCTTTGATATATTACCCAGGGCTGACAGGCCATTATATATTTCATGATGATGTTTTTTTGTGGTTTTGGGATAAAACCCATTGGACAACACATCTCCAGTATCGCCATACCATTCTTTGCGGCAGGCCTTTAGGGGCTATTGTTTGGTTGTCGGTAGCTTCTTTTGTTGATACAGTTGACAGCGCCAATATGGTGCGATTCTTTGCGGTTATCATTATCAGCCTTATTGCACTGGCTGTTGACATCTGGTTTCGCAGGGTCTGCGGCTTGCGCGAAGTCCATTCTTTTTTTCTTGTCCTGCTGATTGTCCTTCTTCCGCCATTTCAAGTGTATGTTTACTGGATATCTGTTTTCAATATACCTGTGGCGATCCTTTTGAGCATATATTCCTTGATGTTGCTTTTTAAACTGGAGAGGAATCAGGCGCTTTTGGTGAATATTTTGACGTTTGATATCAGGAATAGGAATGTCCTGATAGGCAGTAGCATTTCATTGGTATTACTTTTATGTTCTCTCATGACGTATCAGGCGGGGGCAACTTTTTTTATTGCGTTGCTGGCGATGTGGTTTATGCGGGTGAATCGCGGTGATATGCCTACGGTGAAGTGGCCCTGGCTTCCAGTCACGGTCTTTGGTGTGGCTGCAACGGCATATCTTGGCGTCTTTAAGATATTAGTACCTGTGAATGCGGCGGGGCTGAAGGCGGCGTATCATAATGGGCTGGTTGTTGATTATGCGGGAAAACTGGGATGGTTTTTCCGGGAGCCGTTGATGGCGGCATTTAATTTATGGCATGTGCCGCGGTCAGGGGCTGTGGCGAGTATCGTTCTATTTGTTATTGTTTTGGGAATAGTTTTTGATTTTATACATTCTATTCGGCAAAACAGCAATATACGCCTGTTCCGGAAAAATTTTATTTTGAAATATCTCGTGATCCTTGTTTTTCTATTTTTAAGTTTCGGCATTAATCTTGTGGTGTCAACGAATGGCTTTAGCTATAGGACTATTACGGCCCTTATAACGATTGTATTTATATTATTTTGGAGCGGCATTAGTAAAACATGCGTTGTTTTTCTTAGACAAGAGCAACAGGAGCGCGCCATAACATGTCTTTTGTTCTTTATTGTTACGGGGGTGATGATTCTTACACATATAAATTTTATGAGGTACTGTGTTGACAATAATACGCAGGAATTGAATTATGTTGAGAATGAATTGGAAAAAAAATATACCACGGATATTGAAAAGATTCATGTGGTAAGGCCGTCAGATCCGCCGTTAGCCGGGAAGGGGAGCGGGGATGAATTTGGAATTACGACGTGTTTTTTTTATGATAATATCCCATGGCTGGTTAAGGCGGCTTTCCTGGAAAGAAAGATTGCCGGCGGCGGGGCGATTACGCTTTCAACAGGTGCGGCTAAAGATTTTGTTGCTCCGAGACCGCATTTGTTGATCATTGATTTGGGCAGGAGAAAATGAGTTTCTGGGTGGCGTGTTGCTCCTTATGTCGGCAGGCGCATCTTATGCTAAGTTGGCACCTGCTATGATAATGATAAATGCCCTGTGCCGTTTCGGCGCCTCTGATGGCAAGTTATTTCTCGACGAGACACATATGAAAGCGGGTTGTTCGGGGTGATGACTGGAAGAGATTTTGGCAATCGGTATTTTCATCGGGTATACTTTTATCATTATCCGTTCATAGCGACTGGATTATGATAAAGGCGTAACAGACTATTGTGAAAGGGCCGATGGTGATGATGCAGGATGACCGGCATTATTATAAATGTGACCGGGCAAGCTACCGGGAGTGTGTTAGAATTAAATCTTATGACATTTCTTCCCCTGGGATTATCCAAAGATTTACTCGATGCGGTGAAGTTTGCCGGATATGCGGCGCCGACATCTGTCCAGAAAGAAACTATCCCCCATATCCTTAAAGGCGGCGACCTGATTGCCCAGGCTAAAACGGGCACCGGAAAGACTGCCAGTTTTGCCTTGCCGTTGCTCCAGCTTTTACAGGAAAGCACTAATCAAGACAAAAAAGTTATTCGAGTCCTTATTCTGGCACCGACGCGTGAATTGGCCATGCAGGTTGAGCATGCCCTAAAAAGTTATGGGCGCTCATTGACAAAACCGATCAGGACGATCGCGCTCGTTGGCGGGTTGAATATTGACTTGCAGATCAGGTATCTTCATCACGGGGCGGATATGGCGGTGGCTACGCCGGGGAGATTGTTGGACCTTCTTAAGCGCGGTGCTGTTGATCTGTCGCACCTTAAGATCCTTGTGGTAGATGAAGCTGACAAAATGTTTGATATGGGTTTTTCTGAGGAGCTCGAGGCTGTCCTGCGCGCTCTTCCTGTTAGTCGTCAGAATTTACTTTTTTCTGCGACGATCACCGATAAAGTCATGGCTCTTGCCGGAAAGTTCATGGTACAGCCCTTGCATGTCATGGCTGAAGAAGGGCCTTTGGTCGCCGACCTTGTCGTCCAGCGGGCCATAGCGGTTAACCGGCACAATCGGGGCCCTTTGCTCCGGCATCTCATTACAACTGAGACCTGGGATCATGTCCTTGTTTTTGTTGCCAGTGCCCGGGACGCGGATATTATCGCCGCAAAATTATTAAAAGCCGGCATTGAGGCCAATGCTTTTCACGGCGGGCTAACCCAGGCTCAACGGGGTGATGTGTTGGGCGGGTTTAAAGCCAGGAAGTTTAAAGTTCTTGTTGCCACTGATCTTGCCGCACGCGGGCTGAATATTAATAAACTTCCCTATGTGGTTAATTACGACCTTCCGCGTTCACCGGATGATTATATTCATCGCATCGGGCGTACGGCGAGGGCCGGTGAAAAAGGTGTCGCTATTTCTTTTATTGGTCACGAAGATGAGGCGCATTTTAAGCTGATCGAAAAACGCACCCACATCCGCCTGCCTCGTGAAAGTATTGTGGGCTTTGAACTGACCGGAGAGGCCTTGCCTGCTGTTAAAGGTCCTGCGCCCGTCAAGGGGCATCGCATGAGCAAGAAAGACAAACTGCGTGCGCTGGGGGTGAAAGATCGTACAAAGAAGCCATTGTCATCTCTTGACATTCAATTGTCTTAGGCATAAAGTCTTATGCCTAAGCATAGGAGTATATGATAACAGCCAGTCAACTACAAATTTTAGCCGTTCTTGCTGAACACCCCGACAGGGATTTTTACCTGAGCGAGGTGGGTATCCTCATTGGGAAGCATCCGGGTGTGTTTCAAAAGGGTATCAATGCCCTTGAGCGTGAGAAGTGGGTTACAAGTCAGCGTAGGGGTAACCAACGGCTTTTTCGTGTCAATCCACAGCATCCATTGCTTAAAGAGATGAAGGCTCTGATCAGAAAGAGTATCGGGGTAGAAGCGCAGCTTACAACGGTGGTCAACGGCATTCCTCAGATCAAGATCGTACTTATTTATGGCAGCTACGCCAAGGATAAGCTGCGTGCTGATTCCGACATTGACCTTCTCGTTGTGACAGACGACCTCAACGTGGAGGACTGCCTTGTTAAGGAGCTTTCGAGGATAGAGAAGTCTTTGCAACGGGATGTGAACTACAAGATTTACGATGATAAAGATTTCAAACAGCGCCGAAAAAGTAAAGACCCGTTCCTGACAGAAGTCTTGTCAGATAAAAATATTGTCCTTAAAGGAGCTGTATGAAAGACTGGGGTGAGTACCTGAAGAAAGGTTTGGTAAAGGAGCAACGCCCGAACTTTAACCAGATCGATCAGCAGATCATTCGGGCAGAGAAAGATCTTAAGACTTTTGGGCTTGTGATG
>SESG01039061.1_pt1 | contig 11390 bp, 10 predicted proteins | sample 3171421 | NCBI WGS metagenome assembly SESG01 (sample SAMN10866946, study PRJNA518727) | freshwater metagenome | biome: subpolar coniferous forest; feature: holomictic lake; material: water; isolation source: holomictic Lake 227, 6 m and 8 m depth | place: Canada: near Kenora, Ontario | collected... | reverse complement strand
GTGAATTAAAAAAAAACTCGCAGCTTTCAGTAACAAGATAAAAGATTAACCCGAAAGTCTTGAATCCCGTGTGAAAGATCACAACTTTCCAATATGGAAAAATATTAAAAAAAACTTTTTATCTGCGGTTGTCGTTTTACTTTTAATTACTTTAAATGTACCAAGTTACAATTTATGTAATCACTCCACCTATTTTATGGCCGAAAATCCCTTAAAGAAGTCAGAAAAAGATACTTCCCGAAATAAATTCAAGCCGGTCAATGAAGAAGAACGTAGACCTGGGTGGCTTCAGAAAAAGGGCGAAAGCCCTGAGGGAAGGTTTCCGCGTTTTCTTCTTTTTATGATGGCGGGACTTCTGTTACTTTTTATGTTTCAACGAATTTTTGCAGGCACCGAGAGCCCTGAAATTACCTATAACGAATACAAATCAATACTGTCGAAATCCCTTATTACTGAGGTTACCGTAAAAACTTTTCAAGATAAATCAGCAATTCTGGATGCAAAACTGAACGCCCCGACACCGCTTCAGTTGATTAACAAAACAAGCCTGCCGTCGGATCACTTTGCGGTCAGAATTCCATCCTTCAGCACCGAACAGGCTGATCTCCTTGCTGAAAAGGGAATCCGGCTCAAGGTTGAGGAGGGCACCAGTGGCCTGACCACCTTTCTCATGCTCTTTGCTCCATGGATAATCTTCGGCGCCGTTTATTTTTTTCTTATCAGGCGAATGGGCGGGCAAAACGGAGCCCAGGCAAAAAATATTTTCAGCTTTGGCAAAAGCCGCGCAAAACTGGTCAGCGAATTTGAAGTTAAAATAACCTTCAAGGATGTTGCCGGCGTTGATGAAGCCGTAGAAGAGCTCCAGGAGACGGTAGAGTTTCTCACAAATCCGGATAAATTCCAAAAAATCGGGGGGAAAATTCCGAAAGGAGTCTTGCTTCTTGGCCCGCCCGGAACAGGTAAAACCCTGCTTGCCAAAGCCATTGCAGGAGAGGCAAAGGTTCCTTTTTTCTCCATTTCAGGAGCGGATTTCGTTGAAATGTTTGTCGGCGTCGGAGCTGCAAGGGTGCGAGATCTTTTTGAACAGGCAAAGAAAAATTCGCCCTGTATAGTTTTTATCGATGAAATAGACGCTGTCGGACGAAGCCGGGGAGCCGGGCTGGGAGGCGGGCATGATGAAAGAGAACAGACCCTGAACCAGCTTCTTGTTGAAATGGACGGCTTTACAACCAATGAAAATGTTATCCTGATTGCGGCAACAAACCGCCCTGACGTGCTTGATACCGCACTGCTGCGACCGGGACGGTTTGACCGCCAAATCACTATCGACAAACCCGATATCCGGGGGCGTGAGGCTATTCTAAAAATTCATACCAGAAATACACCCCTGGACGAAACCGTCAATATCAACGTTCTGGCAAAAAGCTCACCGGGATTCTCCGGTGCTGACCTGGCAAATCTCGTCAATGAAGCTGCACTGCTGGCAGCACGCAATGGCAAGGAACTTATCACGGCGAAAGATTTTGAGCAGGCTCGTGACAAGATCATGATGGGCCCGGAAAGAAAAAGCATGTTTATTTCCGATGAGCAGAAAAAGCTGACAGCCTATCACGAAGCAGGTCATGTGCTGGTTTCAACCTATACCAAAGGATCCGATCCTATCCATAAGGTGACTATCATTCCAAGAGGCCGCAGCCTTGGACTGACCGCTTACCTGCCCCTTGAAGACCGCTATACCCATAACAGGGAGTACCTGCTTGCCATGATTACCTATGCACTTGGAGGACGGGTTGCCGAAGAGCTTGTTTTTCATGAAATCAGTACGGGTGCGTCAAACGATATTGAAAAAGCTACCGATATTGCCCGACGGATGGTACGGCAATGGGGTATGAGTGAAAAACTGGGACCGATCAACTATGGCGACAGCCAGAAAGAGGTTTTTCTTGGAAAGGATTACTCTCATATTCGCGAGTACAGTGAGGAAACCGCCCTGCAGATTGATGTTGAAGTGCGCAATATTATTATGGAGTGCATGGAAAACGCTAAAAAGATTCTCAGCGAAAAACGTGCTGTTCTCAACCGGCTTGCCGAAATACTTATTGAAAAGGAGTCACTCAACGCCATGGAGATAAAAGAGATTACTGCCTATGACCAGACTGCTGCTCCCGGCCAGGCAACAGCGTAAACCCGAGCACTATTGGAAAATACCATGCCCATACAACTCATTGGATTGCTTCTTGTCGGTCTTGCTGCCGGTCTTCTGTCTGGAATGTTCGGGGTTGGTGGAGGCATTATCATTGTGCCGGCAATGGTACTGCTCTTTGGTATGACGCAGCAGAGTGCCATTGCAACCTCACTTATTGCACTTCTTCTGCCGGTCGGACTTCTTGGTGTGATGGAGTATTATCGTTCCGGGAAAATTTCCGGTGAGAACATCTGGATTGGCCTTATCGTAGCAGCCGGGCTCTTTGCCGGAGCCTATTTCGGAGCAAAAATAGCGACACAGCTTTCAAGTGATATACTCCGCAAATTTTTTGCTGTTTTTATGGGAATTGTCGCTCTTCATCTTTGGTTTAAATAAGTGTATACATCATAACAACCTAAGCATAATATTACCATGGGAAAAACAACCACCAAGGCTGATCTTGTTAATGTTATCGCCCACAAAACCGGGCTGACAAAAAACGAAACTGAATCTGTCGTTGACAGCCTGTTTGAAAGCATCATTGATTCACTGAAAACCGGAAAACGAATTGAAATCAGGGGATTCGGATCGTTCAATATCAGGCATAAAAATTTTCGCCAGGCCAGAAACCCGAGAACAGGCGAAAAAGTGACCGTCGAGCCAAAAAACGTTCCGACATTTAAGATTTCAAAGGAGTTCAAGCATGCGGTGAGTGAAAGCCTGAAAAGCGAAAGCGAATAGGCCGGCTCTCTGCCGTTGTGCGAAAATCAGTGCCGGAGTAATCTTTTTCAGGATTGAGGGCAAGAAGCTGTTAGGGCTTTGGCATTGCTTTTTGTGCGTGATTACTACTTCTAAAACTTGAAGAAAAAATACCATATCAGAAAAAATACCGGCAGAAGAATCGGCATTGAATATTTGTACAGATATTCAGCAAATCCCGGGACATCAACTTCTGCCTGAGTGGCAATATGCCGAACCATAAAGTTCGGGGCATTACCGATATAGGTCATTGCACCGAAAAAAACCGCTGCAAGAGAGATCGCCATCAGATAGATATCGGAAGTCACATCACCCGGAACCGGGGAGCTGACCCCTCTGGCAAATTCCTTCACATCCGAAACTGAACTGATATCCATTCCAAACTTGCCAAGCGCCCCGGCCAGAAAATTCAGATAGGTCGGTGCATTGTCGAGTACTCCAGAAAGAGCTCCACTCATCCAGTAGAATTTTGTTACGGATAATTCCCCGCCGTGAAAAGCGGCATAGGCGCCTATCAGCTCAAGCGCCGGAATCATGGTGGCAAATATTCCCACAAAAAGAAATACCACCTCCCGAATTGGGGAAAAACTAAACCCGTTACCCTCCAGTGCTTCCTTATCGGCGGTTTTATAAGCAGCAAAAGCAAGAGAAAACATCATCAGTTCACGAATGCCGAAGGGAAGGTGAAAAAGATTCTGAAGACTGGGAAAGCCAGGAATCAGCGCCGGATCAAGGAAAACTGCTCCGATGACAATGACAAGAAAGATGATGCTTTTAACACCCGCCACACGCACCCCGCCCTTAATTTCCAGCCCACTCACGTCTCCCTTTCCGGCTCTTGCATCAAAAACAATAAAAAGAAGCAGAAGAACGGCAATGGCCATAAGCCAGGGCAGCCATAATTTCGACGCGACCCAGAAAAATGGAACTCCTTTCAGAAAACCCAAAAAGAGAGGCGGATCACCGACAGGGGTAAGTGCGCCGCCAATATTGCTGACAATAAAAATAAAGAAGACAATATGAAATGGCTTGATCCTCCCGGCATTGATGCGCATATAGGGTCGAATGAGCAGCATGGAGGCTCCTGTAGTGCCGATAAGATTAGACAGCAATGCGCCAGAAAAGAGCAATGCCGCATTAACCAGGGGATTGCCCCTTCTCTGAATACTAATGAGAATCCCGCCTGAAGTGACAAAAATCGCAACAATCAGCGCTATAAACGAAAGGTATTCTTCAAGCGTATGCAGCAGCACGCCGGCACCATGCTCCATGAAAAAACCGTACCAGAGAGCCACAACTCCCCCAAGCCCGATGGAGAGCGTTGCATAATGACGCTCCCAAAATCGATGATACAAAAGAGGGCCTGTAGCGATCATCAAAAGAAGCAGAATAAACGGAGACAACAGCCAGACCGGTGGAAGCTGATGGGCGGGCTGAAAAAAATGAACGGCAGCAAATGCTGCCGTTTCATGATTTTCCGTCGCAAAAATGGCTTTATTCATACCACTTCTTTATTCTCCCTCAAAATCTGTCAGGGAGTAGACGCTGTAACCCTTTTCGAGAAGTTTTCTCTCTCCGCCAATATCTGGGAGGTTAACAATGAAAGCCATCTCTGAAACAATCCCGCCAACCTTTTCTACCAGTGCTGCTGCAGCAAGAGCCGTGCCTCCGGTGGCAAGCAGATCATCAACAAGAAGAACCTTCTGACCCGCAACAAGCGCATCAACATGAATCTCAATCTTGTCACTGCCGTACTCAAGCTGATATTCCTGGGAAACAACTTCAGCAGGCAGTTTCCCCGGTTTTCTGACAGGAATAAACCCTTTACCAAGGGCGTAGGATAATGCTCCACCGATAATAAACCCTCTTGCCTCTATACCGACAATAATATCAAAATCCATCCCCGCCTGCAGATAGTGCTGCGCCATATTGTCAATGACCAGCCTAAAGCCTACCGGATCCTTGATGAGTGTAGTAATATCACGAAAAAGGATTCCTTTTTTCGGATAGTCGGGAATCGAACGGATACGAGATTTAATAGGCATGGATGGCAACGATTTGGTTGATAAGAAACAATCAAAGAACCTTTGTAAACTAAGATAGCACTCTCCCTTTTAAATTCAAATCCTTGTCCAGAGAGTCTATCAAAACCGGCAATTCATTTCCGGGCAAGGTTTGCAGCAACTCACTGTCAGTACTCTCAACCAGGACTCTCTGATAGTTGCGCGTATAGCCGCTGCAGTGCTGAGTAGCCTCTCCTGCCGGCTTTGCATGCTCAAAAAGAACCAGAGACTCTTTGCCGATATAGCGTGCCTTAAAACGCGCTTCATGCCGTCTGCCAAGCTCAACCAGTTCACGATACCGCCGGGCAATATCGCCTGATTCAACCACAGTGCGCTCACAGTTTGCTGTCTGACGGGCAAGCGGGGTTCCTGGCCGGATTGAACAACTGAACACATGAAGATAAGCTAGCGGAAGCTCTTCAATAAAACGGTACATCAGCCGAAAATCTTCCTCAGTTTCCCCGGGATAGCCAACCATCACATCAGCCCCTATGGCACACTCTGCAATTTGTTCTACCGACTGCAGAATCTTGTTGCGGTAATGTGCCGTATCATAACGGCGACGCATGGCCCTTAAAATGGCATCCGAACCGCTTTGAAGAGGAATATGAAAATGCGGTACAATTTTTTTCGATCCCGCAACCAAAGAGATCAGCTCACTATCGACAATATCGGGTTCGATAGAACTGATTCGGATACGACTGACATTGACCTCTTCAAGCATGCGCAAAAGATCGCACAGCGTCAGACCATCACCATGATAATCGCCGATATTGACCCCTGAAAGTACTATTTCCCGATAGCCGGATAATGCCAATACATGAGCACGCTCAACAATCTGCAGAGCAGATATTGATCTCGATTTGCCTCTGATAAGAGGAATCACACAATACGAACATCCGTAATCACAACCATCCTGTATTTTCAAAAATGCACGGGTTCTTTCCGTACTAGCTGCCGTTTGCAATGAATATCCCTGATAGATTTCTTCTGACATGCATGCTGGCGAAACCTTGACAAAAGGAAGTGATACGCTCCCAAGCATAATATCGTTATACGATTTTATTTCAAATTTATCGTTGCTGCCCAGGATTGCATCTATTCCATTTATTGCGGCAAGAGCCTCTGGATTAAACTGGGAATAACAGCCAATAACAACTATTCGGCTCGCAGGATTTTTTCGTATAATCCCCCTTATTTTCTGACGGCATTTCTGCTCAGCCTGTTTTGTTACTGCACAAGTATGAATTACAATAAGATCCGCACCCTCTTCAATTGATGAAAGCAACCATCCCTGCTTGCATAAATTATCAAGAATGGCAGACGTTTCAGAATAGTTCAGTTTACATCCGAGGGTTACACCTGCAACTCTATTTTTTCCAACATCTTGCATATCAATATTTCTTCTGCATTGTCATATGCTTACTCCAGCCTCCCGGAATATCCAAGACTTCGTTTGTTCCGATAGAAATTCATGGCCAATCCAACCATAATCATATTTCCAACCAGAGAAGAACCGCCATAAGAGACAAATGGCAGAGGAACGCCAATAACAGGAATAATGCCAAGCGTCATGCCAACATTAACAAAAACATGGACAAACAGCAGGGTCACAAATCCGGCAAGTGTCAGTTCGACAAACTTGTTATTGATTGAATAAATAGCCCAGATTATCCTCAGAATAAGAGTTAGATAAAGCGCAATCAAGAGAGATGCTCCAATAAAACCAAACTCTTCAGCAATAACACAAAAAATAAAATCAGTCCACTGGGCAGGAATAAAACGCAGTTGGGTCTGTGTTCCATGAAGGAAACCTTTCCCGAAAATACCTCCTGAACTTATCGCTATTTTTGCCTGAAGGGCATTATATCCTGCGCCGCGCGGATCCGACATGGGATCAATAAACGTCTGGATTCTTTTTATCTGATGAGGCTTGAGAATTTCACTGGCAAACTGGTGGGCAGAAAGGCTTGCAGCAAGAGCGGAACCAATCACGATGAGTTGATGAAACTTGAATTTCTTCTGCTTGAGTAACAAGATCGCCATAAAAACCACCGCGAGAGAAACAATAAAATAGATATTAAAAAATCCGGAGACAATGAGAATAACCGGGAAAATAATCAGCATCAGAATGTAGATATCAAAACCGGCCATAAGAAGCATGGTTGCAATCAATGGCAGAAACGTAAGCATGGTGCCCATATCCGGTTGCAGCATAATAAGCAGAATGGGAATGAAGGATATTGTCAGGGCAATAAGAAGGCCCCTCATTGAACGGATATCGGTATCGTCATCGGAAAGAAATCTTGCCAGAGCAAGAATGGTTGCCATCTTGGCTATTTCGGAAGGCTGAAAACTAATGAAACCAATTTTCATCCAGCTTGTCTGGCCTGCAATTTTTTTTCCAAAAATCAGTACCGCGACAAGAAGCAGAATCCCGATAGCGTAAAAGATATACGTATTATCCCTGATAAAACGAACGTCATTAAAATTGACAAACACCAGCGCAATAACGCCAAAAAATGCCCAGGCCAACTGCCGGTAAAAAAGCGAGGTATCACCGGTTCCATTGGTTGCGCTGTAAATGGCCATCAGCCCGAAAACAAGAAGTCCTGCCATCGGAACTATAAGCCACGGATCATGTTTGGTATTATTTTCCATTCAAGTATTGAGTTGCCCCTTTTTCATTATCATGACAGCCTATAATTTAGTATAGTATATTTTTAAAACTGATAGAACCTTTCATAAAAAGTTACATGGCATCATCTCCTTTTTCCTGCGGTTTCGCCATTATCATCGGCCCGCCAAATGCAGGGAAGTCAACCCTGCTCAATGAACTTCTCGACTACAAGCTCTCCATTGTAACACATAAGCCACAAACCACGAGAAAAAAAATTACCGGCATATACCACAACGACAAGTGCCAGATTATCTTTCTTGATACGCCGGGAATCATGAAGCCGCAGCAAAAACTGCATGAGTCCATGCTTGGCGTCATCCGCGATTCCCTTAAAGATGCAGACATCGTTATTGCCCTGCTCCCTTTTTCAGGCAAAAAAGATTTTTTTGACCGGCCGTTCGCCGAAGAGCTTTTCAATGGCTGGCTGAAACCTGCGGGCAAACCCATTATTGCCGTTCTGAATAAATGCGACCTTGTCAGCACCGAGCGTCAGCACGAAGCCGAAGAGTATATCCGGAAAAGCTGGAATCCGTCTGCCGTCATGTCGGTTTCAGCATTGAAAGGCAATAACCTCCCCGAGCTTATCGAAGCCATCCGCCCTTTTCTTCCGCTCAACTATCCTCTCTATCCGGAAGATACACTCAGCACAGCTCCCGAACGCTTTTTCGTCAGTGAAATCATCCGCGAAAAAATATTTCTTCTCTATGGTCGTGAGGTGCCCTATTCGACCGAGGTCGTCATCGACGAATTCAAGGAACAGCACGAAAACGATCCAACAAGAAAGGATCTCATCCGCTGCTCGGTTATCGTAGAACGTGACACCCAGAAACAGATCCTGATCGGCAGCAAAGGCGCCGCCCTGAAAAAGCTCGGACAAACGGCAAGAAAAGATATCGAAGAGATGCTCGGCCGCCCCGTTTTTCTTGAACTCTTCATAAAAGTCCGACCCGACTGGCGCAAGAAAAACAACCTGCTGAAAAGTTACGGTTATTAACGAAAAAAGCCTTCCCTGAAAACAGAGAAGGCTTTTTTCATTACAACAGGCAAGCAGAGTGGAGTCAATTATCTCACGCTCTCTGCTCGCTGACTTTTTTCTCACTTGACTTTACAGGAGGTTCGAGTTCAGCGGTAGCTGCCTCAATCTCCTTTTTCTCATTCGGATGAGCTGCAAGGTAGGCTTCGATCTCTTCCTTGTTCTTGTCCTTGAAATACTCAAGAGCAGAAAGAATAATGCGCTTGTTCTCCTTGTCGAACTCAATGACGCGAAGCGGCAGTGCATCACCGATCTTGAACGACGAATGGATATCCTTCACGCCGCCCTGAAGCAGGTGTGATACCGGAACAAATCCGTCCACATCACCAGGAAGAATGACAATAACGCCCTTCTCGATGATCTGTGAAATCTCTCCGGGAGTTTCAGCTCCTACTGCATATTTCTGTTCAAACTCGTCCCAAGGATCCTGATTGATCTGCTTGTGTCCGAGTGCAATACGGCGGGCATGGACATCAAACTTGAGAACCTTGACCTCCAGCTCCTGGTTCTTTTTGACCAGTTCACTTGGATGGCGGATTTTCTTGGTCCATGACAGGTCGGAAATGTGAACCAGACCATCAACACCAGGCTCAAGCTCAACAAAGACACCGAAATCGGTGATATTGCTGACTGTACCCTTATGCAGCGAATTCTCAATATATTTCTCGGACAAAGCAATCCACGGATCCTCGTTTACCCGTTTCATGGAGAGGGAGAGCTTGGTATGATCCTTGTCGATATTGAGGATAACACATTCAACCTCCTGTCCAAGAGTGACGAACTGACCCGGATGCTTGATGTGCTGTGTCCAGCTCATCTCGGAAATATGTACAAGACCCTCGATGCCCTTCTCGATTTCAACAAAAGCGCCGTAATCGGTAATGGAGACAACACGACCCTGTGCCTTCGAGCCGACTGGATACTTGATTTCGATATTTTCCCAAGGATGAGACTCAAGCTGCTTCATGCCAAGCGAGACTCTCTTGGTGTTCTCGTCAAAGCCGACAACAACAACCTTGATCGGCTGGTCAAGATCAACAACCTCTGAAGGATGATTGATTCTGCCCCAGGTGATATCGGTAATATGCACCAGACCGTCAAGACCGCCAAGATCGACGAAGATACCGAAATCGGTAATGTTCTTGACTGTACCTTCAAGAACCATGCCCACCTTGATATTGGCAAGCATCTCTTCACGACGGGCAGCATAAGCCTCTTCGAGGATAACTTTATGACTGACAACAATATTCTGGGTAACCGGGTTGATTTTGACAACCCTGAAGTCCATGGTCTGACCGACAAGTGCGTCGAAATCACGAACCGGCTTGACATCGATCTGCGAACCGGGAAGGAAGGCTTCAACACCGGAAAGCGAAACCGTCATGCCACCCTTGACACGATTGATGATCTTGCCATTGATGATGGTATCGTTTTCGATTGAATCATAGATCCGATCCCAGATTCTCAGAACATCAGCTTTCTTCTTGGAAAGGATGAGCTGTCCCATCTTGTCTTCGATGTTCTCAAGATAGACTTCAACATCATCACCTACCTTGACCTCATCTTCAGCTCTGAACTCAAGCAACGAAACAATACCTTCCGATTTGAAACCGACATCGATCGTGACATCCTTGTTGGATATCGAGACAATTCTGCCCTTGATAATCTCATCTTCGGTGATTTCATTGAGGGTGCTTGAATAAAGCTGCTCCATCAATGCAAGTTCGGCTGGCTCGTAGAGCGCGAAAAATTTGAGTTTTTTTCTTGCCGGTCTTTCCTTGACCTTTTTTTCCTGTGTGAATGCTTCTGCCATTAATTTTTTCCTTCCTCTCTTGTAAGTTAGCCTACCTGCCGCGAGAGATATCGGCCTGGCGGTTTTATGAGTTAAAAAAACACTATCTGATCAATCCCGAATTCTGTTACCTGCCCTCCGCCTCTTTTTCCAGCGCAAGCTGGCAGACCATATCCACCTGACGCTCAATCGTCAAATCCGATGTATCAATTTCGTGCGCATCAGGATGTTTTCTCAAGGGAGCATGCTCCCTCTCTGCATCATCCTGATCCCTGCTCCTTATCTCCTCTTCGAGCAGCTCAAGATCCGGCAAACCGGCACCGTCGGGAGACTTTGCAAGCAGTTCAGCATAACGCCGCCTGGCCCTTTGCGGGGCATCGGCAACCAAAAAAATTTTCAGTTCGGCATCCGGAAAAACAACCGTGCCGATATCTCGTCCGTCCATCACAACACCGCGCTGCCGCCCAAGTTCACGCTGCATCTCCCTCAAGCTGTCACGAACAGGCTTGAGTGAACTGACAAAACTGACCTCACGGCTTACCCTGTTCTCCCTGATCTGGGCAGTAACGTCACTGCCATCAAGCAAAACACGATCGCCGTCAAAACATATGGAAATATCATGAAGCAAATCGGAAACACCCTCGGGGGAATGGCGCAAGCCATCCAAAACTCCCTGTTGCAGGGCCTTAAGGGTAACGCTCCGGTACATGGCACCGGTATCAATATAAATATAACCGAGCCGCTCGGCAACCCGCCGCGCTGTGGTACTTTTTCCGGATGCAGCCGGCCCGTCAATAGCAATAATGATACGCTTTGTTCCTGTTTCCTGGTTCACATTGGCATTTTGAATTAGCCTGTTATTCTATAAAAAATATTTG
>SESG01009232.1_pt1 | contig 11397 bp, 5 predicted proteins | sample 3171421 | NCBI WGS metagenome assembly SESG01 (sample SAMN10866946, study PRJNA518727) | freshwater metagenome | biome: subpolar coniferous forest; feature: holomictic lake; material: water; isolation source: holomictic Lake 227, 6 m and 8 m depth | place: Canada: near Kenora, Ontario | collected... | reverse complement strand
GCCAGTCTTTATGTTTGGTCGTCATTAATATCGGTAACCATGATTGCGCTTGCTGTGGGTTACTATGTAGGAGGACTTTGGTCTGACAGAGCAAAACGCACAGGGCTTTCACTTATTATCGTAGTGGCTGCGATTTTTACATTGTTAATTCCTTGGGCTACACGATTTGTATTATTAGCTACGGACCCTCTGGGGTTACGTGCAGGCGCTTTTGTCAGTGCATTGGTGTTATTTTTTCCTAGCCTTACTATGCTGGGTATGGTGGGACCATTTGTAATTAAGTTATCTATTTCGCGTTTGGAAGGGATTGGGTCTATTGCTGGATCAGTCTATGCGGTCAGTACTTTGGGGAGTGTCGTGGGCACCCTAGTTTTGGGGTTTTTCTTGTTTCCTTTGATCGGTTCCCGTGAAATTCTCGTCGGGTTGGGTGTGATTCTGATTGTATTAGCAATTGCAGTGGCCTTCTATGAGCAGAATCGTTTAGGTGTTACATCCGCAATTTTACCCTGCGCTCTACTGGCAATAGTTGGATTGTGTTTACTACCTAAAGTAGTCGACGCAGGACATATCTATAAAGGTGGTGGTCATTTTCAAATATTATCTGAACGTGAAAGTCTATATGGTTGGGTTAGAGTGATAGAAGAGCCTGCCAGAGATTTACGTTTTCTGACTGCAGATGCCTCAATGATTGGCGCCGCTAGTATGTCTGAAGGTAAAAGTCTATTGAGCTATCAGAAAATTGTAGGATTAATACCAGCTCTGGCTCCAAAAATGTCTCGTGCTTTAATAGTCGGTTTAGGTGCAGGTCATATGGCAAAGACCTTAGAAGATCAATATGGGATGGTTACAGATACGCTAGAGATTGATCCTGCTGTTGCTGATGCTGCAGTAAAGTATTTTGGCTACAAACCCACGGGGCAAGCTATAGTTGGTGATGCCCGTTATGAAATAGGTCATTTAAAAGGACCTTATGATTTAATTATCCATGATTGTTTTACGGGTGGATCAGAGCCAACCCATCTATTAACTGTCGAAACGTTGACTCAGCTTCGTAAGCTATTATCAAGAAATGGTATTCTTGCGTTAAACTTTGTCGGTTTCGGTACTGACAAAAGCGCGGCGCTGTCCTCGCTTTCAAAAACTATTGAACAAGTATTTCCGAACCAATCGGCTTTTATGGCTGAACCTGGTGACGATTATAACGATTTCATTTTTTTGGCATCAGAGCAGCCAATTAATATTTCATCAAAAGGCCTTTTAGTTGACCAAATTGAGTGGCTAAAAACTAGATCGTACAATGTAAATAAAGCCCAAGGTTTTGTGCTCACAGACGATTTTAACCCCCTTGAACATTTACAAACAGAGAAATCCGAACATTATAGACATGTTTTGGTAGGTTGGTTTGGAGCTGATTTGCTGGTGCGTTAATTAGAATGAGGGAAAGTTAATTATGAATGCTAACTCATCAGTTGCTATATTGATGTCCACTTACAATGGACAACAATTCTTAGCTGAGCAACTTCAATCTATAGAACAGCAAGCTCACAGAAATTGGCGAGTGCTGTTAAGTGATGATGGGTCTAGTGATGATACCTTGTTGATTGCTAAACAGTTTCAACAACAGTGGGGCAATGATCGATTATTAATAAGGCAAGGGCCAAAACAAGGGTTTTGTTTAAATTTTTTATCCATGGCTTGTGATCCGATTATTAAAGCGGATTATTACGCATTTTCTGATCAAGATGATGTGTGGATGGCTGATAAATTAGCCAGAGCGCTCGCTTATTTTGAGTCAGTTTCTGAGCCATCTTTACCAAGAGTCTATTGTGGTCGTACCCAAAATGTAGATGAACAATTAAACAGTTTGGGTTATTCGCCTTTATTTGCCTTGCCGAGGTCTTTTCGTAATGCTTTGGTACAGAGTATTGCAGGTGGAAATACAATGGTTTTTAATCAAGCAGCAAAGGAGCTTATAGAGCAAGCTGGTTTGTTAAAAGTGGTGTCTCATGATTGGTGGTTATATCAATTAATTAAAGGTGCTGGTGGTGTGGTGTTTTATGATCCTGAGCCCTCAATTTTATATCGGCAACATGCTAATGGTTTGGTGGGTGCTAATTTGTCGATTGGTGCAAGATACGATCGCTTTATTTTTGCCATTAATGGGGGGTTTAAGCAGTGGAATACCATTAATTATGAGGCGCTTTGTTCTGTTAAGCATTTATTAACTAAGGATAGTAGGGATATTCTGAAGCTGTTTGGTGCTTTCCGAGGGGCCAAGTTTAAGGATAGGGTTCGTCTCTTAGAGGTTTGCGGACTTTATCGCCAAACATGGCAAGGCACCATAAGTCTTTGGATAGCGACATTGATAAATAAGGTTTAGGAAATGGAGTTGTTTCACTTTTGCATATTACCTGTCAACAAAAAACATTACCTTTTTGAAAAAATGCCTAATTCTTAACGTCTGCATCCTCCACTAATTTTCTGTTAAAATCAATCAGATCAGATGGGTAATTCGCCTTTATTTGCCTTGGCCATGGTCGTTTCATAATGTCTTTGTACAAAGTATTATAAGTTCGTTAAATAGAATTAGCTTTTAGACCTTTGAAATCATAAATATGCAAGAAAAGAATGTGTTATCTGTTGAGGATAGTGAGATCCTACCTTTGGTTAGTTTAATTATACGGACTAAAAATCGCCTTGTATTATTAGCAGAAGCTTTACATTCGGTCGTTCAACAAACGTACCCGAAAATTGAAGTAATTGTTGTGAATGATGGAGGGGAGGATGTTAGTGAGATTGTTGAGTCTTTCAACGACACTAAGCTTTCAATTATTTTAGTGCAATTTTTGACTTCTCTTGGCAGATCAAAAGCAGCTAATGTTGGTTTGGACAGAGCTAATGGGGAATACATTGCATTTTTAGATGACGATGATTGGTTAGATCCAGAGCATATATCTTTACTCATGAATGCTTTAAGTTCCAATCCAGATAAAGAAATTGCTTATAGTTGTGTTGTGTGTGTTGATGAAAAAAAACAGCTTATTGGGAATAATTTTTGCCAACCATTTAATCGAATGCTGTTATTAACCGGAAATTATATTCCGATTCATGCTGTATTGTTCTCTAGTGCAATTGTAGATAGTGGTTGCCGTATGGATGAGTCACTTGATTTATATGAGGACTGGGATTTTTGGCTACAAGCAACAATAGCTCATGGCGACTTTCTTTTTGTACCTAACTTTAGTGCTTATTATAGAATTGGCGGGCAATCAGGCCAAGGAGTTAGGCCTAATAAAAAGCATGCGAGTCAAATAAGTGTAAATTTATTTAAAAAGTGGTGTAAGGCATGGTCGCAAGAAGATTTATTGAAAATTATGGAGCGTGTGAGAGGATATGATATTGCAGTGTCTGAGCGTGATGGACAGATTGTGGGGTTGAGTGAAAAATTAGTAGAGCGTGATGGACAGATTGTCGGCTTGAGTGAAAAACTAGTAGAGCGTGAAGGACAGATTGCGGGGTTGAGTGAAAAACTAGTAGAGCGTGAAGGACAGATTGCCGGCTTGAGTGAAAAACTAGTAGAGCGTGATAGACAGGTTGCGGTTTTGACTGAAATCCAAGTAGAGCGAGATGGACAGATTGCAAGCTTGACTGAAATTCTAGTGGAATGTGATGGTCAGATTGAGAGTCTCAATCAGGCTTTGGTCGAACGCGATCAACAAATCAGAGCTAATATTTGCATAGAGGCAGAGCTTAATCAAATTTTAAAATCAACTAGCTGGAGGGTAACTAGACCGCTACGGGCTTTTAGACGAAATATTTTTACTAAACCTTCTGTGGCTACACGCAGAATTATTTCGAATGGTAGTAGAAACATATGGTTGAAACTGCCGTTTTCTACACGTCATAAACAACTGTTTAAACATAAGCTTTTCAGTAATTTCCCCCACCTATTTCGCTGGAGCTTAGCTTATCGAAGTTGGCATGCAATGAATATGGCGAGTGACGAAATATATGATCAATCTGTCCGGCAGTTATCTCCGGTTATCGCTAGTTTAACGGTTAATGAATATGTACCCTTGCTCCAAGTGCTTCCACCTAAAGTGGTTCCCGTTAGGTTGATTGCATTTTATCTTCCACAATTCCATACAATTGCCGAAAACGATACTTGGTGGGGTGAAGGATTTACCGAATGGACTAATGTTAAACCAGCACAACCTCAGTTTGAAGAGCATTATCAACCTCGGGTGCCGGGAGAATTGGGGTATTATAATTTGCTTGATATTAAAGTACAGCACAGGCAGATTGAATTGGCAAAACTTCATGGTGTTGGAGGGTTTTGTTTTTACACCTATTGGTTTGGTGGCAAGCTATTGCTAGAAAAGCCAATAGAAAATTATCTAAATAACCATAATCTTGATTTACCTTTTTGTCTCTGTTGGGCAAACGAAAACTGGAGTCGTCGGTGGGATGGTTTAGAACATGAGATTCTCATCGCTCAAGAGCATTCTCCTGAAGATGATTTAGCATTTATCAATCATGTTTCTTTGTATATGAGAGATGAGCGTTATATTCGCATTGATGATAAGCCATTGTTACTGGTTTATAGACCCAGCTTGCTACCATCGGCTAAAAAAACTGCAAAACGTTGGAGGGTGTGGTGTCAGCAAAATGGAATTGGTGAAATTTATCTTGCTTATACACAATCCTTTGAAGCGGTCGATCCAGGGCATTATGGTTTTGATGCGGCTATCGAATTTCCGCCCAATAATTCCTTACCACCTAATATTACCCACTCTGTAAAACCCTTAAGTGATTCCTTTGGCTGCATTGTATATGATTGGCAAATTTTTGTAGAACGTTCACGTCATTACCAAAAACCAACTTATAAAATATTCAGAAGTGTTTGTCCTTCCTGGGATAATACGGCCAGAAGAAAAAATAAGGGGACGGTATTTTTAAATAGTACTCCGCAAGCTTATCAGGAATGGTTGACTAATGCGATTGATGATACCTGTAACCGAATTAATCATCCTGATGAACGGTTGGTCTTTGTTAATGCCTGGAACGAATGGGCAGAAGGGGCGCATCTTGAGCCAGACGAGCTGAACGGATACGCCTACCTTGAAGCAACCCGCAAAGCCTTACTGAGTAGAGCACAGGAAAATATACCAAAGCGCATTATAGTAGTCTCTCATGATGCACATCCACATGGTGCACAGTTTTTAGCATTAGGCATGGTTCGATCCTTAAAGCAAGATTTACACTTTGAAGTAGAGGTGATTCTTCTTGGTACAGGTCGGCTTGTAAGTGACTTTGCTTCATTAGCACCTGTTCACGATTTAACTGATCGTGATGCTGATAGTTTAGTAGTGGAAAACCTGGTAAACAATCTCGTAAAAAGAGGTTTCACTCACGCTATAGTTAACACTACAGTTTCAGGTTCAGTAATCCCCGCATTTCATAAAGCTGGGATTGAAAGTATTTGTCTTGTGCATGAGTTACCTGGTGTAATAAAAGACAACCATCTGGAGAGCCAGGCTAACAAAATTGCTTACTATGCAAAGACCGTTGTTTTTCCTGCACAAGTTGTTGCAGATGGCTTTGCTCAATTTGCACGCGTGGATAAAGACAGGCAAGTCATTCGTCCACAGGGATTATATAGAAGAAATAAATGGCGGTTTGAACGGCAAGTCGCCAAGGCTAAATTACGTGCAGATCTTGGCTTAAACACTGATACAAAAATTGTGCTAACTGTGGGTTATGTTGACCATAGAAAAGGCGCAGATTTGTTTGTTGAATGTGCATTGACACTATTGGCAAAGCGAAGTGATGTTGATTTTGTTTGGGTTGGGCATTGGGAACAAACCATGCAAAAGGAGATTGAAACTACTTTAAATAATAGTCCATATAAAAATCGCATTCACTTTGTTGGGTACAACCCTGAAACCGCTTTATTTCATGCTGCTTCAGATGTTTATGCGTTGACATCCAGAGAAGATCCGTTCCCAAATGTGGTGCTGGAATCATTTGATGCGGCTGTTCCGGTTGTAGCATTTGCTGGTACAGGTGGTGCGGCAAATTTAGTGCAAAAGGTTGGCGGACTGGTTGCGCCCTCACAAGATTTGGGTAAATTTGCTGAGGCAATTTGTCAGTTACTCGATAATCCACAATTAACCAGAGAATTGGGTGAGGCTGCCCAAAGCTATGTGGATGAGCATTTTGCATTTCGCGCCTATCTGTTTGATTTATGCGCCTTGTTGGGTTTTGGTTTACCAAAAGTGTCTGTTGTAGTACCTAACTATAATTACGAGCAGTATATAGAAGAGCGACTTGCTAGTGTTATCCACCAGTCTATTCCTATTTACGAGTTAATTATATTAGATGATGCCTCAACGGATACCAGTATTCATAAAATATCAGAATGGTTAGCTGTTACCCAGTCAGAGGCGAGAGTCGTTACTAATCAACTTAACTCAGGTAATGTCTTTGCTCAATGGCAGAAAGGTATATCGCTAGCAACTGGTGATTACTTGTGGATTGCCGAAGCGGATGATCTAAGTGATTCAGATTTTCTGGACGTTGTTTTGCCTCCATTAATATCTGGAGATGCAGTATTGAGTTATTGTGAGTCTCAGCAAATGAATTCGCAGGGGATTATACAAACCCAAAATTACCATGAATACTTAGCAGACGTTTGTCATAAAAAGTGGAAAAATGCTTACCTTAATAGCGGAGTTGATGAAATAAAATCGTCGTTAGCTATATTGAATACTATACCCAATGTTAGTGCTGTAGTTTTTAATCGCATGGTAATCAGTGATGTGTTTGATAATCATATCGATGAGATTGCAAGATACAAAAAAGCAGGTGATTACGTTGTCTATATTCATGCTTTGTTATCTGGAAATATTGCATTTACACCAAGAAATGCAAATTTACATCGTAGGCATGAAGTTAGTGTAATTGGTAACAGCAGCTTTGAATCACTTTTAAAAGAAATCATCGAAGTCCAAGAAATGATTGCATCAAAGTTTGAAATAAGTGATGAAGTACTACAAAAAATAGACGCATATAGACTAAAGTTGACCCATTTGATGGGATTATAGTTAATCAAGTTACACAAAGGAATTAAAAGATGTATCAAGAAAGACTGAGCAAAAGGATTGCTTTGTGAGTTATATTCCCCTCATCAGAATACGGCATTGGACAATAAAATTACATGTATAAAAGCTGTCTTATTTTAGGTGGTAAAGGGTTTATTGGTTCGCATTTGGTGGAAGCTCTTCTATACCAAGGAATGTCAGTTCGTGTGTTCGATAGAGTGGGTGCAGATAATTTGATTTCCCCTAGCATACGAAGTCAAGTTGAATTTATTGAAGGTAACTTTGCCGATGCAGAAAGTTTTGAATCTGCGTTAGAAGGTATTGATATCTGCTTTCATTTAATATCGACAACTATACCAAAAACATCTAATGAAGCACCTGCCTTCGATCTACAAAGCAATGTGTTGAGTACAATTAATTTATTGGAGCAAGCACGGAAATCGAAACTAAAGAAAATATTATTTTTGTCATCAGGTGGTACAGTTTATGGAACGCCAAAATACTGGCCTATCGATGAATCCCATCCAACTGATCCCTTGTGTTCATATGGAATTAGCAAATTAGCAATAGAAAAGTATCTAGAGCTTTATCGATTTCTTTATGGTATTGATTATGCTGTTCTTCGAGTCTCTAATCCTTATGGGGAGCGTCAAAGATTGGTCGCTGCTCAAGGTGCCGTTGCTGTCTTTATGGGAAAGGCGCTCAAAGATGAAAAGATCGCAATTTGGGGTGATGGTACTGTTGCTAGAGATTATATTTATATAGGTGATGTAGTTGATGCCCTTTTGGCGGTCATAAATTATTCCGGTAATGAGCATATTTTCAATATTGGGCATGGAGAACCAATAACCCTTCTTGATCTTGTCAGCACAATTGGATTGGTTATCGGTAAGAAGATTGAGATTGAGTTTATGCCAGCGAGGCAGTTTGATGTCCCCATAAATGTATTGGACATAAAACGCGCTAAACTGGAGTTAGATTGGGAGCCCACGATGTGTCTGAATGATGGCTTGATAAGAATGAAAAACTGGATTAGTCAATGAACAATAAAAGTATTCGGTTGGAAACAAATAAAATCTATAAAAGAATAATTTGTTTTGGGGATTATGGAATAGCAACTTCAGTCCGAGTAATTGTTACTTGCTGTCTAATTGTTTTTTTTACTTTAATCTTACCTAATGTTCATGTTTTTCCATATAGCGATGAATGGGAATATGTGGATGGATTAGCAAAAACATCAATTTTTTCTAACCCAGAATGGTTTTTCATTCAGCACGGTGATCATTTTATACCGATACAGAAGTTTTTTCAGGGATCTATATTAACGCTAACAGGATTTGATTTTCGTGTTTTGATTGCCGCTAATTTCCTAATTGCATGCTCGATTGTATTTTTTATTCTTAAAATTGCCAAACAGTATCGTGGAAAGCTTCTATTTGGTGATATATTCATTCCACTTTGTGTGCTCAATTTTGGCTCTGGATTCACTCAATGGGGGTTTGAGTTCCAATTTTTATCATCAGTATTTTTTACTGTTTTGTTCCTCTATTTCGTAATGTCTTCGGAGAAATCTAGGAATCAAAATTTAATGGGTTTAGCATTTTTTTCTTTGATTGCTTGTTCTCTATGTGGTGTCAATGGTTTGCTAGTTTCCTCATTTATTGGGGTTCTATTTGCGATTTATTTCCTGATTGAACGTATCAAAAAATACCATTCTCGTCATTATATTCAATACTTGTCTCTTTCAATATTAGTTTTTTCTAATGTTTTAATTTGGATTTATTGGATACCTTCGGCGGCAACAACTTTAACGCCATCATTTGTTAAGTCATTTTATTTTTTCAGAGGACTCTTAAATTCAAGTTTGGTTGTATACGCATTTGATAATGCGTTATGGAAAAGTATGGTAATACCATTACTATTTCTAATGGCGACAATTTATTTTGTTAGGTCGATTATGACAAAAGCATTTTCAGAGCCAGTTAGCAACACCTCAATTGCATTGATTGGCTCGCTGTTAGCAACGGTTTTTTGTATGATAGGGTTGAGTTATGGGCGATCAGCTTACAATAGCGGCTGGTCTTCTGGTTTAGAGATGCATTATGGTTTTCTTACTACATTAGTTCCAATTATTAGCTGGATTTTGGTGTCTACTTCTTCAAAATGGTCTCTACCATTAGGTTTTATTCTTTTTCTTGTATATGCAAATGCTTTTGTCGTGAATGCCAATTGGCGTTTCCAATATTTGGCGGAATCCACTAGTCTAAATAATAAAATACAGGCAGAAATTGCAGATAAATCTATAAGTGCATATGACATTGCCAATAAATATATTAAACAGTTTTATTGGCAAGACACTCCAGATATAAAGCAAAATATAGCTAATGGCATTGATATATTACGAAGCAATGGCGGCTTTAACTATAAAGCGAACTAAGAGTTAAATTAAAATCTAATTAGAAAGTCGGGTATTTTTAGTTGGAAACTTATAGTCAATTTATTGTTACAGGCATTCATTTTTCAGATCTTACAGTGCATCACATACAGTTAAGATAGTTCCAGGTTATTTCTTTGAGCATTACAGCCTATATTTTATGTTTATAAAAACAGCAAAAAAAATAAAATCAGTATCACATTTGTATATGCTCTTATCTTATGCGGTTATCCTATGCGTGTTAGGTACGCACTATTTACTTCGAAATTTAGGATATTCGGTTGATGATTCATTTATTACCTATCGATATGCATATCATTTAAAAGAAGGTTTTGGACTTGTATTTAATGTAGGTGAGGCTTACTACGGGACAACTGCTGCAGGGTATGCAGTGTTACTCGCGGTGATTTCTGGAGTTGGTACTTATTTTTGTAAAGCATTTAATATTGCTGAAAATAGCATATTTGATGTGCCATCGGTATCAATAGCTATATCGACGATAGCACTTATTGTGATTGCATCAATGTTTCCTGTTATAGCTAGAGCAAAGAGCGATTGGCGTCAGTGGTTGTTGTCTTTATTTGCTGCAATGTTTCTTTTTTCATCTTATTCTTTTAATGAAGTTGCCGGGCATGAAACCTATACTTATTTAGCTGCAGCACTAGTTGGAATAATCTTGATTAGCTATTTTCGTGCGTATATGTCTGGTGGGGTTTTTCTCGCAGTATCAGTAACATTTAGGCCTGATGCAATACTATTTTTTGGAATAGTACCTGTTTTCGACTGGATTAGCTCTGGAGTTTCACTTGGTGATTACTTTAGAAACCGCCATGTAATCAGCTTCTTCACTATTTATATAATGATGTTAGGTCTTTGGTTTACGTATCTTGCCTATCACTTTGGTACACCACTTCCTGGAACAATGGCGGCAAAAAAAGCACAAGTGGCTTTAGGTTATTGGCCTCTTTATACACCAACCACACTTTTAAAATATCTTCTGACTTCGATTGGTATCAATGGTTTGATCGTTGCAGTAGTTGGAATAACCAATTTCGTTCGAGAAGCAAAGGTAAATATTTTTTCCAATCCTGATACACGGTCTGAAAATTTTTTGGCAGGTACTTGGCTCGTATTTGGGCTTTTGAGTTCAGCCGCTTACTTTTCGTTTAATGTCACTTTTTGGAATTGGTATGGGGTACCCATACTCTTTAGTATTTTAATTGTAGCATTCGTTGGATGGGTGAAGCTTAATAGACTTGTTGTGTTTGCGCCGACATGGATTAATGCTGCTGAAATCAGGATAAAGTCCATTGTAGGTGTACTACCGTTAATAATTTTGATCTTGTTAGGAATTAATGGGGCACCTAAATTGATGGAGTGGATAAAAACTAGGAATATTAATTTACACATTTCCTCCTACTCTGAGTTGGTTGACTTCATACATAAAGACTCACCCAGTGGAGCAGTGATATTAATGGCCGAGCCGGGTTCTTTTGGATATCATCTTGGTCCGAAATATACAGTGGTTGATGAACTAGGTCTTATTTCACCCGGAGTTGCGAAGGCATTAGTTAAAGGGGATTATTTATGGGCGCGTAATAAATGGAATCCGAAATATCTCATTTGCAGTTGGAAGGGAAGTTATAGTGCATGCTATAACAATTCACAGAATGAAGCTTACGAGCTTGTTGGGGAATTTAATCGAGATTTTTGGATTCCAAATATTAATAGTGGCGCAAAGCTTTATCGACTTAAAAGTGCATCTGACTAAAGATCAATACACCTGACTAACCGGGTTTTACAGGGTAGCTCTATCCATCGATATGACAGAGAGGCAACGGGGATTGTAAGTGCGCTGGA
>SESG01030035.1_pt1 | contig 11398 bp, 10 predicted proteins | sample 3171421 | NCBI WGS metagenome assembly SESG01 (sample SAMN10866946, study PRJNA518727) | freshwater metagenome | biome: subpolar coniferous forest; feature: holomictic lake; material: water; isolation source: holomictic Lake 227, 6 m and 8 m depth | place: Canada: near Kenora, Ontario | collected... | reverse complement strand
GGGCTACTGCCCTCAGGAGGGCATCTCCGGTTGCGTGTCCCCAGTTGTCATTGACTTCTTTGAAGCAATCCAGATCAAGGATGATTAGGGCAATCATTTTTTTATCCCGTTTGGCACGCTTGATCGCCATAAGCAGACGGTCATAGTAGAGTGTCCGGTTGGGAAGGCCGGTCAAATAATCATAAAATGCCTGCTGCCGGATCACTTCATCGAGCTTGCGTCGCTCGGTAATATCGCTGATAATTCCACGAAATCCCTGTGGCTTTCCGTCGATTTCGTGAACAAGTGATACAGAGAGCTCCACGTTTCTCTTTTCACCTTCCTTGGTAATGATTCCCAATTCCATCTTGTTTACCGGGTTTCCTGTTTTTAAGACCTGATGAAAAACACGAAAAGCGATATCGGCGTTTTTCTTGTCTGCATATTTCCGGTAATTTAACCCTTGCATTTCCTCGCTTGTGTAACCCAGCAGGTTCAGGAAAGCATCGTTGAACATCAGTGAATTCCCGGCCAGATCTGTTTCGTAATAGGCATCCTCGATGGTATCGATAATTGTGCGCGAGCGTTCCTCGCTTTGCATGAGGGCGTCCTCCGCCATTTTCTGACGCGTGATATCCATTTGGCTGCCCAGAGTTGCCCGTCTGCCATTAAAATTGATGGATGTAACAGATTCCATATACCATAAAATGTCCTTCTTTTTGGTAATGATTCTGTATTCATAAGCAAGGCTATTCTCGCCGCGAAGCATGGCAATGGCGCGAACTTTTACATGCTGACGGTCTTCTTCGTGAACTAAAGATAGGGAAGGCAATCCTACTATTTCGTGAGATTTATATCCGACACTCTCTTCAAACCGTGGATTTACCCACTGAAAATGATCATCTTGAATTATAAAAAGGCCGATGGGAGATTTTTCCGCCAGAGTGAGGTGAAGATGCTCGGCATGTTTCCACTGGGTAATATTTTTTGAGATGACGGATACCGCTGTGACTTCGGTACCGTTTGCCGCTGTTTGTACCGGACTGAATGTGCGCAGAAAATCGCTTCCATCGCGCGCGGAGTGATATTCGCGCTGAAATGACAAACCTGCTTTAAATACTTCGGCCACATTATTTGTAAAATCGAGAGTTTCTTCAGGCGTGTGAAAATCTTTGTAGTGGCTGCCCATCAGGTCATCCTGCGGCAGTCCAAGACGCAGACAATGTTTTGCGTTGACATATATGTAGCGGCACTGGCGATCAACCATATAAATTGAATCTGTTGTCGCTTCTACAAGGTTTCGGTATATATCGAGCTTCCGCAGAAGTTCGGCATTGCTATCTTCTTGGTCAACAGTTTTGGGCTCTTTTTGGGGTAAACTTTTTTTCATGCGTTTTCAGGGAAAATTCTTTTTATGTAAATGATACAAGGCGACTGAATGTTCAGCCGCCTTGTATCGAATTATGCTTTTTCCTGACGTTAATCTCTGCTATTTCTTTCTTTTAGCCAGTTCTTCCGCCCGCAACTCTTTGCGCAGAATCTTACCGACGTTGGTCTTGGGCAAGTCTGTACGGAATTCAATTTCTGTGGGTACCTTGTAGACAGCAAGTTTGGTCTTAGCAAACTCTATAAATTCTTCAGCGGTTCCCGTTTGACCTTCTTTCAAGACAATGAAAACCTTGGCCGTTTCCCCGCGCTTGGAATCGGGAACACCGATGGAGCAGGCTTCCTGAACTTTTGGGTGCATGTAGAACACTTCGTCAATATCCCGCGGATAAACATTATAGCCGCCGGAAATAATCATATCCTTCTTGCGGTCAACGATGAAGAAATAACCATCTTCATCCATCGTGGCGATATCACCGGTATAGATCCAACCATCTTTCAGCGTATTGGCTGTTTCTTCGGGTTTGCCTTTATAGCCTCTCATGATCTGCGGCCCTTTGACAATTAATTCTCCGCGTTCACCAATAGGCATATCCTCAGTGCCGTTTTCTAAATGCACTATTCGGCATTGAGTATCCGAAATAGGAAGACCGACAGAACCGACTTTGCGGGCGCCGCCGGCAAAGGGGTTAATGTGGGTGACAGGGCAGGTTTCGGTCATACCGAAGCCTTCCACAATCGTGGCCCCGGTAATTTTTTCAAACTCGCTGATAACTTCTACCGGCAGGGGCGCGCTGCCGGAAAAAGCGCCTTTGATGCAACTCATATCCGTTTTTTTCAAGTTAGGATGGCTCAGCATGCCAATGTACATCGTGGGCACCAGGGGCGTAAAGGTGGGCTTAAAATGTTTGATTGCTTCCAACAGCTGTTCCGGCTGCGGTTTGGGAACAAGCACTTGCGAAAAGCCCTGATAGACAGCAAAATTCATGCAACAGGACATACCGAAAACATGGAAATAGGGAAGTGCGCCTAGCATTATTTCCGTGCCAGTTTCAAAAGCGGGAAACCAGGCGCCAATTTGCTGCACTTGTTTGCTTAAATTGCCATGAGTCAATTCGACTCCCTTGGAAACGCCGGTAGTTCCGCCGGTGTACTGATACATTGCCACATCGCTAAAAGAATTTTTCACTTTTGGCGGATTGGGTTGGTATTTGGCAATGCAATCTTTCCAGCGATAAACATCCGTCGCCTCTTTTACATCAGCTGCCAGTTTTTTCTTTTTGGCGACAAGGGGGAACAACAGGCTTTTGGGGAAGGGCAAATAATCGCCAATGGAAGTGATTACGATTTGTTTTATTTTCGTCTTGGGACGCAGATCAATCATCCGGTTTCCTAGCAGATCAAGGGTTATTAATACTTTGGAGCCGGAATCATTAAATTGATGTTCCAATTCACGGTCGGAATAAAGGGGATTATTCATTACGTTGATGGCGCCGATTTTCAAGATGGCATAATAGGCAATGACGCAGGGAATAACGTTGGGCAGCAGAAGCGAAACGGCATCCCCCTTCTTTACTCCGAAATCAACCAGGCAGGTTGCAAATCTGTCCACCATATCCTTGAATTGCGCAAAATTAACTTTGTATCCCATGAAGATTAAAGCATTTTTTTCCGGAAATTTGCCTGCCGTACGCTCCATAATCTCAGGCATGCAAATTTCTTCATAGTTAAACTTCTCGGGTACACCTTTCTCATAAGACTTCAACCACGGTTTTGACGCATAAGATACTGCTCCAGCCATTGTTCTTTTCCTCCTTCATTTAGTTTTATTATGCTGTTGAATTATTCCATAAAAAATCCACCTCCAATAAACTATCTTTAGCAATTTTTTTTGCCAAAAGCTATAAGAATATTCTTATAATCAATATCAAAATTTGTTCTTGACGAATATGTAAATTGATCCTTATATGGTGAACTAATACCACAAAGGAATTGTTTTCTAAAATGGCTATTATTGAAACTCAAGCGCTGACAAAAACGTATGGCAAGATACAAGCTGTGCGGGGCATTGATCTTAATATAGAAAAGGGAGAAATATTCGGGTTGCTTGGTCCCAATGGCGCGGGCAAGACAACAACCATCGGCATGCTTTGCACAATCATCAGTGTTACTTCCGGCAGCGCGTTTATCTCCGGTTGTAATGTTATTCAAGAACCTGCCCGTGTCAGACGTAAGGTCGGCATCGTCTTCCAGGATCCCACTTTAGACACCGTTCTTACCGGGCGCGAAAATCTTGAACTTCACGCGCGTCTCTATGGCATTTCCGCAGCTGTGCGCCAAAGCAGAATCAATGAAATGCTGGAACTTGTCGATCTGCAAGATCGCGGCAATGATATAACCCGCACTTATTCCGGCGGAATGCGCAGGCGTCTGGAACTGGCGCGCGGCCTTTTGCATAAACCGGCAGTACTTTTTCTGGATGAACCAACACTGGGGCTTGATCCGCAGACAAGAGCGCGTACATGGGAATACATCAAAAAGATGGCCAAGATGGAACAGACCACCGTTGTGCTGACCACTCATTATATGGAAGAGGCCGAGCAGGTCTGTGATCGAGTGGGCATTATCGATCACGGCCAGATAATCGCTCTTGACTCACCGGATAATCTCAAAGAATCAATGGGCGGAGATATAGTTTTGATTCGGGCCAAAGATCCACCTGCAGAAAAGATCAAAGCTTTGCCTTATGTCAGTGCGGTAAATTCATCAGATGGCACTTTGGAAATAACCATGAAAAAGGCTCATCTGCATTTGGCGGAGCTGCTCTCGCTAATCCCGAATGTTGAGTGCGTTGAGGTGAGAGTGCCCACACTAAGTGATGTTTTTATCAAATTGACCGGGCGTGATATGCGGGAAGATTCGGCTGAAGACTCCGGCAGTTGGGTTGATTCCGTGGCCAGATACCGTCAGAAAGGCAATTGATACAATGGACGAGCGACGTCTCCAAAAAGAATTAATGGGTATTTACGCCGTCTGGTGGCGGGAGTTCAAAGTCTTCCAGCGGGAAAAAAGCAGAATCGTCTCGAGCATTGTTCAACCGCTGATGTGGCTATTTCTTTTCGGCAGCGGGATAGGCGCCAGTATCAGCATCAGCGATGTCAGTTATCGGGACTACATCTACCCCGGAGTGCTAACCATGTCTGTGCTTTTCGGATCGGTATTTTTCGGACTTTACATTGTCTGGGACCGCAAGCTCGATGTGCTAAAAGCCGTGCTTGTGGCGCCGGTATCACGTTTGAGCATATTTATGGGTAAGGTTCTTGGTGGCTGCACAGATGTCATCCTTCAGGTTCTTATACTGTTTTGCTTCTCTTTTTTATTTCCGCAGGTGAACCCATGGGGTATTCCACTGGCGTTACTGATACTGCTAATCACATCGATCGCGCTGGTTTCTATGGGTCTTGCTTTAGGCTCAATGCTCGAGAGTCTGGAGGGATTTCAGGTTATCTCGTCTTTTCTTGTTTTTCCGCTGTTTTTTCTCTCCGGTGCGCTTTTTCCCGTTGATGACAAGCTTCCCGCATGGCTGCAAAGCCTGGTAAAAATAAACCCACTAACCTACGCCGTGGACGGTGTTCGAGGCGCGCTAATCAATGTTCACGTTTTCCCACTTTATGTTGATCTGTCGGTTATCACTTTTTTCGCGGTAGTTATGTTTGGGCTGGGTAGCATTCTGTTTAGCAGGATGAAATAAAAAGGAGGCATGTAAAATGCCCCCTTTTTATCTGGTTTTTAACTGTTGATAGATTATTTGATTTCTTGCAGCTTCGAGCGCGCAATGCGTGCCTGAGTGGTATTAGGGAAATCTTTGATTACTTGTTGTAAAATTAACTTGGCGCTGGTTTTATCATTGAGCTTCAGGAAAGAGAGCCCCTGTTTCAGCAAAGCAGAAGAAACTTTGTTTCCTTTCGGGTAATTCTTGGATACTTTTTCATATTCTAGGATCGCCTGTTCATAGTTTTTTTCAAAATAGTAACATTCACCGATCCAGTATTGAGCATTACCGGCATATTCCGTATCCGGATAAGTAGCCAAAAAGTTTTTAAATTCAGTGCGGGATTTATCATAATGACTATCTTTAAATGTCTGATAAGCCGCCGCGTACAGAGTTTCTTTATCCTGTTTTTTCCCTGCTTCCTTTGCCCCCACACCATTACCCGCTGGTTTGGTCACTTTATCATCGCCTACAGAATCTTTTTTACCGATTTCCAGAAAGCTTTCAATAAAGTTGACTTTCAGAGCTATACTATCGAGTTTTTCCTTTAACTCATCGCTCTTCTTTGCGTCCCGGGCCATATCCTTTTTCAACGTTTCCAGCTGTCCTCGCAATTGCTGAATTGTTTCTCGCAAATCGCTCAAGTCTGCTGCCGAATTAGCGTGACCTTTACTCATTGAGGCTACAGTTGAAGAACTCTTCTCCTGTTCCTTTTTAAGTGTGGTAAGCTCTGCATCTACCGCTGATAGCTTTTCGTTTAGCTCCGAACGCGCTGACTTCAAATCCTGAGAAGTAGCGCATCCGGCAATCGAAAACACCACAATCAGCAATAAAAGATAAAAAGAATTTTTCAATTCCGCCACCTCGTTATAAATTATTTACTATTGACGACAAAGTGATCACGCCTGTTCTTTGCCCAGGCATTTTCGTCATGACCTGCATCCAGGGGACGTTCTTCACCATAGCTGATTGTTTTAATCTGTGACGCTTTCACACCCAGATTAACAAGATATTTCTTTGCTTCCTGAGCTCGTCTCTCGCCAAGAGCCATGTTGTATTCAGCAGTCCCTCTTTCATCGCAATATCCTTCAATAGTTATCTTGGCCGCGCCCTTTTTCAGGAATATATCGGCATTTTCCTTCATAATTTCCCGGGCATCCGGACGGATGTTGGATTGGTCAAAGTCAAAATTGATATCACGAATATCAACCGCAACTGTTGCTGCCGCTTCTACTTTAGTGGATTGTTCTCGATCAGCCGGTGTTGCAACCGGTTGTCCTTTTGCCGTGTCAACTTTCTGTTCTTGTAGAGCCTCATCTTTAACGACTGTGCTTTTTTCCGCGCAACCTGTAAAAATTGCCATTCCAAAGGCGATAAAAACCAAAAAACCTATTAATGTCATGTTCTTTTTCATTATACATCTCCTTTCTTTATTTGTGAATATAAAGGTTGTTATGATCTAAAAACACTACTCTATCCGCTGTTACATAAGCACAATTGACCCGTTTCCGTCAATAAAATTATTTAAACCGTGGTGACCAAGCCGGCATAAGCGAGCTATTGGCGCTTTCCATAAGAACCCGGACATTTAAACCGTTTGCGTTCATAATACATATTTTGTTTTTAGAGTTTATTTTAGAGCTATAGACAATTTGCCTGCCGGAAGGTGACCAGGACGGATATTCGTTTTTGGCATTATCAAAAGTAAGTTGTAAAAGGTTATTGCCTTCTTCATCTATCGAAAATATTTGAAACTTACTATTGATCAGTCCTTCATAAGCAATCCGGCCACCCCGTGGCGACCAGGAGGGTGAAGTATTATAATTACCTTCAAAAGTTATTCTTTTAGTATTATTCCCATCGGCATCCATAATGAATATTTGGGGTGAACCGGAACGATTGGAAACAAAAGCAATTCTTTTTCCGTCAGGCGACCAGGTAGGGGAAACATCGATAGAATAATTATTTGTTATGCGCGTAAGCTTCATGATGTCGATTTGCAGAACATAGATTTCCTCGTTACCGTCCTTGCTTAAAGTCAGCAATAATTTATTTCCATCCGGTGAGAAAGAACCGCATAAGTTAAGACCATCAAAAGAAGCCACTTTTTTATCGGTACCATTTTTCAAATCGCGAACATATCCTTCCGGAGGGCCGTCCCTGTAAGATGTAAAAGCCAGATACCTTCCGTCAGGTGACCAGCGAGGGCCAACGACAATGCTTTCATGGCTGGTCACATTCTTGATTTCTGAACCGTCGTAGTTGATGGTATAAATATCAGCCTGGGAACGTTTTTTGGATATAAAAGCAATTCTAGTATTAAACTCACCCTCATCGCCGGTCAGCGCAAACAATATGTCTGAAGCGATTATTCGAGCAATTGTCTTAGGTTCGCTTAGTTTTGAATTATATTTTTTATTAAAGAGAAGTTCACCACGGGTGATATCGTAGAGGCGACTCTCAACAATTATCTCTTTGTCGTTTTGGGTTATGTTACCCCGGAGCAAATAATCGGCGCCTATCATTGCCCAATCGGAGTACCGAATGTTTTCAGTGGCCGCTACAGGGACGGGATTATTATCTTCTAAAAAACTTTTTTTGTTTAAAATATTAAATATGCCGGTCATGGAGAGATATCTCTTGATATCATCGGCCATTGCAATGCCTGCAACTGTTGATTTGTCGGTGTTTACCGATGGGTTCTGGAAATCGCTAATGGCGATAGGGAATTGCTGGAATGATGGCGAATCAATATCAATATAAACTTTGGCTACGGCATTACTGCACAATATCAGAGATGCGCAGAAGTATATGATCAAAGCTGCGAGTGTCTTAACTGTCTTCATGCAAATTTTCACCTTTCGAATTTTTCAGCGTAAGTCTGAAGAAGGGAAACGTATACCGATTTCAATGTAATTATCCATCATTCCCTCCGGAAATGGAGGAAACGGTATTGATTTTTGAACCGCTTTCATGGCGGAATCATCCACATAGCGGTTACCGGATCGTTTTTCAAAATTAAGCCTTTCAATCTGGCCATTACGCAAGATTTTAACTTCTATGATTGTCACGACATTATCTTTGGGTCTCAGTGACGGCGGTAATATCCAATTCCCTTTAACTTTTGATTGAATAAATCCATAATATTCATTTAAGCGCGAGCTTGCCTGCGCTTGCGGCATATTCCCTCTGGCGGGAGCAGACGAGGCTGCCGGAGATTGCACTGTGAATCTCTCTTTTTGTTTGAGAGCACTGATGGCTTTTTCAATTGTCAGGTTATCAGTTTCTTCTTTTTTCACTGGTGTTGAGGAGATTCTGCCTACTTCCTTTTTGACGATAATGGAGCTTGTAGCTTTGTTTGACTGCAGAATATCACTTAACGCTGATATTTCTTTTACGGGGATCATGACTTCGGAACCAACGAGTTGAACAGAATAAGCCTGCCCAAAAGTTATATGCCTTGAAGCTGAAGGTACGGCCATAATGACAGTGCTTACGACAACCAGGTGGATTATCAGGGAGAGAATGATCATTTTGAAGATGTTGCCGTTTCCGCCAGAAGAGTTGTGAATAAACATCTGAGGCGTCATTTAATAGCCTCTGGCGGTTCTGTTATCATTCCGAGTTTATCTACGCCGGCTTTGCGTATTTCTGACATTACTTCGACAACAAATCCGTAAGGAACATTTTTATCAGCGCGTAGAAAAACTTCACGATCTATTCTACTTACAAAAATTGCTTCGAGTTTGAAATTGAGTTCGCTAAGTGGCATCTTGGTTTTATTTAAGTATATTTCTTTGGCTTCGTTGATAGTAAGCACAAGCTTTTCTTCAGTGACATCAACACTTTTTGATTTGACCCGGGGCAGGTTGACATCAATGCCCATGGAAAGCATTGGCGCTGTAACCATAAAGATAATTAAGAGCACAAGCATAACGTCAACCAATGGTGTGACGTTAATTTCGGCCATAGCTTTGTTTGGGTTATTTCTTCTTCGTAAGCCGCGCATAGTCGTTCAATTCTCCAGTTCTTATTTGCGGACGAGATAGCGTTCGACAATATTTAAGAATTCAGCGGCAAAGTTATCCATTTCCTGAACCATGTTTTTGGACTGATTCAAAAAGTAATTATAGAAAATAACCGCTGGTATTGCCGCGGCAAGTCCTGCGGCGGTAGCAATGAGAGCTTCCGAAATGCCGGGAGCGACAACTGCAAGAGTTGCCGAACCACGCGCGCCAATTCCCTTAAAAGTATCCATGATGCCCCATACCGTGCCGAATAAGCCAATGAACGGACTGGCTGAACCGGTTGTGGCCAGGAATGCCAGGGCGCTTTCCAGTTTAGTCAATTCTGTATTGCAGGCCCTGTTTAAAGATCTATCCACGTTATCCAGGGAAGAAAGATGAATTTCGTCGCCTGCCGAAGTTGAATCTCTGGTTGTTTTATTTAGATTTATTAATTCTGTATAGCCGACACGGAAAACTTCCGCTGTAGTTGAATATTTATATTTTTTAGCTGCCGGAAGAATATCGGATAGCTTGCTGCTTTTCAGATAATCCGCGCTGAAAGCTTCATTTTCTTTTTTAATGTTACGATAATAGATATACTTCAAAAAAATGATTGCCCAGGAAACTACAGAAAATATAAGCAACGTCAGCAAAACAAGCTTAACCATCAGTCCCGCGCCCAGAACCATTCCTAAAAGACTACCCGAGAAATTGCCACCTGAACTTAAAGAGCCAATATCACTCACTTTTTTATCTCCATCAGTAGAATTAAAACTTGAAGGGTAAACTAAAGGAAAAATGAAGCCTTGTCAATAATTCTTTTTATTTTAGATAAAATCAGAGTGTTTCCGGAGTAAAGGCAACTATGTCATCAATGGTGGCCTTATCAGCCAGGATCATAGCCAGGCGGTCGATGCCCAGGGCGATACCGGCGCAAGACGGCAGAGTTTCAAGTGAATTCAGGAATTTTGCAGGCATTGGATAGAGCGCCCATTTCTTTAGTGCTCTTACCTCAGACGCTTCTTCAAATCGCTGTCTTTGTTCGCGCGCATCGGTCAATTCCGAAAAGCCGTTAGCCAGCTCCAGTCCGCCGATATATAATTCAAAGCGTTCAGCCACAGTTGGATCACTCTTTTTTATTTTAGCCAGGGTGGCCAGTTTTGCCGGATAATCGTAAATAAAAGTTGGACGGTCGATGCCCAGGCGAGGTTCGATATACTCAACCATAATTTCATCAAATGTGTCCTGATCAAGGGCTTGCTTACAACCAATTGGAGCGTATTTGGAAAAGGCTTCCGCGACATTTATTCTTTCCCAAGGCGACGCTAAATTTATTTTTTTATTTTGCCAGACGATGTTTTGGTCGTGTCCCATATCCTTGAATGCGTTGATCAACATTGCCTCGCATTGATCCATGAGCTGACAATAATCAAACTGCGCGACATACCACTCCAGCATAGTAAATTCCGGCAGGTGCCTGCTGCCTCTTTCGGCCGCGCGAAAACATTTGCTGATTTGAAATATGCGAGGGTAACCCGCGGCTAAAAGCCTTTTCATGCAGAGCTCTGGAGATGTTTGCAAAAACCAGTTGCCTGATGGAATGGCTTCAATATGCTCTTCCGGCGCGGGCGCGGGAATTCTCAGAGGTGTTTCTACTTCCAGAAAATCTTGTTGAATAAAGAAATGACGAATGCTTGAAATTAGTCTGGCGCGCATATCCAAAGCTTGAGCCTTACGTGCCAGATTAAAATTATCATCGAGATGGAATGAGCTCAACTGTTGTCAGCCTTTGACACGGGTCAGGTACTCTCCCGTGCGTGTGTCTATCCGGATTTTTTCTCCCTCGGTGACGAAAGTCGGTACGAAGATCGTATATCCCGTCTGGACTTTTACCGGTTTGGTGGCACCGGACACTGTATCGCCTTTGGCCCAAGGTTCGGCTTCAGTCACGATCAGATCAACAAAATTGGGCAGGCTTATGCCAATGGGCTTGTCTTCAAAAAGCAGAATTTCCGCTTCAATGTTGTCAATTAAGAAGTTGACAGCATCTCCCACCTGAATTTCTGTCAAAAAAACCTGTTCAAAAGATTCATTGTCCATGAAGCAGTATTTATCCCCTTCTTTGTATAAATACTGCATTTTCTTTTCTCTTAAATCGGCAGGTTCAAAGTTATCAACGGAACGGAAAGTGCGCTCAAACTGGCTTCCTGTAACCATGTTTTTCAGCTTGGAACGGTAAAGAGCCTGGCCTTTG
>SESG01003025.1_pt1 | contig 11398 bp, 11 predicted proteins | sample 3171421 | NCBI WGS metagenome assembly SESG01 (sample SAMN10866946, study PRJNA518727) | freshwater metagenome | biome: subpolar coniferous forest; feature: holomictic lake; material: water; isolation source: holomictic Lake 227, 6 m and 8 m depth | place: Canada: near Kenora, Ontario | collected... | reverse complement strand
ATTTACGAAATTAAACAAGCGACTTTCCGTCGTTTTACCTAACAGTCTAACAGCCTACAGCCTAACAGCCTGTCCCACGACACGCTCTTACATTCATGCTGGATTTCTCTCTTCGTACGCGCTAGATTGTCCTCAGAATTACATGTCCGACACACGTAAATGCTGACTGTGATCGCGCCGTTTCTGAACGAGTGCGAGAATTTGCCGCTATTTTAATTGTGAAGGATGGCGATATGCGTTCGAGAATAGAAGTCAAAGTGCAGGACGGGCTGGTTGCCCCTATGGAACCGGCAAGAACGCCAAGTGCTGGTTGATTGCTTATTTATATGGACTGTAACACGGACAAGGCGGGTGCTGTACTGAGCATGATTCGCCAATGCATGGAAAGCATTGGGCGGGATCTGCATGGTTACAAAATCGTTTTGTTCGGTTCGCGCGCTGCGGGCCGTGCAGGAATCCGCTCTGATTTCGATGTTGGAGTGATTGGCGAAAAACCAATGCCATTGGACCTCTTTTATCGAATCGAGGACAAGCTGGAAGCTCTCCCGACTTTGTACTCGATCGACTGGGTGGATTTAAGCCGGGTGGCTCCCGCTTTCCGTGCGAAAGCTTTGGCGGAGGCAAGCGTGATTCATGGATAAAGCGACCCTTTTGCAGGACTACGAGAAGGCGCTTACGCGATTCGAAGCGGCAATGCAAACGCCGACCGATAACGACCTGTTACGCGCTGGTTGTATCCAGTATTTCGAATTCTCTTTCGAGTTGGCGTGGAAAACCATACAAGCGTACGCCGCTGATGCAGGTATGTTGGAAGTTGGTTCGCCGAAATCCTGTTTACGGCATGCGTTTAAAATGAACTGGATCGCCGACGAAGGCACATGGCTTTCGATGCTCGAATCCCGGAATCGCATGGCGCACACCTATGATGCTGAACGCGCCCTCGATATTTACGATCAACTGCCGACATATGCGAAAACCTTGCGAGTGCTTGTCTGCGAGTTGCGACGGCTTTGAAAATTCGATTCTTCTGGGTTTATCAGGTGATTTTTTAATTTAGCGCAACCGGTACTCGCGCAGAGGCGCGGAGACGCAGAGAATGATGGTCTAAAATGCCAGACACCCGTAAAACGCTGACTGTGATTGTGCCGTTCCTGAACGAGCGCGAGAATCTGCCGCTGCTTTGGGAGCGGTTGCAGGCGGTGATGGCCGGCCAGCCGGAGGCATTGGAACTGCTGCTGGTTGACGACGGCAGCACGGACGGCTCTACGGCCTGGGCCCTGGAACTGGCCCGGCGCGAGCCACGGGTGCGCCTGCTGCAACTCTCCCGCAACTTTGGACACCAGATTGCCATCACCGCCGGCCTGGACCATGCCGCCGGCGACGCCGCGGTGATCATTGACGCCGATTTGCAGGACCCGCCCGAAGTCATTCCCGACTTGCTGGCCAAGTGGCGTGAAGGTTTTGAGGTCGTGTACGCCGTCCGGCGCAGCCGCGAAGGCGAGACCTGGCTGAAGAAGTTTCTGGCTGCTTCGTTCTACCGCATTTTTCGCGCTCTGGCCAAGGTCAACATTCCAATGGACGCCGGCGACTTCCGTCTGGTGGACCGCCAAGTGGTAAATGCCATGAAGGAGGTCCGAGAATTACATCGCTTCATGCGCGGCCTGACCTGTTGGGTTGGCTATCGTCAGTGCGCGGTTCAGTACGATCGCGCCCCCCGGCATGGCGGTGAAACCAAGTACCCCGTCTGGAAATCAGCACGCCTGGCGGTGGATGCGATCACGGCTTTTTCTGCGTCGCCGCTGCGCTGGACGGTGGCGGTGGGATTACTCGCATGCCTGACCGGGTTGCTGTGGTCTCTGGAGATTGTGGTGACACGCTACATAAATCCTGTTGGCTACGAACGTGGATGGGTTTCGGTGATCGCGGCAATTGTTTTCATGGGTGGTGTGCAACTGGTCTCAATCGGTATGCTGGGACAATATGTCAGCCGGATCTTTGAAGAAACCAAGCGGCGCCCGCTGTATTTTCTCAGAGATCAACCGCCCAGATAGTGAACCATGGCCTCGCTTCCGCTATCTGCCAGCAAGAACGATTACGGGCTTGTCCGCTTTTTGGATCACTTTGGCGGTGCGCTGGCGCTGCTGATTCTGGGCTTTTGCCGCCGGCGCTGCAGCGCCCCTCCCCCCGACGTACGGTCGATTCTTTTGATGAAATTTGACGGGTTGGGCGACTTGGTGCTGGTCACGGGGATTGCGGAAGATTTGCGCAGGAAATATCCGCAGGCTTCGATCGCATTGCTTAGCGGACCGTTCAATTACCCGCTGGCGAGCATTCTGGCTGCTTTTGACCGCTGTGTCTGCCTGACGCTGAACGCGCCATGGCGAACGGTCCGAGAATTGCGAAAACTTGACGTGGACCTTTGCATCGATCTGGGAGAATGGTCTCGGATCGAAGCCCTGCTGACCTGCCTGAGCGGGGCAAAACATACGATCGGCTTTCGCACGCGCGGCCAGCACCGGCACTACGCTTACGATAGATTCGGCGACCTACGCTTCGATCGTCACGAGATTGAGAATTACCGTTCTCTACTGCGGCAGTTAGAGATACCGGCAGGCTCTCCCCCGTCGCTCAAGTTGGCGCTGGCGGCAGGCGCTGCTGCAGCCGCGCCACCACTTGCAGCGCTGCCGGACGAACGTTACGCCGTCATCCACCTGTGGTCCGGCAGCGCCAAGTGGGCGAAGTTGAAGGAGTGGTCGGAGGACCGCTGGCGCGAGGTCGCCGCCTGGCTCAACGCCCGGGGGTACGCGGTGTACGTGACGGGCGGCCGCGACGACCAGGCACGCATCAGCGCCTTTAAGGCATCCTGTACATGGCCAGCACGGCGCGTGGAGAGCGCGGCTGGACTTCCGTTCACGGAACTCTTATCTTTTCTCCGTCAGGCTTCGGTAGTGGTGACCATCGACACCAGCATTTCGCACCTGGCGGCGGCGTTGGGGACACCGGTGCTGGCGCTCCATGGGCCGACCAGTTCCAAACGTTGGGGTCCGATCGGGTGCCGTGCTGCGGCGATCGATTCGACCGTGCCCGGTTGCGGTTACATGAACTGGGGAGCGGACAGCGATCGGGAACGGGCACAGTTGAAGTGCATGGAGACCATCACCATGGATCAGGTCACGGACAGACTTCAGGCAATGGGACTCTAGAATCGCAGCACCAGATTGGCTCCCACGGAAAGTAGATGGTGGGACCATGTGTCCGGTTCATTGGAAATCCGTGTCACGGCCCCAGTGACTTCGTCAAGCGACTCCACTGAAGGGAATGTCTGTAGCAGTGACTGCAGGAATCCTTCGGGGTTGTGGCCCTCGCGTTTTAGGTTCGGAGGGTGGAATTCCAAAAATACAGTCGGCGATGCTTTCCTGATGACCTCCCGCGCGCCAGCGATAACGTCCGGTTCGAACCCTTCAACGTCGATTTTGATCATCTTTACGCTTGCCGGGTCGTCGGCGAATACGGTGTCGAGCGTGGTCACTGAGACAGGAATGCCGATTGCGGTGGCCTGAGTCAGATGGTGGCAACCCAGCAAGGGAGATCGATTGTCAAAGACGGCCGTTCCGGTGGTGCGTCCGACCGCGAGGCCATGCACGGTGACCGCCTCGCATCGGTTGCGCTGCAGATTTTCGGCCAGGAACGATGCGGTTGTTGGATCTGGTTCAAATGCCTCAATGCGCAGTCGTCCAGAGGCTTCGCGCGCAGCAAGAATGGAGTACAGGCCTATGTTGGCACCGACGTCGGCGAATCGAACCGGATGCGTGCCTGACAAAGCAGCCGCTTCCGCAAGCCTGCGGATCTCGATTTGGAACACGTTAAGGGTGCCAGCCTCGTAAGTCTGAGCCAGAAGCGAAGCAACCATCATGGTGTCGCTGGTCGGAACCGAGAGCTGAACACCTCGAAACCCGACCTGCATTGTTTTGCAGTTGTTTTTACCAACGAGGATGTCCGCCAGTTTCCCGCTGACCATCTCGGTGATTTTCCAGTGGCGAATGGGAGTGTTGTACAGTAGACTCCTCAGGGTTGTGAACACACGAATAAGAGTTCTAGATATCATGCTGGTGACCATTTCGCGACTCGTCTTGTGCGAGCCGAGAAGAAAATAAACGGAATCAGGCATACGAGCAAGCGCATTTCACACAGTATGAGGGTATGACACGATGTACGACCGGTTTCTGGAAGTGATGCAGAGCCACCCTGTCTGGGTATTGCGCATGGAGCGCATACGGCATGAGCGCGTCCTACGGCAGATTGACCGCCTCGTCCAGCCACACAACAACCCGCGTCGGCTGATCGAGGTGGGTGTCGGGACTGGGGCCTTTGCTGCATGTTGCCGGGGTGCCGGATGGATATACACTGGCGTGGACCGGAACGAAACGCTGCTCAAGCAGATCGGACTGGAGAACGCGGTGCTCGCCGAGGTGCCTCCATTCCCGGACGGCGTGCCGAGAGGGCATTACGACGTGGCCTATTCGGCCTTCGTGCTGGAACACATGGCCGATGGACTCGAGGCGTACCGCTTCATTCAGGCCATGTCCGAACTTTGCCGACCGAACGGCGTGGTAGTGCTGCTGGTGCCGGACTGCCTGACTCTGGGCATAGAGTTTTGGAATCTGGACTACACCCACCGGTTTCCGACCACCGAACGCAACGTCAGCGAAATCGCGCTGGATGCTGGCTTGGAACCTGTGCGAGTGATCCGCTACCGTGGCCCCTTCGTTACCGGCGGGTTGCTGGCGTTCATGCGTTTGGTTGCGCTGTTTTTCCGGTATCGCATATGGGCGGCCTTTTTTGGCCACAAACGCCTATTTTACAGTGTTTTTCAATATGTGAACCAGGAACTTCTATTTCTGGCCCTGGCAAGACGTGGTGAGACCGCGCAGACTAACCGTCAACCTCCGCCGCACCAAAAGTCAGGTGCGCAGGCATCCGCATCCCCATGAAGGTACTACTCCACAATCCGCCAGGAAAGAACCTGTATATTCGCGATTATTTTTGCAGCAAGGTGTCGCAAGCCGACAACCTGCCGCACCCTATCGATCTCGTCATGCTGAGTGGCATCCTGAACCATGAGCACGAGATTTCCATGCTCGATGCGATCGCAAAACCAGAAACACCGGAACATGTTCTGGAAAAGGTGCGCAGTATCGCTCCGGACGTGATCGTGATGCTGGTAGGCTCGGTCAGCCTGCGAGAAGATCTGGAATGGCTGGTCCGGCTGAAAGCCGAGTTCCCAGCCATCAAGGTTATCGGCATTGGCGACGTCTTCCGGGAGAACGGTGACCGGTACCTTCGTGAGAACCCCGCGCTGGACGCAGTGCTGCTCGATTTCACGACCGACGATCTGGTCTGGTATCTGCGGGGGGACTTAGCGCAAGTGCCCAACATGATTGTGCGACTTCCGGATGGCGGCATTGCGGGCGGCACTCCTGCAATGGTTAAAGGATCATTTGAGGTGCCGGTTCCGCGACATGATCTGTTTCTGCCTTACCATTACCGGCATTCATTGATACGGGGGTCTCGCTTCGCGACGACACTTACCGACTACGGGTGTCCGTACCCATGCACTTTCTGCCTGATGCACGAATTGGGGTACAAGTGGCGTCCGGCAGAAAATGTAATGGAGGAGTTGCGCTACCTGAAACAACTGGGCGTCTCTGAGGTTTTTTTCTATTCCCAAACCTTCGGCGCCCAGAAGGCTGCGGCGCACGAACTATGCGAGGCTATGATTCGCGAGCAGCTCGGATTCGGCTGGGTTTGTTTTTCACGCGTGGACGTTGCGACGCCGGAGTTTCTCGACTTGATGAAAAAGGCCGGCTGTCACGGCATCATCTTCGGCATTGAATCGGGTTCAAACGAAATACTGCGGCGGTACCGCAAGCAGTACACGGTCGAGCAGATTCTGGAGACGACCGACCACTGCCGCTGCATCGGCATCGAGACCACCGGCACGTTCATCCTGGGCTTGCCCCACGAAGACGAGACGACCATGCGCGATACGATCCGTCTGCTGAAGCGCGTCAAACTCGACTATGCCGGGATCAACGTGGCGGTACCGCGCGTGGGCACGGCGCTGCGCGATGAGGCGATTGCCGAAAACCTGGTCGGCGAGGATCATAAGATCATGGACCAGTCGGGCACGACGATCTCCATGCCGACCAAGCACCTGACCATTGAGCAGGTTGCGCAGTACCGACGGCAGGCGATCCGCACGTTCTACTTCCGGCCTGGATATGTGGTGCGACGCCTGATGAAGACGAGGCCAGTCGACTTATTGAAAACGTTCCGGAATATGTTGCGCTTGATCCAGACGACTTGGGGCGGCAAGCGGCAGGCAATGGGCCCAGTTTGATGAACACTAAACTGAACAACCCTTTGGCCATCAGATCGTGGTTGCCTGCGGCCCTCTTGGGTGCTGTCATTGTGACGGGAGCTTACCTACGCCTGGTGCGTCTGGACGATTGCGCGTTACGAGCGGACACGATCACCTTCTGGTCGATCTGCCATTCTAACCTCGGACCATGGGATATCGTCGAGAAGTGGAAGGAGTTGGGAATCGGCCACCCGCCCTTCACGCTGATTGCTATCAAGTGGACAATCGATACATTCGGCCTGCCGGTGACGCACGCCAGCCTGCGAATCGTACCCGTTATTTTCGGAATCCTGTGCATTCCCGTGATGTTTCTGATCGGACGGCGGATCGGCGGGCGAGGCCTGGGGGTGCTGCTGGCAGCGCTTCTGGCGCTGCATCCAGTGCACATCCAGATCTCGAGGGAGCCGTATCATTATTCGCTGCTGATCCTCGGTTCCTGCCTGGCGCTGCTGGCCACGCTCCAAGCGTTTGCATCCATCCGCGAGCGCCGCACACCCGGCGCAACCTTTTACATGACGACCGCTTTGGGGATGATCGGCCTCACCTTCAGCACCTTTACCGGCTGGTCGATTGCGGCCGTCGAGGGGCTGGCGATCTTGGGGGCGCTTGCCTGGCGCTGGCGCAAGCAGAATGCCTCTTGGAAGCCGATAGCCGGTACGGTGCTGCTGCTGGCATCCGTTGCGTTGCCCACGCTGGTGGCGCCGTGGGGACTGTCGGAATTCATCGGGAAATTCAGCGGCCCGGAAAAGGACCTGGCAAAGCGTGTGATTGGCGAGAGCGCCGGGCAGGTCTGGCAGTTCCTCGGGGATTCAGCGATGACCTTCGGCTGGGGATCGACGCCGCTGCGCGCGACCTTCCTGCTGATCGTGGCCGCGGCCTGCGCGCTAGTGATCTGGCGGGACCGTGAGCGCCGGGTGCTGTATGCCGTCTGCGCCGGGCTTGTGACAGTCAACGTGCTGGTGTTCCTGGCAACCAGGAGCGCGATCTCGGCCTTTTTTGCCTCGCGCTATGTGTGCGCGCTCCTGCCGCACCTGATCGTGCTGTGGGGCGTTGGAATATGGGGCGTGGTCTGGATCGCCAATCCTGCGCAGGGGAGACTGGAGAAGCGGTTTGTGGGTGCGGCGGCGGGCGTGTTGATCGCCTGCGCGCTTGGCCTGTACGCCGGTCCCGCGTGGGACTCGACGCGGATGCTGGGACAGTCTACGCCGTACCGGTCCGTCCAGGCATGGTTCAACTCGCATTTACCCCAGAACACGCTGGTGCTGGTGGACCGCTGGTTCGAACCATGGAATGAACTGCGGGTTTATAACTCCACCAACGTCAATTTCACGTTCACGATTCCGAATGAACCGATGGATGTGTTCATCAAATACAACTGGCGACAGACGGCGATCGACTTCTTCGACCGTTTTCCAGATGCCGCTTACCTGGAGTTCGTCAAAAGCTACGCGGGCGCCGCGGGCGTCGGTCCCTGGGACTGGCCAGAACGGTTCTTCAAACGACACACGGTGGTCGTGGACGAAGTGGGTCTCCGGCTCTGGGAAATTGGGCTTGTCAGCCGAAACGACGGCCGTAACCGGACCATGGTACAGATCTATTACAATACGCGCGAAGATGTCGTAGACCACGCCCGGCAGGTGGGGAAGAAGTATCTCGTGTTGTACGGGCCAGCATGGGGCTACACCAAACTCTGGCAACAGCGCCCCGGCGATTTTCGCGATTGGCGCGTCATGGATGAGGATGCCACGCTGGATGTGTTCAATTTGACGGGGGCCGCGACAAACGTGACGCTCCGCGTACGGGCGGTTGCGGTCAACGGGGCGAAGCATTTGCGGGCCTCCGGCGGCCAGGAACACACCTTTGCCGCGGGCCGCATCGAGGAATGGACGTTGGGGCCAATTGCGCTGGCCCCTGGTTCGAACACGGTAACGCTCACTGCTGCAACAAGGCCGGACGGACAACGTTTGCCGCTGTTGGTGGAGGATGTCACGGTCGCGGACGGATCGGTCGCCGATAGCAAATAATCGCGCATGACCGAGGCCGTGGTTCATGGGAGAAGCAATATGCAGCAGAAAAAACCAGCGCCAGCCCAAACATCGAACCCAACCGGCGTGCCACAGGTTGTCTCCGCCGATTGGAGCAACCGTACCTTGTCGCTGGGAAAGATTGTTGTCCTGCTGCTTGCTTGCATTCACCTAGTGATCGCCACGCAGATCGTGACAAACCGGCTTACGCATGCTGCCTACGACAACGCCGATGCCGTGCATGGCCTGTTCTGATACGAGGCGGGGGAAGGAATGCGAATGTACGGAAAGTACACGCCACACACAGAACCATTGTAGTATACGCCGTTGACACTCCAGACCGTCGGATTTATCAGTCGGTGGTTCGATTACGACATCCGCGCAATGCGCGCCGTGATCGCCTTCTTTGGCGTCGGCAGCATGGTGTTAATTGGGCTGATCGCTTACCGATTGACCAGAAACCGGTATATGTCATTGATCGCAGCGTTGCTCTTTTGCGGGATAGACGTCGGACCCTGGTACGTGACCCTCATTCCCGATCCAATGCACGTCTTCTTTGCCTTGTTGGGTGTATTGCTGCTAATTCGCGATGAGAAGTTGAGTTGGAGCACTGCAATGCTGGCAACGCTCGCTTTCTTTGCCTGTTTCTGGTCGAAGCATACAGGCCTGGCCTACTTGGCGGCGGGTATGTTCTACATGCTGGTGCGGGACTGGCGGAAGGGATTAGCGGCGATGGCTTTGGCTGCGGTGTTGGTCTTAGGATTCTGCGGTTACTACGCGACGCGTCCGGGCTCGACTTTTCTTGCAGCGATGCTAGGACACGGTAACGACCCGATGAACTGGTCTTCGTTTTTAACGCCTGTCCTGTTTCCTTCGCTGTTGGGCCGCTTCGGACTGCTGGTGGCGGTGGTGGTGGCCGGCCTGGCCGGCAACGGGCTAAAACTGGGGAATTGGTTGAAACCGCAGTACATTCTGCTGGGGGCAGCCACTGTGGTTGGGCTTGTCACGCAACTCAAATACGGGTCCGGAGGATCGCAGGCCATTGTCTTGTACGGCATGATCATCTGTCTGGGCGTGGCATTCCTGTATGAATTCATCAAACGGAAATCCGTTTCGGGCGCGATGGTGCTCGCAATTCTCGCGGTTCAGTCCGTGGCCTTGATTCATCCATTCGCCAATGACCTGATCACCGACGACGACGACGCCCGCTTCCAACAAGTACTGGAGGTGCTGAGAACACCTGGGAAGTCGGTCTACTACAACCCTGGCAACGGTTTCCTGAATCGGTTGGTGGGCAAGCAGATCTATGGAAATGCGGGGCAGAGTTGCTGGTATAAGGGGCAGTATGATCGGTCGCGTATGCCCGCTGAGCGGCGGGCATTTTGGGACAGCGACCCGTTCGACATCGTGATGATCGATGTTCCGCTCGAGGACAACAGCTGGCTTCTCTACGACCGGTTGAATGTGGCCTACAAGGCCGTGCAGGAGATTCCGGCGTCCGCGTCCGATTATTCGCACTCGCTGCGATTTAAGAAGGTCATCTTCGAGAGGAAGGGCGCGGCGCTGGGGATCGGCGCTCCGACTGTGGATCCGACGATCGGTGGGGTGGGTGGAACACGGGTAATGGGTCCATGAGCAAGAGCTGGATGGGGGTATGGTGTCAATGGGCAGGAGGTTGTTGGCATACGACGCTGGCCGAGGAGAGCCCGAGTTCAGTCAGGTGCGCGACTCAGAACGGCCAGAAGCGAGAGGCCGACCGGGGCTGGGCAAAATCTGCAACAGGCGGGGCGCACAAGCAGTTCGTAGCAGACCCGATTGATGAAAACCGACGGAATGTAGTCTTCGCTACGCGCAAGCTCTTCTCTTGCAGGCCTAAGCCGTCGGCACCACCGTACCAGCGCAATCGGCGGGAGCAGTATAGTATTGTAGTAGGCACAGCGTAAAACGCGGACGCCAGGCTGTCTGACAGTCTGGAGAAGAGTGCTTTTTGTGTAGCGTCGGTGATGATGCACGGCTTCATCCCAATCGCTCCACATCCACGGAAGCGCGGGGACGGTCACCACGATAATCCCGCCAGGCCGCGTCAAACGGATCATTTCGCGCAGAGCTCCCGCGTCGTCTTTCACATGCTCGATCACATCCATCAGGGTGACGACGGTGGCACTGGCGGATGGCAGATGAACGGTGTGGAGATCGGACTTCAGCACCTGTCCGCCGGCTGCTTCCACGCGTGGTCCTGCGATGGCGAGGCTTTCGTCGTGATCGTCAATCGCCAGTATCCGGCAGCGACTCGCCATTTCAACCGCCCAAGTGCCGGACCCCATGCCGGCATCGATGAGGAGATCGTCGGGCGTCAGTTGAATGAACCGATTGATCCAGTATCTGACAATGTCGCGTTTGCCGCTGTAGAACCAGTGGCGTTCGTCAATCTGCCGCAACTTCGAGTATTCTGCCGAATTCACGCAGGGGTGTCTCCGGTCGGTCGGTCTGCTGCAGCGCCGGTCCCGTGACTGGTCCGCGACTTGCGAAATGCATTGGTCGCCAGCGTGTATGCACCCAGCAGGAGATCCCGGGCTTCGCCGGAGCTGCGGAGTGAAACGATCCGCTTCCTAATCACACTCCAGCGGAAGTAATAGCGGCTGTAAGCGTGTCGGTGAAACTCCAGCAGTTGGCCGGCCGTGAGTCCTTCGGGGACGTATATCGGCGCATCTGGAAAGTTGAATTCCGGGGTGATTCTATGGAGAAAATACTCAGGATCGAAGGCCCCACTCTTGCAGGCGCGCAGGTACTCGCGGGTGCCAGGCAGCGGGATGCAAAGCGTAAACGAGGCTATTTCAAGGTTCAACTCGATGGCAAACCTTAACGTGTCTTCCATTTCGGCGAGGCTCTCGCCTGGGAATCCGAACATGAAGTAGCCGCGCATGGGGATGCCAACCTCCCGAGTCATCGCCAC
>SESG01013983.1_pt1 | contig 11403 bp, 9 predicted proteins | sample 3171421 | NCBI WGS metagenome assembly SESG01 (sample SAMN10866946, study PRJNA518727) | freshwater metagenome | biome: subpolar coniferous forest; feature: holomictic lake; material: water; isolation source: holomictic Lake 227, 6 m and 8 m depth | place: Canada: near Kenora, Ontario | collected... | reverse complement strand
CTTGCTTGCAGCCGTCACCGGCAGGTGATGAAAGGGCACGTTGTAACTCGCAGCCAGTTGGTAGAACTCGCGGTGGTTCGAGATGATGGCGCGAATGTCGAGCGCCAGCAGACCGCTCTTCCAGCGAAACAGCAGGTCGTTGAGGCAATGCCCTTCCTTGCTGACCATGAGCACCGCGCGCATCGGTTGTGCCACGGTGTGCAGGCCCCATGTCATCTGGAACGGTTTGGCAAACCAGGCCACCTGCATCTTCAGATCATCCGGCGTGAGCTGGCCGCAGGCGAACTGGACGCGCATGAAAAACAGGCCCGTGTCATGGTCGTTGTACTGAGCGGCTTCTTCGATATTGCCGCCGCGTTCCAGCAGAAAACCGGACACGGCATGCACCAGTCCGAGACGGTCCGGGCAGGACAGGGTCAGGATGTAAACAGGTTTCATAGGGAGAGCATTGTCGCCGCAATGCGCCACCACCGTCACAACAGCCCTGTCCGGGCTACCGGTTTGTCAGTGGATCAGCACCGGGTTTTGCGCCAGTTCGGCGTACTGTTCCAGTGTTTCTTCGACCTCTTCCTGGGTTGGTGTCTTTTCCTGCCAGGCCGAGATGTGGCGCTGAAACAGTTCAGCCCAGGAGCCGTCGAGGTAGACCTCCTTGCCCGAGCGCTTGTCCACGATCTCGAAACTGTGGCGTGCCAGCGCCGGCACCATCAGCACCTGCACGACGCGTTCACCATCACTCTCGTCCGCAGCCTCTGCCGCGACCGCGTTGGCCAGCATGTGCGTCACCGAGTAGGTGTCAGAGTCGTAAAGCGTGTGCATGGTTCATTATCAATCAATCCGAAGTATCTTGCAGTTGGCCGCGCTGGCGGTAATTTCAAGGGCTTGCCTCGCCTGTCGTGTCGGATTCAGGGCGCAGTCTCACTTGAAAGCCATTTCTGGTCAACAAAATCGCCATTGGCGTCGGTGATGCGCACACGCACCGGCAAATAGCCCAGCGCCGGCGCCAGCCAGAGTTCGACCTTCTGGTCGAACGCCTCGCGCGGGTTGCGCACCAGTTTCAGGGCGACTTGCTCGCCGCCCGGCAGCGCCAGCGTTTCCTCGGCTTCAACCGTGAAAAGCCAGATGTCGGCGTCGCGCGGACCGACGATTTGCAGTGTCAGGGTGGTCGCTTGCGGGTAGGCGCCGGGGTCGCCGGCGATCATGGCGCCGAGTTGCAGCAGGATGCTCAGCCGGTCCTGCGCGCCGGCCAGCAAGGGTGCTTCCGGCGTGTTGGCGCTGAAGCTGATTTTGCCCTGCTCGCGCACAAAGTGGGCTGCGACTTCCGAACGTTTCTTGTCGGAAAAACGCAGAGGTGCCAGGCCCTGCGCTGTGATCTGACCGCGACTGGTCTGGCTCAGAACAGTCAGGAAGGCGGCGCTGAAGGCCAGTCGCGCCTCGTAATTCTCACCGTCCTGCTGCCACAGCAACTCCGCACTGAGGTTGTAGGGAAACTTGTTGCCCTTGACTTCGTATTTGAGCCGCGTTGAGCCCGGCACCCGGTAGGGGTGCGTCGGCGTGGACGTTTCGCGTGGCAGGCGCGCGGCCTGCGCCTCGGGTTGCGGCTCGGCAACGGGTGCTGGCTGCTCGGCCAGGATGACGGGAGCAGGCACATCGACAGCAGGGGGCGCTGGCGGCGTCTCGCTGATGCTGTCGGGCACGGTGACCGGCGCAACCGGCTCGCGTTTGGCGGGGGCGGCCGGCTTGCGGCGGGGTCGAATGGGCGCTGGTTTGACTGCGGCGGCCGCTGGCATGGCGGATAGCGGCTGCAGGGCGCGCGTGTTGAAGATCGGCGCAAAGGCCGGGCTTTGCCCGCTCAGGTTCAGTTCGCCGTCGCGCAAAACGGCGAGATGCGCCAACAGCACGAGTGCGCTCAGGCTGGCCAGCAGCTTGCGCGACACGATCTGTGTTTTGACGGGGGTGCTCGTCTGTGCCGTGTCAGTCATAGCGCAGGGTGAAGATCAGGTCCAGTGTGCTCTGCTCGCCGGTCTGGGCACGCAGCGTGAAACGACGCGACAGCTCGTAAAAGATGTAGAAACTGCCCAGTGCGCTGGTCAGGCCGCGCTCGTAGGCAACGTAGAAATTGCGCGCAATGTTCTTGCCCAGTGTGACGGTGGTCTCGCCCGTTGTTGCGCCCGAAGTGGCGCCGCTGCTGCTGCCCAGCGACAGCTGATCGAGTCCAAACGCGTTGGCCAGGCCCGCGGTCATGCTTTTGTCTTTGCCGCCGAGCAGCGACAGTGCCGCCTGCTGCAGCATGGCGGCTTCACTGCCGCCGTTGGCGGGTGAACGCCCCAGCACCAGCCAGGACAGCTTTTCGGCATCGGGTAAATCGGGGTCGGCATACAGGCGAACGATGGGTGAAAGTACGCTACCGCTGATGCGCACGCCCACGCGTTGCTGCAGTTGCGGACGGATCGCCAGGATGTCGAGCGCCGGATTGTCATACGGTCCGTTAAAGCGCAGCACGCCTTCCTCGATGCTGAGTTGCTGGCCATAGGCTTTGTAGGTTCCGCCCAGGGCACGCAGTTCTCCGTTCAGGCGCGGCGTTGCGTCGGATGCCGGGCCGCTGCGCAATTCGAGCTGGCCACCCAGGCGCGTTGTCAGGCCGTGCCCGCGAACCCTAAAGCGCGGTCCGAGGTCCAGGCTGACGAGGATGTCGGGGGTCACGCCGCCCGCTGGGGCCGCTGCGCGTGGCGTGATGTCCGGCTTGCCGCGCACGCTCCTGGCGCCGTTCTGGCGCAGCACCACATCCTCACCCAGTTGCGGTGCCGTGTCTTCGGGCAGGACGAACAGCGCCTGATCGGCGGTGAGCTTGCCGCGCAGCGTGAGCCGCTCCGATTCCAGCCGGGCCGAGAGCTGGCCCGACAGCACCAGGCGCCGGTCTGCCAGTGCGCTGACGGCCAGGGCTTGCGCCTGGATGTCGAGCGCCATGCGCAGGCGCGAACGCAGCGGGCTTGCGGGCAGGCGCTCGGGTAACCAGTCGATCGAACCGGTGCCCGAGAGTAGGCCGGCGGTAGCGGCGCCGCTGAGCTTGAAATCGACAATCTCCAGGCGCTGTCCGTCGAGTTTGGCGTGCAGCGTGCCTTTGCTGAAATCAATACCGTCAACCACCGAGCTCAGTGCCAGATCCTGCGCCTGCAAGGTGCCATGCCATTGCGGCGCGGCGCGTGTACCGGAGAGTTCTGCCTGCGCTGCCAGCGTGCCGCGCAAGCGCCAGCTCGGCGGCGCCAGACGTGACCAATCCGCCAGTGGTGGCAATTGGGCGTTCAGCGTGCCGCGCAGCGGCGCATCGAGCGGCCAGCGCCAGCCCTGCGCGTCGTGCGTGAGTCGGGTGTTGAAGCGGGCCTGCGCCTGACCGGCGCGCTCGCTGACCCAGCGCAGGCTGGCGTCGACTTGCGTGCCGTCGGCCGTCAGAAGCAGGCGCGCGTCGCCGATACCTGCGCGCAGCGTGCCGAGCCGGGCGTCGTCGGTCTGCAGTAGCAGGTCGCCACTGCTTCGCTCCAGCGTGGCGCGCAATTGCAGGGATTCGCCGCCCGACGCAGCCCACTGCCCACCGAGCAGCAGATCGCCGCCTATTCCCATTTGCGCCAGCGTGTTTTGGCCAATGCGGTCGAGCCAGGCCAGTGGCAGGCCGTGCAGACTGCCTTGCGTCTGCCAATCGCTGCGAGCGCCGTGCTGTGCCCAGCGCATTGGCTGCCAGTTCAAAAGCGTTTGCCCGGGCAGAGGGCCGCTCAGGCGCGCGCTGCCGGCGCCGACCTCAAGCGTGCTGGCACTGCTGTCTGTTTGCCAGCGCAGGTCCAGGTTGCGCGCCAGTTCCAGGGTCCAGGCGCCGGCCAGCACGCGGTCGGGCGCGACCAGTCGGGCGCTTTCCAGCTCTGCCTGCCAAGCGCCATCGGCGCCGAGTTGGCCGTGCGCCTGTGCATTCAGTGTCAGGTGCCGGCCTGCCTGTTCAGCCTGCCCCTGCGTCGTGATCTTCCAGGCGCCCAGCGTGCCCGACAGTTCTGTTCGCAGCGCCTGCAAACGCCAGGCTGGCGCTGCGTCCGGTCCGGCCGCGCGCAGTGTGAGCTGTTCGCTTTGCAGCCGGGCGTCGATCTGCAAGCTGCGGCCCTGGTTTTGCCAGCCGCCCTGCCAGTGCCCGCTCAGATTGGCGTCGCCCTGGATGCTGGCAGCGCCCAGGGTCAGCGCAGGGCCGCTCCAGCGTGCAAGCCATTTGGTGGCTTGTGTTGCGTCACGGATTTGTATATCGATGGCGCCCTGGCCGAGCTTGCTTGCCATCTGGCCGTCGACGCTGGCGCTGGCACCCGGCAGGTTCAGTGTGAGCTGGCCTTGCAGCGCCGTGCTATCGGTCTGAAACTGCAGGCGGCCCTGCACTTGCGCGTCGTCGGTCTGCAGCAGCAGGGCGTCAATTTGCAGCGAGGGTGCGTGCCAAAGACCGCGCGCCTGCAGCGTCTTCAGACGCAGCCCGGCCAGCGTGTCGGCCGCGGTGCCCGGCGCTGTTGCGCTCTGCAACTGGGTATCGAAGGCGAGGCCGGCGGGCGTCTGCTGCGCTGTCAAACGGCCGTCAAGCCGGGTCGCCGTGAGGCGCGAATCGATCAGCGCCGGATTGAGCTGGTGGACCGTGGCCTTGCCTTGCCAACTGATGCTGCTACGGCTCTTGGGTGTGCCGGTGGCGAAACTGCCCTGTGCCTCGATGCGTCCGCTGCCGGCGCTGGCTTGCAGCGAGTCGATCGCCCATTGCCCCTGGGTGAAGAGCAGCGTGCTTTGCAAATGGTCCAGCGGCAGGCGCTGCTGGTTCCACGGGCCGGCTTGCGTGTTGCGGGTCTCGACGACGGCGCGCCAGCCGGGACCGTCCGGTGTGACGCTGGACTTGCCGGTGAGACTGGTCTGCGGCGCCTGCGGCCAGAGTGCAGCCAGGTTCAGTGCTTGCCACTGCGCCTTGGCGCTGATGACGCTTTGAGTCTGCCATGGCTGCAGCTGCGCCACCACACTGGCCTGCATCGCTGCCTTGCTTGCAGTGCCCGCTTCGGGCACCAGTTGGGCCTGCAGTTCCAGTGTCGCATCGCGGCCGGCGAGTGGCCCTTTCAGTTCGAGCCTGGCGTTGGCGCGCAGGGGCTGGCGCTGACCGGGCAGGGTGGTTTGCACGGAACCCTGCAATTGGGCTGCCAGTTGCAGCGGCGCTTGCGCCTGCAACTGGCCGCTGAAATGGTAGTTGCCTGAGGCCATCCGGGCTGTACCGGCTTCGAGCCGGTGCGTCTGGCCGTCAAAAATGTAGTGGCCGGCTAGGTGGGTGCTCTGCAGCGCCGCTGACCCGTTCCATTCCAGCGTGCCGATCGCGACCTGTGCGTCAATGTGCAGCGGCAGTTGCAATGTGGTCGGCGCTGCAGGCGTTGCCGCCGCGCTGCGATCCTCGATGCGCAAGTAGCCGATGGCAAGCCGGGTCAGGCGCAGTTCGCCCTCCAGCGCGCGGGCAGCAACCCAGTCACTTGCCAGATCGCTGGCCTCGATGCTGAGTTGACCCTGCTGCCAGCGCAGCCAGCCGATGCGCCCACCCTGGCGCAGCGAGCCTGTGACGTCCTTCACCTCCAGCGTCTGCCCGGGCGGCAGCCATCGCGTGATTTGCTTCAAGGTCGTTGCCAGCGAACTGTCGCTGCCGCTCCAGGACCACAACGCGGCAACGCAGAGCAGCAGCGTCAACAGCACGGCGGCACCGGTTCGCTGGATGACGCGCAGCGCTTGCATCAGAAGGTGAACCCGAGGTTCATGTGCAGGCGAAAGCGCTGCACCGCCACGCCATAGGCGAGGTCGATTTGCAGCGGACCGACCGGGCTCTTCCAGCGCGCGCCGACACCGTAGCCGACACGGGCGCGCAGTTCACGCGGCGTATCGGCAACGGCGCCCGCATCGATGAAGAGCGTGCTCTCCCAATCTGTGAGCTGGTTGTTGGCGACGATAGGGCGTTGCCACTCGATGCTGCCAATGCCCAGGTAACGCCCGGCCGTGGTTTGCCCGTTTGGCAGCGTCACGCCCACGGTGCGATAGGCATAGCCGCGCACACTGCTGTCGCCGCCGGTCAGAAAGAGCTGGCTGCTGGGCAGGTAGGCGGTATCGCTGGCGAGCACCGCGCCGGCTGTGGCCCGCAATACCAGGCGCCCGGCGCGCAGCGCGGTGCTGGGTATCTCGGCGCTGCGCTGGCCCAGGGTCAGGTATTGCAGCCAGCGCGCCACAACGCGGCCATAGGGGTCACGTCGGCCGCTCAGCGTGGTACCACCGCCGACTTCGATACCGAGCCCCCAGCCGCTGCTGGGAAACGGCAATTGGTCGAAGTTGCGCAGGGTGAAAGCGTAATTGGCGCTGAGCGCCTGCTCCAGCATGGGGTCCATGAACTCGGTGGCTGCGCTGTCGGACCGGTCGAACTGCAGGTAGTAGGTGCGTTCGATGTGCTCGTCGGTCTGGCGGCGCCCGAGGCGCACATAGTGGCTGTCGATCTGGTAACTGCCCATGGGCTCGCGCTGCAACAACAGGGCGGCCGTCCAGCGCCAGTTGTTGTCATCGGGTGGTGCCGTCAGCTCGCTGCCCAGGGCTTGGGTGTCGCGGTCGAGCAGGAGCTTGCTGATGGCACGCCATCCGATGCCGGGCAATTGGTTGTGCGTGTGCTCGGCCGTCAGGCGCAGGCCGGCATCGGTGCTGGCGCCCACGCCCAACACCAGTTTTTGCAGAGGTGCTTCGCGCACCTGCAAGCGCAGCGGTGCGGCCTGCGGATCACCTTGCGTATCCAGCGTGATGAAGGCCGAGTCGAAGTAGCCGCTGGCGGTCAGGCGTTGCTGGGCCTGCGTCAACTGCGACTGCACGTAGTCGACACCCGGCGTCAGGCGCGCGAGCCGTGTTACCAGCTCGGCGCTGTGGTGCTGTAGGCCACTGATCAACAAGGGACCGAGGTGGTAGTCGGGCCCTGAGTCCAGCGTGACCGAAAGCTGCGCACTGTGTTGCTCGACGTCAATGTCGGCCAGCGTCTCGACGACTTGCCCGCTGGCGTAGCGCTGTGTGCTGAGCTGGCGCAGCGCCAGCCGTTTGGCATCGTCCCAGCCGCTCTGGGTGAAGCGGCTGCCGACCGGAAGAGACCAACTGCCTTCGATCTGCTGGCGTTGTGCCTGCGCTGCGGCGTCGCTGCGGATCGGGCCGCTGAAGCGGATATGCACTGAACGCACCAGGCTTGCCTTGCCGGGGTCCACCCTGAGTTTGACGATGCGTGTGCCCGGGCTGCTGGCAGCGCTTTCGCGTTCGACGCTGATCGTGGGTGAGAAGTAGCCCAGCGTGGCGAGCAGTTCCTGCGTGCCTTCGCGCGCTGCGGGCAGCAGGCGCTCGAGTTCAGCGTCGCTGAGGTCGCTGAGTTCGCGGTAGCGCTGCAACTCCAGATGCCGCGCCAGCAGTGTCTGCACCTCGGGTGGCGCCTCTATCGTCAATGTGAACGCGGATTTGGCTGTGGTGGCGTCTGCCGGGTCGGCCGGTTGGGCCGCCAGCGGCGTACTGGCGCAAGCGAGCACGGCACCGGCCAATAGCCAGCGCGACAAGCAGCGTGCGCCTGATCGGATCATGGCTTGATTCTGACATCGCGCGGTGTTCACGCGCCGATTTTCAGATGCCAGCGAGCTGTTTGGCAAAGGTGCGGATGCCGCGCAGCATCATCTCGATCGATACCGCCACCAGCACCAGGCCCATCAAGCGCTCCAGCGCGACCACGAAGCGGTCTCCCGCCACGCGCTGGATGCGCTCGGCCAGCACCAGTACGGTGGCGCTCAGCGCCATGGTGACGCACAGGGCCGCAATCCACTCCATGCGCCGCTCTGGCGCTTGCGATACCAGCAGCAGCACGGTGGCCAGCGCCGATGGCCCGGCAATGGCCGGAATGGCCAGCGGCACGATCAGCGGCTCGCCCTTTTCTCCCGGCATCTCGATTCCGGTTGGCGGCGGGAAGATCATGCGCAGTGCAATCAGGAACAGGATCACGCCACCGCCGATTTGCAGTGACAGCTCGCTCAGATTCATCAGACGCAAAAATCCTTCGCCGACAAACATGAAAGTCAGCAGCAACACAAAGGCAATCATGACCTCGCGCAGGATGACCCAGGGCCGGCGCTGCGGCGCCACGTGTTTGAGCGCGTTGGCGAAGATCGGGATGTTGCCAATCGGATCCGTGATCAGGATCAGCAGAATGGTGGCCGAGGCGAAGGTGTAATTCATGGTCCCGGCAGGATAGCAGGCCTATTCGATCTTTTCCTGGCAACTGATGCAGCGCGCTGCTTCCGGTGCCGCATGCAGCCGGGCCTGCGGAATTTCGACACCGCAGTCGGTGCACAGGCCATAGTTGCCGGCCTCGATGCGAGCCAGCGCCGCATCCACGAGACGGATCTCTGTGGTTTCACGGTCATCGAGTGCCAGTTCGAGATCGCGCGCGCTGCTGATCTGGCCGTTGTCGAGTTCTGCGGCACGACCCAAATGCTCGGCCGAGGCCTCGATTCGACCAACGCTGCCGCCGCGCAGGCTGCTCAGTTGCGCCTGCAGGCTGGCACGCTGGGCCAGCAGTTGCTTTTTGAAGGCTTGGTTGAGGTGTGCGCTCATGGGGGTTGCCTGTCTGTGTAGTTGAGTTTTCATGGTGCACCCATGGTTTTTTCGCGTCTATGACAAAGGTCAAGACATTGGTCATAATCGCGCCCCATGCACCCCCTGCGTCAAGTCCACCTGATCGCCCGCGTCGTGCTGGTGTGGTTTGCCTTGTCTGTTGGGGTGGCCATCGCGTCGCCGCTGGTCAAGCCGCAGGCCATGGAACTGATCTGCTCGGCCTCGGGCGTACTGAAATTGCTGATCAAAAGCGACCAGGGCAGCGAAGTCGTTTCACTGCACACGCTGGACTGCTCTTTGTGCGCTACCGGTTATGCGCCGCCGCCGGTTGTGCAATGGCATGTCGAGCTGGTGCAGCCGCTGGCCTATGTGCTGCAAAGCATCCCGGCGGCCCCTGTTGCATCATTGTCCGCCGCGCCGCCGCCGGGGCGTGGACCGCCTGCGTTCACCTGAGCATCCATCGGTCACCATCGTTTGCCTTTGGCACACGGGACGGTGAGACGATTTTCCGGAGGCCTGGCGCCATCCGGTTCAAGTTTGAATGTTGAAGCAGGAATGACAGTTATGAAAATCAAAACACTCGCACTCGTCGCGGCAATGGCCTGCGGCACCGCTTACGCCCAGGGCGTGGAAATCAACGACGCCTGGGTCCGCAGCACGGTGCAGGGCCAGAAGGCAACCGGCGCCTTCATGAAGATCACGGCCAAAGACAGCGTCAAACTGGTCGGCGCATCGTCCCCCGCCGCCGGTGTGACGGAAGTCCACGAAATGAAAATGGAAGGCGATGTGATGAAGATGCGCGCCGTCCCGGGCGGGCTCGATATTGCCGCCGGCACGACGGTCGAACTCAAGCCCGGTGGCTACCACGTCATGCTGATGGACTTGAAAGCCGCGCTGCCCAAGGACAGCACGGTGCCGCTGACGCTGTTGTTCAAGGACGCCAAGGGCGTCGAGAGCAAGGTCGAGATCAAAGTGCCGGTGGCAGCGGTCATGCCGGCGCACCAGCACTGAGCCCGGATTCGGCACTGCGCGCCGCTTGCGCGCGCGCAGTGCCAAAGGCGCCACATTGGGGTAAGCTGTTACCCATTCGGTGCGGACCGCTTCCCCTCAACCCTTGGAGACACTATGAGTGATTCACAAAATACCGGTTTCGGCAAATTTGTTCCTGGTTTTGATTTTCTCCAGAATCTGGCCAAGGGTGCGACGCAAAACATTCCGCAAATGCCCAATCTGGCGAACTGGATTGCGCCCACGCTCAATGTCGAGGAACTGGAAAAGCGCATCGACGAACTCAAAACCGTGCACTTCTGGCTTGAGCAGAACGCCAAGGCGCTGGGTGCCACGGTGCAGGCGCTGGAAGTGCAGAAGATGACGCTGGCCACGCTCAAGGGCATGAATTTCAACATCGGCGACATGGCCAACGCGCTCAAGCTCAAGGCCGCCGATACCGTGTTCTCGGGCGTGCAGCGCGTCACCGACAAGGCGGCGTCCACGGCGCAGAGCATTTCCGAGGTGGCGAGCGAGGCGCAGAACGTGGCCAAGAAGGTACGCAAGGCAGCCAAGCCGGCGGCGACCGCCGCGGCCGGCATGGTGGACCCGATGCAACTGTGGGGATCACTCACACAGCAGTTTCAGCAGATCGCCGCCAGCGCCATGAAAGACGCCGGCAAGGCCACGGCCATCGACATGACGAAGAACATGGCGACCGGCCTTGCCAAGGAAGCCGTCAAGGCGACCCGCAAGGCCGCGTCCAGTGCTGTCAAGTCGCGAGCCGCGAAAAAGCCGGTCAGGAAGACCAGCGGCGGCTAGCCGCGGCGCTGCCTGCTTTCGCGCATGAAGCTGTTTCCTGCGGGTCACGCCACGCATCCGCAGTGGCGCATGGCCGCTGCCCTGGTGCTGGCGCAGTTGCGCGCGCAGATGGCGCTGCCCGACTACGCCAGAGCGCCCACGCTGGGACTGCTCTACATCACCGACCATTACGCGCCACAGGCGCAGGAAATCCTGGACCACCTGAGTGCCGAGCTGCCTGAAGTCACCGACTGGGCGGGCACGGTAGGTATCGGCGTGGCCGCCAGCAACGTTGAGTATTTCGATCAGCCGGCGCTGGTGCTGATGCTGTGCGAACTGCCAAGCGATCAGTACCGTGTGTTCTCCGGTGTGGCGCCGCTGGGTCTGGGCTTTGAGGCCCATTCGGCGCTGGTGCACGCTGACCCAGACACGCCCGATCTGGGCGAACTCATCAACGAGATGGCGGCGCGCACCGCCGGCGGCTACCTGTTTGGCGGCCTTTCGGCCAGTCGCTCGCGCAACGTGCAGTTTGCTATCGGCGGCAACGGCAACATCAAGGGGCAAGGTGCTGCTGCCGGTGTTTTCAGCGGGGGCTTGAGCGGTGTTGCCTTTGGCGAGCAGGTCAATCTGGTCTCGCGCGTGACGCAGGGCTGCCTGCCGATCTCCAAGGCCTATCGCGTCAGCGCGGCGGAAAGCAACGTGGTGAACCTGCTCGATGGGGAGCCGGCGCTGGAGGTGCTGCTGCGCGAGCTCAAGGTCTCGCTGGAGCAGCCCGAGCAGGCATTGGCGGCCGTGCGCACGACGCTGGCCGGTCTGCTGCAACGAGAGGCGCACGGCGACGCCGTGGTGGTGGCACGCACCGGCAATTTCGGCAGTGACGTGCTGGTGCGCCACATCATCGGTCTCGACACGGCACGTGGCGCGATTGCCGTCTCCGAGCAGGTAAGGACCGGCATGGAACTGGCT